>Ga0209914_1002232_pt1 | contig 16539 bp, 14 predicted proteins | sample ThiBiot_500_plan_FD_183949 | JGI IMG/M metagenome (GOLD analysis project Ga0209914, IMG submission 183949) | Wastewater bioreactor microbial communities from Cape Town, South Africa - Thiocy_cont_500_plan (SPAdes) | ecosystem: Engineered > Bioreactor > Thiocyanate-remediating > Anaerobic-Aerobic...
CGGCGAGACTGAACCTGTCACGGACGTACACCGTTCGGGAGAATGCCGATGCTCCAGAGAGCGGTCGGGTGCGGGATCGCTTGCAAGCACTCTCCGTCTGACGCCACTCGTTCGTATCAGAGAGTGGAGCACGCGACATCGACATTGACGCCAAGCCACACGCACCCAATGACCAAATGCGCAGTGCGGCGTCCTCTCCGCACGAGACAAAGGTCGATTCCGAGAGGCGAGCAATGCGGTAGATGTAGTCGGTGTGGCCGATGAACTGGCGCAGCAACTCGCCCGTGTAGCTCCACAGGAAGATCAAGCCGTCGTTGGCGCACGACAAGAAGCCGACCGGCGCCACATCCGCCAATCCACGAACGACATCCTGATGGCCGTTGATGCTGAGCACGCACACAAAAGTCAGCCAGACTCACGGCCACCACGTTGGCTGCCAACGTCTCATCATCGTGATCGTGGTGTCGGTGATCGCGCATACACTTTGTGGACGGCGCCATCTCGCCAGATCTTGATCGTGCGATCGGAGCACGCTACAGAACGAATGCGAGTCAGCTCGGTCGCAGGCAGCGAGTAAGTCAGCAAGCACCAAACGAACCAACGACGATGTCACCATTGGGCAGTGGCAGAACGTCCCACGCCGAGCTGTCCTTGGGGCCCTCGAGCACTTGCGCGCACTCGCCGTGCTGCCACACGCGCACCGTCCTGTGCAGTTCATTCCGAGTGAGCTTGAGACACGCACGGCGCGAGAAAGAGATAGATTGATGGCGCGCCATTGAACGTACGAGTCCCACGAGCCCGAAATGATCTGGCCAGTGCTCGGACGGTAGCCGAGCGAGCAGACCTTGCAGAACGCACACGCACGAGCACGAGCGGGTCATCAGCACGTGGCCTCTCGCTCACTCAAGCACGCCCGCACACGTACCTGTCGTTCGTGGCCGATGAGCGAGAGTACAGGCGTGTCGGAATCCATCGCAGTGTCATCGAGCGAGTGCCACACATGCACGGCGTTGTCGTAGCCGGCACTCGCGAAGCCGCCATTCGGCAGGAGGTCCGACGGCGGCAGCTCGAGCAGCGCCGCGACGTCGTTCTCGTGCGCGGCGATGGTGCGCTGCAGAGAAACGCCCCAAGTGAGACAAGAGCCTGTCTATCTGAGAGATAGAGAGCTCGCACCTTGACGATATACTCGGCTCCGTCGTTGAGCGGCACAAGCTCGCGGATCAGAAAGTCACGCGAGCCAGCGAGCAGAGTACCGGCGCGCGTCGCGCACAGCGAACGAATCTGATCCACGGCGCCGTCAGCTAAAGCGTGCACGATGATAGAGACAGAGGCGCTCCACGTACACAGCTTCCATCGAGGTTCACTTGAGACGAGAGGCGGTAATGAGGCGTGGTGGCATCCATCATCAGCAACAGCAACAACGCGACACGAACGATGATGATGCTGACGACGACGAGCAACGAAACGAATGACGCACGCATTTTTCGCTTTGGACGATTGAATTATCGCTTTGGACGATTGAATTATCGCTTTTGACCATCGGTGGCGCGATATTGTCGCCAGCCGCGTCGCTACGCCCTCTGCTGCTTCATATCGCGATCATCTTCATCATCACGCTGCTGCTGCTGCTCTCACTCGTTGCTCCTCGCTCGCCCTCCCTCAACCGCACCTCGCGTGGCTCACCAAGTGACACCAGCGAACCGAGCGCGGGATGGCCGATCATGGCTGGACCGAGCGCTTCACCATGGACGGCGTGCCGTACTACCACAACACACGCACCGAGGCCGTGAGCTGGGACAAGCCCGACGTGCTCAAGTCGACGCGCGAGCTCAAGAGCGACGCTGGCACCTGGCGCTGGGTGCCGGATCCCGTGCTGGCGTGGGCTCCTGCTCGTGAGGAGCGCGTCGAGCCGAGCGGCGTCGCCGTGTGCGTGCTCGACAGCGGCGAGCGCGTCACGGTGTCGCCCAAGGTGCCGCGCTGGCCGCTGCTCAAATCGTCGCTGCGCCACCTCGAGGAGGACCTCGTGCTGGTCGACGACATGAACGAGGGCTTGATCCTGCACAACCTTCGAGAGCGCTACAAGCTCAACGAGATCTACACCAACATCGGCACCATCCTCGTATCGATCAATCCCTTCCAGCGGTACGGCGCGATCAACGATACTGCTGCTGTTGCTGCTGTGGCACGCACACTACGCCCCACCCTGCTGGCAAGCCATCCATCTCGTGCATATCTGAGAGAGATAGCGAGAGTGAGCAGGGAGTGGTTTGGTGAGGCCTCGCGTGAGTGAGTGAGAGCAGCAGTAGTGGTGGTGGTGGTGCTTTGGTTTGAACTGCCGCATCGGGTCGCTGCTGATGGCGCGCAGCACACGGCGCCGCCGCCAGACAGCACCAAGGCGCCAAGCGTGCCTCACTCACTCTCTCTTGGCACTACACGTTGTCGCCGCCGCCCACTCTGTCGACCAACTTGCTCTGCATATGATTGGCGTTGTCGCGCGAGCTACGCTGTATTATTAACATAGACAGCTCACTTTGATGGTGGTGCTCGTGGTGCTCCTCATCGATGAACGATTGCTGCTCGGATTGCCTGGCACGCCTTCAGATTGCCCTTGTATACGCCTACCATGATCGACAAGTATTACCACTCGGGCGGCAACAAGCGACTGCCACCACATATCTTCGGCATCGCTGACGCAGCCTACAAGGTCCTCGCTGCCTGCCTCGCTTGCTGCCTCGCTAGCTCGTTTTCGAAGGCAACCGTACTGACTCACATTCTCTGCAGGCTATGTTGTACGACAAGAAGAACCAGTCAATCTTGATCTCAGGCGAATCTGGAGCAGGCAAGACCGAAGCTACCAAGCAGTGCCTCGCATTCTTCGCCGAGGTCGCCGGCTCGGAATCCAACGTCGAGCAAAAGATCGTGCAGGCCAATCCGATCCTCGAGGCGTTCGGTAACGCCAAGACGCTGCGCAACAACAACTCGTCGCGCTTCGGCAAGTACATGGAGATCCACTTTGACAAGTTCGGCAAGATTGTCGGCGCGCGGACCGAGAACTACCTGCTCGAAAAGTCGCGCGTCGTGACGCAGACTCCGGGCGAGCGCAACTACCACATCTTCTATCAGCTGTGCACCGGCCACTTGGTACGGTACTCGCTGCGCTGGAGTGCTGCCTTGCTTGCCGTACTGACTTGCTGACGTGCTGGCTTGGAATCTCTGTGTGCCTCTGTGTGCCTCTGTGCGCGTGATATGGCAAGGCTGAGCGCTTTGGCTTGTATCCCGACCCCGAGCAATACTACTATCTCAATCGCAGTGGCTGCATTTCGGTCGACGACATGGATGACCGAGAGGAGTTCATCGAGGTGTGCAAGGCCATGGAGACGCTGGGCTTCGAGCAAGAGGAGCAAGACTGGTTGTTCTCGGTGGTGGCTGCAGTGTTGCATCTCGGCAACATTCACTTCGATCTCGCACCCAAGTACGTCCGCGCCACCGTCATCATCACCACCCACGACGACGACTTACTCAACCTTGTCGTCATCTAGCAAAACGAGCTCGGTCATCCATGACAAGACGCCGTTGCTACAAGCAGCCGAGTTGTTGGCGGTCGATCCGGTCGAGCTCGAGAACGCGATCTTGCTGCGTACGATGGTGATCCCTGGACAGCCACCCACCAAGATTCCCTTCAAACCCGCCGATGCTCGCGCCACCTGCGATGCCCTTGCCAAGGCCATCTACGGCAACTGCTTCGATTGGCTCGTGCAACGCATCAACCAATCGGTCGTCGTAGCCGAGTCACTCTCCAAGAGGTATGCATGACACATTGTCGCACGCTTGCTCGCCTGCCTCGCTGTACCACATGGCCTCTCCTCAGCAACCAACACACGTCGCCACCACAGTTACATTGGTGTGCTGGATATCTTTGGCTTCGAGATCTTTGAGAAGAACAGCTTCGAGCAGCTGTGCATCAACTTTGCCAACGAGAAGCTGCAGCAGCACTTTAACAACTACACGTTCAAGCTCGAGGAGCAGTGCTACCAACAGGAGCAAATCAACTTTACGCACATTGAGTTCATCGACAACCAACCGATCTTGGACTTGATCGAGAAGCGACCAGCAGGCTTGTTGGTGCTGCTCGATGAGGAGATTGTGTTCCCCAAGGTACGGCATGCGTTCTACCGTCAATACGTGATGTCACTCGCTCACGTTGGCACAAATGAATGAATGAATGAATCTAGGGAACGGACTTGTCGTATTGCCAAAAGATCAAACAGCAACACGGCAAGAGTGAGTACTTTAAGAGCGTCATGAAGGTCGATCTTGACTTTATCATCAATCATTACGCAGGCACTGTAACATATGATTCGACCGGTTTCTTGGATAAGGTATGTCGCTCGCTCTCACAACCGTACTGCGTTGCTACCGTACTGACTTGCTACGTTGATTTGATAGAATCGAGATACACTATATGATGATCTACAATTGACAATGGCCAACTCGAAGAATGCGCGATTGGCAGCGTTGTTCCCACCTCCGGCAGCGGTCGGTAAGAAGAAGATTAGCCTCGGCGGACAGTTCCGTATCCAACTCAACGATCTGATGAACAAGCTCAATGCGACCGAGCCGCACTATGTGCGTTGCATCAAGCCCAATCCCAACAAGCGTGCGCTCGAGTTCAACTCGGTGCTGTCGCTCGAGCAACTGCGATACGCCGGCGTGTTCGAGGCCATTCGCATTCGACAGTCGGGCTTTCCGTTTCGATACACGCACAGCGAGTTTGTGCGTCGCTACATGTGCCTCTCGCTCAAGGACCACGGCTGGGTGCGCCTCTCGGCGCAGGACAACGAGGCGCTGTGCCGCGAGCTGCTGCGCATCACGAAGCAGGACTTTTCGCAGGTGCAGATGGGCATATCGAAGGTGCTGTACCGTGCGTCGGAGCAGCGCGTGCTCGAGCTACTGCGCAACCTGGCGCTCGAGCGCGTGGCCGTCAAGGTGCAGGCGTTCGCTCGCGGCTGTCTGGCGCGCAAGTTCCACGCGCGACTGGTGCGCGCTCTGCCGATTCTGCTCGAGGCACTCAAGACGCGTACCGATCTCGAGCTCACGGAGCAGGCGCTCGCGCGCACGGCCGACATCATCGGCCCGATCGCCATCATTCTGCCGTTCGAGATCAAGGAAGTGACGCAATGCAAGGAGCTGCTGCGACAGCTGCGCGAGCGCAAGCGCGTGAGCCAGCTGCTGGCGGCCGTGCTACCACGCGATCCCGAGGCGTACTTTGATCAGCTCGCGAGCGCCGTGGCGCAGGGCGACGCGATCGTCGAGTACCCGGGCACGCCCAAGCAGCTCGAGCTGTACCACGAGGCCAAGGCCAAGCTCGAGCTCACGATCGCTCGTCGCGAGACGCGCGCACAGCTCGTGAGCGGCGTCGAGGCCGCCGACAAGGAGCTCATCAACGAGGCGATCGAGCGCGCGATCGAGCTCGGCATCGGCGAGTGTGGTGAGGTGCGAGACGGCCGGCAAGAGCTGGCACGTATCGCACGCGAGGAGCGTGTGCTGGCCGAGTTGCTCGAGGCGATCGAGATTGGCGGCTGCGTGCAGTACACGCCCGAGGCGCAAGAGTACATTGACGGCGCGTCGCTCGAGTCGGTCGCCAGCACCGCGAGCGCCTTTGGCATGCGCACGGCCGAGGGCGCCGCGACGCTGACGCTCGCCAATCTCCTGGTGCGCCTGCGCTACGCACTGAGCGAGGCGCCCGACTGGCAGGCGACCGACGGCGTCGCACCGTGGCCCGAGGTGGCCGAGATTCTCGAAGACGAGTACGCGCGCGCCGAGTGGTCGTTCGAGCGCGCGAGCGAGCTCGCGTGGGCGACCGACGAGCTGAGCCTCCGCACCCATCGGCGCGAGGTGTTGCTGCCGCTCGAGGAGGCGCTGGCGGCGCTCGACGAGAAGCTCATCGTGGCGCACCTCGGCAAGCTCGAGAGCGAGGCGCTCGAGAGCCGCCTGCGATGCGACGACCAGCGCACGCGGCTCGAGGAGCTCCAGAGCGAGCTGGTGGCGCGTGCGTCGGAGGCTCGAGACCAGCTGGTGGCCGTGCGTCGCCAGCTCACCGAGGCCGTGGTGGAGCACGGCGGTGGCGACGAGGAGCTGCTGCTCGCGGCACTCGAGGCCGCCAACGCGCTGCCGGTCACGAGCACGACGGCGGCGCACTTGGTCGAGCTGCACCTGCGTGCCGAGCTGCTGGTGGCGCTCAAGTTCCACGTGCCCGAAGGCCAGCGAACCGAGGTCGGTCTGGTGCTCGACGAGGCGCTCGCGGCCGCCACCGAGGCCATGATCTCGGTGGCCGAGTCGGGCGAGGTGCTCGCGGTCGCCAAGGACACGATCGTCTACGAGCTGCACACACAATTGACGGCGCTCGACGAGGCACTGCAGCGCGCCCACGACTCGGGCGCGCTCGAGGCCAAGAGCGTCAAGGCGTCGAGCGAAGCGCAGCGCACGTTGGCGCACGCTCGCGCGATCGCCGAGCTGCGCCGTGCGCTGGTCGACGGCGATTGGGCGCGAGTCGAGCACGCGATCCAGCACGCCATGTCGGTCGGCGCCAACACGCCCGACCTGCAGCTGGCGCGCGACGAGGTGGCCGGTCGTGCGGCGGCCGAGGACGTGCTGACGCACCTCGAGGCGGCGCTGGCCGACATGGCGACGCCGTACACCGAGCAGCCGCTGCACGCGTCGGAGGCCGTGTTCGAGACGAATCTCGCGGCCGCCGAGCGATTGCAGATGCGCGAGCTCGATGCCATCGTGCAGGCGCGAGCCATGCTGGAGCGCATTCGCGAGACGCGCGCCGCACTCGACGAGGCTCTCTGCACCGATCAGTACAACGACTACCTGATATTGGCCGAGGGCTTCGAGGCCTTGTACGGCCTGTTCGACGCGAGCACGGCCTTGTTGCAGCGCGCGCTGGCGCTGGCCGGCGAGTTTGCGTACGAGACGCAGCAGGTGAGCGACGCTCGCTTCCTGCTGCACGAGATCACGGTGCTCGGCGGCTTGCAACGAGCGCTGCAGCACAATGGCTACTACGACGGCCGTCATCCACGAGGACCGGTGGCCGACGAGGTGTCGTTCGAGGAGCTCGTGAGTGCGTACGAGCCGGCGGCCACGTTGGCCGCTCGCACGTCGCTCGGCGTCTACATCATCCTCAAGTCGTACCACACGATTCAGTTGCGTGGCGGACTCAAGGTGCTGACGGTCGATTGGCAGGCGCTCGAGGGAGCGGTGAGCGGCGCCTTGACGCTCGAGTACCACTCGGTGGAGTTGGTGTCGGCGCGCGAGCTGCTGGACGCCGTCAAGGAGGCGCTGGTGGCGATGCAGCAGGCCGAAGAGCTCGTGGTGCAACGGCTGCTCGAGGAGTCGGTGGCGCAGGCCGAGGCGCTGTACTACGAGAACGAATACGTGGCACGCGTGCGGGCACTGCGAGAGCGCGTGACGCAACTCAACGAAGAGAGCCGGCAGGCGCTGTGGGTGCTCGACCGCAAGCGCATGGAGCAGGTGTCGCGCGACGCGGCCGAGATTCGGCTCTCGACCGCGCACCTCGAGCGCCTGAACGCGCTGCTGGCCTTGGGCGAGGAGGACTTTCTCAAGCTCGAGATCAAGAAGGCGCGCGAGATCAACGACCCCGAGCGCAAGATACGCCTCGCGATTCGGCTCAAGGTGCTGAGTCTCAACCAGTTCGAGAGCATGTTCGACTTTGCGAAGCTGCGCTCGCTGCGCAACCCGCAGGACTTTGCGGCACAGAAGCTGCTGACGACCGACCGCAAGAAGCTCACGGCCTCGTTTCTGCAGTTCTCCAAGGTGCCGATCCACACGTCGCTCACGACCATCGAGGACCCGCTGCTGCTCAAGGACGCGAAGCGCTGCTTCAAGAACGTCATGGGCTACATGCACGACAAGAAGTACCCGTTCCCGACCACGTGTGCGCAGGAGCTCGTCAACTGCGCGCTGCAGAACCCGCCGCTGCGCACCGAGATCTACTGCCAGATCATCAAGCAAATCACCGGCCATCCGATCGTCGCCAACCAGATGCGCGGCTGGGACCTGATGGCCATCTGCCTCTCGCAGTTCCCGCCCAACCCCGACATGGAGAACGTGCTCGAGATCTTTCTGCGCTCGGCGCCGCAGCGCGTCTCCAAGTACATTGCGTGCCTGCGAGACACCACCTACGGCCCGCTGCGTAACGAGTCGCCGTCGGCCGACGAGCTCGACGCCTTCGTCGCGGCATTCAACGACCCTCGCAACCCGACACGAACCAGTGACTTTGAGCTCGAGAAGCCGGTGCTGGTCACGGCCTATCCGCAAGAGTTCTTTGATAATCCCGAGAATCTCTTCTTGGCTACTGAGATTGAATTGAAGTGAGACTTGCTACTCTGGCTCATTCATTCATGGCATGATGTCGTCAATCCATCTATTATCTAAATCTATCTATCTCAATCCATCACTCAATCAAACACACTATCTATCTGCAACAACAGTAATATCTTCTGTTGGTTGCAACTCTATACTACCTCACCACTTGCATTCACTTGATCTTGCTAATACACGCTTCAATGTAATGTCTCAATCAAATCACAATGCTCAATCAATCATAGCATTCGAGATCGATTCTTCCAGCACCACCCACACCACAAGAGAAGAAGCGATGATATTTCTCTCATTCTCATTCTCCCTCTCGTCTGCTCACACCACCAACAATCGAACTCAAACTCACACTCTCACTCTCACTCTCACACTCTCCGAGACTCGAACGGAATGTCGAACTCCCGCAACAACCACGTATTGTTACTGCTGCTGGCGGTCGTGTTGGTGGCGTTGTTCGCTGCCGACGCGGTACACGCCGACGTGGTCAAGAACAAGGCCGACCTCGCCGCCAGCCTCGCCAAGTGGGAGATGGTCAAGCCACTCAACTACTGCTACTTCAACGCCACCACCTCGTCCGACAAGGTGACGGAGCTCGCCATCACGGTCAGGAACGTCTCGGCTACCATCACCTCGGAGGCCATCAAGGAGTGCGCGACGTGCGCCATCGAGCAAGTGACGACGCCGCAATCGACTGACGCCATCACGTTCGATCAGTGGTACCACTACTGCGACCAGGTACGAGTCGGGCGTGCGCCACTCGTCGTGGCACTCTATCGTGGCACACGAGATTGCCTCGCCACACGGCACCGGGCGGGGAGATAGCTCTCGACTGATCGAACGTGCGCAATCACAGCTGGTCGAGCAAGAGGCCGCCGATGTGTCGATCGCGCTCACGTTCTTTGGCAACAACCTGCTCGAGAGCTGCGTGGCGACCAACACCACGACCGGCAACTCGGTCGGCTTGCACATGACGCTCGTCATGTACGGCGTCGACCTCGAGCTGCCGTGCGTGTACACCATGTCGTCGTCGTCGACGACCATCCTCGGTCTGCCGAGCACCGTGTTCTACATCATCGTCTCGAGCATCGTGGTTGTGACGGTGGTGCTCGTGGCGGCCGTGGGCTTCTTCGTGTACCGCCGAATCAAGCGGGCGCGCAGCTCGCACCCGTACGAGGGCTACGAGAAGCCCACGAGCAACTCGGACGACTACTACGACAACTGGTCGAGCTAAGACCGTGGCAGCTCGCTCGCTCGCTCGTCTGCGTTAGCTACTCGATAGTACATATCTCTCGTTGTGGTTCTCTTGTTCTCTCTCTCTCTCTCTCTCTCTCTCTCTCGTGTGCGTGTGTGAACCACCACCTATTCTTGGGCATGAATGATGAATGATAAATGACGGAATCTCGTCGATGAGGTGAGCGAGGGTGAGGGATATCGATGGCAGTAAGGTACGTATGTATTGAGAGAGAGGCTGCAGGGAGGAATAATAATTAAACGTGGCGCTGCGACGGAGCAGGAGAGGGAGCAGGAGCAGGAGCAGGAGGCGGCGGAGGCGACGGCGCACCGGCACTCACACGTTGCCATGCGCGTGAGAAATCATACAAATCGAGTTGCAGGGTGAGAGTGCGAGAGTACGGCGGCCACCACCACGACCACGACCACGGCCGCTGCCGTCGTGGCGGTCAAACAAGAACGAGAACGAGAGGTGCACAAGGCGTACAACACCAGGGAGCAGAGAGCGAGCGAGAGAGTGGTGCGGCACGCCTCGACAGCGAGCAACTTACTTGTAGTAGTCGCTGGCCTCGTTGTCGGGGTTGGTCACGTTGAAGCGATGAATGTTCTCGTTGACACCCGGAGGCAGGTTGCGCTTCGAGCCGACAGCCGTCGTGCAGTTCTCAATGTTGCCGTCTGTATGCGACGAGGTGCGAGTGGTGAGTAAGTGGCTGGCTGATTGATTGATTGATTGGTTGATTGATTGACAGGTTCGAGTGTGGGTACGTACTCCAAGGAGCAAAGTAGCAGATGCTGGTGCCGAGCTCACCCTCGTAGCAGTCATCGTCATCGGGCACGATGCCGTTCGGGCAGTGGATGACGGTGTTGCAGTTGCTGGTGCGCACCTTGTGGAAGTCAGCGACACCCGAGGCGTGCATGGCGATGATGAGACCATCGGCGTCGAAGATGGGCGAGCCCTCGCTGCCGACAAAGGTGTCCGAGTTGGTGAAGATCTTGATGCCGCGGCCGGTGGTTCCGCCGTCGATGGCCCAGATGCGACCGCCGTCGTCGTACTTGCGCGAGAGGCCGAGCGGGTGACCGACGGTGTAGGTCTGCAGCAGCGAGCAGGGAATCGTGCGCGTGAGTGAATGCGATGGAAAACGTGAGCAGCAGGAGCAGGAGCAGGAGGCGGCGGCATACCTTCTCGTTGACGTGGAGGTTCTTGAGGCTACGGAAGTAGTTGTAGCTGTTGATGCCGAAGAGACCCACCGAGCGGTCGAGCTGGATGACGGCGTAGTTGGGCCTGGCGATGTAGTCCGTGCGCGTGACGCCGGTGGTGGCGTTGACGACCGTGACGATGGTCTGCGGGCGGTAGGCAGCGACGACCGACTGGCAGTAGAAGATCTCGCTGCTGCCAAAGGTGGTGCGCGTGAAGCCGGGCGCCGTGGTGGCAAAGTTGAAGACCACCGCAAGGTTGTTGCACTGGCTCACGAGGTTGTTGTCGAGCACGCAGGTGCCGGCGGTGGCGAAGAGGCCCGACGTCAGCAGGAAGCCGGAGCAGGTGCCGACCGAGATGTCGTCGAGGTAGAGCTCGGACGAGGTCGACGACGGGCAGACGCCGAAGCGCGAGCGCGCCGTTTGCGAGGTGGAGATGCTCGAGCCGATGAGAGCCGAGCGCGGAACGATCATGCCGACGCCATTGCCAAAGTTCTGGACGCGAGTAGACACTTGGTACTGTGGCGCAGATGGTTAGTGATATTTCTACGACGAGGAGGAGGCAGTAGTCTCGATGAACTGGTGCGCGGTGCTCGCTGGCGACACGGGGCAAGAGCAGCACCCAGTAGCGTAGCGATGGAGACAGTCGAAAACGACCAGCGAAAGCCACAACGCGAGCGAGCGCGTGAAGAGCGACGACGTACGTATTGCTTTCGCGACTCGGTCTGGTAGACGGCAGCAAACACAGCCGACGCCAACACTGCGAGCACCAACACAACAACGGTCTTGTTCATGGTGGCGATAGGAGGCGCGCTATCGAGCGAGCCAACCAACCAACGAGACCAACAACGACAACGACAACGAGGCGCGCGCAACGAGAGGGAGAGAGACGACAAGAGAGCAGAGAGAGAGCGAAGCAGTGGTGTTACGATAACCGCAGCGTAGAGCAGCAGGAGGCTTACGTACCGGTCGTGCGGTGGTGGGCTTTGGAGGAGGATTAACGATCGTCGCGAGCTCGTGAATGCGTGACGCTGGCAGTTTGTTGCTCTGCGCTCTCGATCTCTCTCGTGTTCAACTCTGCTGGTGCTTCTTCTCTCTCGTTGTTGTTGTTTGTCTCTCCGCTCTCTCTCGCTCGGGCACTGCGGCTGCTGCTGTTGTTGAGTGGTACGCTCGCGTTCGTGTGCGTTCTTCGCTTCGTTTCATGCGTGCAACCGCGAGTGGTCTATTTGCGGGCGGCGGTTTTGGAGAAGGAGTTGCTCGAGCGATAGAGTGAGCTGTTGAGCGAGCGAGCGAGCGTGCGTCGCAGTTGGTGCTGCTGGCGGAGAAGAAGCTGGTCGATGCGGCGGGTGGTATAGTGTCAGCCAGCGAGAGGCAGAGGAGGAGGAGGCGCTTGGTTTCGATCTCTCACTCACTCACTCACTCGTTCGTTCGTTCGTGTAGCCAGCAAGCAGGTTGTAGTGCTTCGGCGGCGGCTCCGCACCTCCTCTCGCACGGATCGATTGGTTGCTCGGCCTCTCTCTCGCTCTCTCTCGGGCTCGGCTTGGTTGCTTGGTGGTGGTGGTAGTGGTAGTGCTGCAACATGAGCGCTCCCGTATTCGGCCGAGTGCTGTACAACTATGCTGCGTCGCACTATGACGAGCTCTCGATTCGATTCAACCAAATCGTGACGGTCGTGTCCGAGAACACGGGAGCCGATGGCTGGTGGGAGGTCCAGCTGCAGGGCAAGAAGGGCAAGGTGCCCGCCAACTACATTGAGGTGATCCCCGAGCCGCGAGGTACGCGCACAGCCGACAGCGCCGTTCTCGTGAACCGTGTATGCATGTTGATCGCTCACTCGCTCGCTCGCTCGCTCGCTTGCTTGCAGGCAAACGCGCACAATGCATGTACGATCACACGTTCGAGGAGATCACTGGCCAGTATCTTCCGTTCAAGCGTGGCGACGTGATCACGGTGATCTCGGAGGATCCCGACGGCTGGTGGCTCGGATATGCCGACGAGCAGCAAGGTCTCTTTCCGCAAGAGTACGTGCAGCTGCTCTCGGACGAGATCATGGCGCCGGTACGCAGCGAGGTCGCGAGCGTCTCGTCGACTTCCGAGCCCACGACGCCGCGCACCACCGATGCGTCGGACGACGATGACGACGACGATCTTAACCCCTTGCACGAAGCGCTTGGAGAGGTAGCGTACCGAAAACAGTTCCCTCAGCACGCGCGCGCGCGCTCGTGTAATTGCTGCCGCTCACACACACACACGCATGCCATCGTGGTCGTTTCCTGGCGATAGGTGTTGCACGATCGCGATATGTCGGTCATCGAGACTCTTTGCGTCATCCTCGATCCCGCATCTTCCGAGAAGATGGCCAACGTCGTGGTGCCCATTTTTGAACACGAGGGCAAGATTATGGATCTGTGCCAAGCCACGATCGACCAAGAGATCAAACGAACGAGTACGTCGTAACACTGCGCCGCGCTTCTCTCTCTCTCTCTCTTGCTCTCTCTCTCTCTTACTCACTCTAACGTACGTGTACCAATACAGCCAAGGCGAGTACTCTGTTCCGAACCAACAGTTTTGCTTCTCAAGTCATGCGTTGTTACGCTCGTTTGTGCGGCAAAGATTATCTCACCAACATGCTCGAGCCACTGATTCGTCAGTTGAATGAGATGGATGGTTCAGTTGAGGTACACTCACTCACTTACTCGGCTTGTTTGTTGTGGTTGTGGTTGTGTGCTCACCATTTGTTGTACCCGCGGTAGATCGATCCACGAAAGCTGAACGAGGATCCCAAGTACAAGAACCTCGACGAGAACCTCGCCAACCTCAAGCGAATGTGCCAACTGTTCGTCGACGCCATCGTGAACTCGCTCAAAAAGGTGCCGGTGGCGCTCAACTACGTGAGTGCCGCGCTCGTCGAGGGCGTCGAGTTCAAGTTCCCGGAGGCTGTGCGCGTCGTCATTGCGGGCTTCTTCTTTTTGCGCTTCCTGTGTCCAGCCATCGTATCGCCCGAGGGCTACGACATTATTCCCAAGGGCTTCTTGAACGCCCGTGGCCGCCGAGGACTCGTGTTGGTGTCCAAGGTACGCGTAGTGGCATATGACGATGAGATCTCTCCAGTGAGATTGACTCACTCGATCTCAATCTCGATCTCGATCTCGATCATCTCGCGTAGGTCGTTCAAAACTTGGCAAACAGCGTCGAGTTCGGTAACAAGGAGGAGTTCATGAAGCCGATGAACGAGTTTGTGGTTGCCAACTTTTCCAAGATCAACTTTGTACTCGATGAGTTGCCTGTATGTTGTTAACGAACTCATACTTGTTCTCTCTCTCACTCACTCACTCACTCACTCACTCACTCACTCACTCACTCACTCACTCACTCACTCTCTTTGTTTAGAATATCCCTGATTCCGGTGATATTGAAGCACTACCTCGTATGCCGGTCAAGGAACTCACCAAGAACTATGTTCAACTGCACGAGATTCTCAGCGACAACCTCGACAAGATTCGCAAGCAGTTCGAGGAGGCCGGACGCGACATGGAGGTGTTCCAGGACCTTGCTCTTGCGGTGCGACAGCTCGGGCCGACGTCGGCACAAGTGCGGCAGATGGAGGTGAAGCACAAGGAGCTGATGGTGGAGGACGACGAGAAGCGGCGTCAAAAGAAGAAGGCCGACAAGGAGGAGGAGAAGAAGCGCAAGGAGGAGGAGAAGAAGAAGCGCGAGGAGGACAAGAAGAAGAAGGAGGAGGAGAAGGAGAAGAAGAAGGGCGACAAGAAGGCCGAGAAGTCGGCCAAGAAGGCCAAGGAGGAGGAGGAGAACTCGGTGCTGATGCCGCCGGGCGACTCCAAGATCATGTGCGAGGGCTACCTCTCGAAGCAGACCTCGGCCGCCATCGGCAAGCGCTGGAAGAAAAAGTACTTTGTGCTGTACTCGGGCCAGCCGCGCATCCACTACTACGACTCGCAGTCGGTGGCCGGCGCCGCGTCGCCGCTCGCCGGCGTCTTCTGCCTGCTGCCGACGTTCTTTGTGCAGACGCTCACCAAGACCAAGCACCACCCGGGCTTCCCGTTCCTCATCAAGACCACGTCCGACGAGTACCAGCTCGTGGCGCACACCGAGGGCGAGCTGCGCATGTGGATCACGACGCTCAACCGAACGCTCACCAACATTGCCACGCCGCCGACGCCGGGCGACGCCGCCATCCTCAAGTCGGCACTCGACCGCAAGATCATGATGCAGGAGGCCGAGGCCGAGAGCGTGCAGGCCGCGTACCAGGCCGCCAAGGACGACGACACGCGCTCCAAGTGCCTCTCGCGCGCCGAGTTGTTGCAGACCTCGATCAGTGCATGCCGCCTCGCGCGCCAGAAGCTCACCAAGGCCTCGGGCGGCTCGGCGCGTGACGACGACACGCCGCTGTCGACCTCGAGCTCCTCGAGCTCCGCCGCCGGACTGGCTGCGAGCTCCGGCTCGGCTTCGACCGCGAGCACCAGCCTACCGAGTCTCACCTCGAGCGCACCGGCCGCCACCACTGGAGGTTCCGCCGCTGCCGCCGCCGCGGCCTCCGGCTCCACCACACCAAAGACCAAGCCGCCAGTCACACGCACCAAGCCGCCAGTCGTGCGTCCCGGAGGTGCCGCAGCACCAGCGGCCACCGCCGCAGCGGCACCGTCACCCATGGCCGCCATGTCGGGCGCAGGCGTCGCTGCCGGCGGCGGTGGTATGCGAGCGGCAGGAATGCCGGTAGCAGCCGCCGGTGGTCGCGCCGCCGCCGTACCGGGCGCCATGATGGGCCAGCTGCCAGCCGGCATGACCATGCAACAGTACCAAATGTATCAACAGCAACAACAACAACTGCGTTACCAACAACAACTGCAGTACCAGCAACAGATGGCCGCTCGAGCCCAGAACCCGTATGGTTGGCAGTGAGAAAGACGAGGCTCGAATATGTAGTTGAGCGCAATCTACCTCCTCCTATCAAGTATTCACGACCCAACCAAAGTACCTACGTCATACAATCTTGCTCTCTCTCTCTCTCTCTCTCTCTCTCTCTCGCTCTCGCTCTCTAACTCGTGCAATCAATCGATGGTTGTGTGATCTTGTTGGTTGTGCTCAAACTACTACCCTCAGACATCTTGACTATTGCGTGCGTGATACTTATCTTAATGTGCAATGTGTGTACTCTCTCTCCTGCTCTCGCTCTCGCTCTGCATCCCCTGTCTGTGATTTGTCGTTGTTGTTGAGAACGGATGATTGATTTATCGTCCTCCTTGAATCACGACCGCCTCTTGTGTGCCCGTGGTTGTAAACACCTACTCTCTCTCTCCCTCCTCTCTCTCTCTCTCTCTGTCTCTCTCTCGCTCTCTCTTTATCCATATCTTCGCCCAAAGAATATAACAAGCCAAGCTACCCATATCTATCCCCAACCAACCAAGCAAGCAGAGATCTCTCTCGTTGTTGTCTGCAATGGCACGATGGCACCAACAACGCTCGAAGCTTGATTGCTTGCCCGTGACACGCCACGAGTACGGCTACGTCCAACGCACTCGGTACCAGCAACCGGACCTGTACCACGAGGAGGTGGTCGAACCCGACTCGCCGTTCGCGTTCGTGCTGCCGTCTGGCACGCAGCTCTTCACGTTCCTGCTGCTCGGCGACCAGAACGCCGGCAAGTCGACGCTGATACACGCGTTCGCCAACAGCGACGACGCCAACTTCCTCGAG
>Ga0209914_1002233_pt1 | contig 16520 bp, 15 predicted proteins | sample ThiBiot_500_plan_FD_183949 | JGI IMG/M metagenome (GOLD analysis project Ga0209914, IMG submission 183949) | Wastewater bioreactor microbial communities from Cape Town, South Africa - Thiocy_cont_500_plan (SPAdes) | ecosystem: Engineered > Bioreactor > Thiocyanate-remediating > Anaerobic-Aerobic...
GTTTTACAAGTTGGTCACATCTACGAAATAGAAAGGAACATATTCTATATGATTTTAAATCGTAGCTATATATTTACTCTGGTGAACCGGATGGACCGAGATCGTATGTTATTCCCTATCAATCGAAGCAGAATCAAATGAGACAGAACATTTCGAAATTTATAAAACTATACTATAAAACTCCAGAAAATGCTGAAAATGATGTATATAGCGATTGGCTTGCTAATTTTCGAACTGTATCCTTTGTGGTTACAATGCTTGCAAATTAACTAAAATGAATAAAAAAAACAGATCTATGTATAGTCATTCAAATAGATAGAGCGTTACTTACCATATGAACTATCATATAGGCACTAAATCCAAGTCCAACACCACCAAATACAAATAACCATGTGATTAAGTGAGACACATCTGAACATGCTTTTTGACGAATGATCCCAATGACAATTGCCGCAATGAAAACTGCATTCATTAATATGACAAATGTAATACCAACAGTGATGCCAAATATCTTACAAAAACCCATTTTATGTTTATTTTTAATGAAGTATCAAATATTATAGTCAAAAGTGATATGTAGCTTGAAAATAGTTATGAAACAATTTCTTCAATATTTATAGATAACTTTATTTTTTTACATTTTCTTCGAAAATGCTATCATTTTGTTTTATCTACGTGCGTAACTCTCTAAGCTTGTATTATCGGTGAAAACAATTGTTACATTTTCATCGAAAAAGAAATGTCCGCAAACGAGCATCATTTGTTGAGTTTCAAAAAGAAAAAGTATACTTCCAAGTAAATTTCAAAAAAGAGAACACAGTTAATAAACATGAAATTTTTATTCAATTCGTTCTTTTTTTCTGTTTCATCCATCAGATAATTTTGCCTGATTATATCAGTAACAAAAAGATTTGAGCAATGATTTGAGTGTTGCCTTTTCTGATTTTAAATTTTCGATTAATGCTGAAATAATTTCAATCGTTGGATTTTCAGTTTTCCATTCTTGTACTAAACTGTGAATGTCGTATAACGTAAACGCAACACCGAACGCAGAAGAAAAAGCTTTGAAAATAGTTTTTCCAACGTTGTTGCTTGCTTTGGCAACTGTTGCTGGTGTTTTGATTATTTGCATGATGCCAGTTAATTCATTTGGTCTTAGTTTAGCCATTGGCTTTCCTATGGTAAGAAACAGTCCACCGGGAAATGGCGGAATTGCAAGTACACTTTTAGTTGATTTAAGTGCTACGACCGCATTGGCTATTTTAACTGCATTTCGAGCATGAAATCCAGCTTTAATTTTTCCTCCAGCTTTGGCGATATCAATTCCTAATGTTGCTAAAATCGCAGTATTTGTGTCCATGTGATGATCAGTTTCCAATATGCGAACAATATCTCTAATTTCTTCGACTACATTCGAGAACTTGTTAGACTCTTCATCATGTTTTTCTGTAAGACGATGGATTTTGTCAAAAAAACCACGTGACTCAAGGGCATCGCCAATAATTGCTCCAATATTTATGGTTGCTCCCGTACCTGCTAAAATTCCGCCAGCAACAGTTAGACCGTACGATAATCCGGCTGTAAATGGTGCTAAAACTAAACCAGCTAGGCCCATCACTGTTCCAACAGCACCAGTTGCAACACCTGCTGTCTTAGTCATCATGACGGTCTTATGCACTTCATTCACATCTCTAATTAACCTTTCGAGATCAAGAATTATACTTTCATCAATTTCATGCAACGTCTTTATATGATCTTGTAATTCATTAGAATAAGTCCCTCTCAAGCACTAACAAAAGAAAATCACCGCCTGTTTTCATTATCGATGTAGTATAACAATCTTACTCACCGTTTCATCCCAAAAGAATTGTTTAACGATGAATGCTAAAATAATACCAACAAAAAAGAAAATAATTTCACGCGACGTCACCATTGCACTGTTTTATCAAACAATATTTAAAAGAGAAAGAGAAAAAAATTTAACTCGTATGATATGACATGTGCTTGTTGGTTTAAAGACATTATTATTTTTCAAAACATTTCTTATTATTCGTTAACGACCATCTTTTACTAAACGGTCAATAATTAGTCACTGTATACGAGCATGTTGTTTGGACGTATTTGAAATTAAATAAATATTTACCCTCTGCTTCACATTACTTTTCGACAATTGAAACTGTTGAAACATGCAATATCAAATTTTCCGTCGATCTCTCATGATTTTATAATAATTTGAACAATGCATATCGGCTGATGAGTAGCAGCAGCAGCAGCAAAGCCATCAAATGCTCGAGTGTATGACATATGACGTAAATAAAATTGTGCACGTTCGATAATATTCTTTGCGTTCTTTGCGAACGCGAAAGATCATAGAAGTTAATTAAAATAAAAAAATAGAAGACTTCTCAATATAGAAGAACTTGAAAATATATAATTATTATTGTAAGGTATCCATTGCCTATTGACGGATAGAACTATAAAACAAAAAGCATTTCTTTAGTTTATTTTCATTCTATTTTCGACATCGTCCCTAATTTCACAGTAGCTATTACGACATTAATAATAATATCATTCATACATGCCTAAATCTGCTCATTCATCAAGTAAATATCATGTCACAAAAATATCACGACATCAATCGGCATCAAATCGAGTTAGCTCAACTGTGTATCGAATAAATAAAATATAATATCAAATTCGATTTTATTAGAATCAATATGCAGTAGCGAATAACAAGCCAATCGATGATGCTGTTCATGTAAGCGTACGGTTACCGTCATATAATGTTAGTTCAAGTTCGATTCATTCTGCAAATAAAGTACAACCTATTGTAAGTATCGTATTCAATTTGATAGAAGTATCATCGATCGTTATCTTTAATAGATATTGAATGATATTGGATCAAAATCGGATATAGTTGAAAAACGGCAAAAATCATCAATACGAATAAAATCCTGTCAGTCAGAAAACCCAACTGTAACTGGACATAGTGTAACGAGTTGTTTGTTTATAAATAAATAACTTTTTATTTTATTGATTTATTAGAACACATTGGATGATCGTGAACAAACACCGCTTAACAAAAAAATTCGTCGAAAAAAGTGATACATCATACATATTTCTTTTAAAAATAAGTAGTCGATTTTCTAGATGTTGCTATGGATATTGTCCTTGTTCGTATTCACCACTTTGCATTCTGTTATTTTTACTTCTCATCGGTGCTCTACTCGCTGCTATTGCTGGAACGATTATTGCTCTCTTAGTTTCAAATAAAAATGAAATAACAAGTAAAATTAATAATTAGAAAAATAATTGCATTCTAAATATATGATCATAAAATCTTATCTTAGCGCTAAATACGGAAACTAAAGTAACAGTAACTACAACAACAATTACGAGTACTACAGTTACAAGTACGACTTCAACATCAACATCAACGACAACCACTACAGTTACTAGTACGAGTACTTCAGCTACGACCACAACTACAACAGTAACGTCAACTACAAGTACTGCTACTACAAGTACCACTACAACGGCAACAACAACAACAAGTACTATTGCTTCAACTACAACTACAACGGCAACAATAACTACCAGTACTGCAACTACAACAACAACAACAATCACCAGCAGTACAATTACAACTTCTATAACAACTTCAAGTAAGTATTTTATTATCTGTTTATGATTTCATTTTGAATGGTATCATATTTGTATAGCTACGACTCTAAAAACTGGTTGGAACTCGACAGCAGCAACAGTTGCAGGTGGAACTGCAGGCACAGCTGCCAATCAATTTCGAGCTGCGTATGATATCGCAATTGATTCAACTCGAGCACTTTATATTGTTGATCGAGATAATAATAGAATACAAAAATGGCCGCAAGGTTCGTCAAGTGGAACAACAGTAGCTGGATCAGCAGCCGGCACAGGTGGTACTACCTTGAATTATTTTACAATTCCTCGTGCTCTAACAATAGATCCTAATAATAATGTTTATGTTGCCGATACTGGTAATCATCGAGTAGTTTTATGGAATGTGAGTTCATCAACTGGTAGATTAATTGCCGGAACAGGTAATTTGAAATATTTCTAGACAAAAGATTGCATTAATCATTGTGTACTAGGTTCGGCAGGTTCGGCTAACAATCAATTAAATATGCCCTATGGAGTTGCCTATGATCCTAGTACAGGCAAAGTATTTATTGCAGATACTTACAATGATCGTATCATGATTTATCCACCGGGCGCTTCGACAGGTACATTTGGCATTGGTGGAACAGGTCTTGGAACTACACAATTAAATTTTCCCACTGGTTTATACTTCGATTCTATAACAAATAGTGTTTACATTGCCAATACGAATGGTAATAATATCGTTCGTTGGCCAGTAGGTGCTACTAATTGGATACTTATTGCTGGTAGTAGTAGTGGAGCATCGGGCAGTTCATTAACATTAATGAATTATCCACGAGATGTAACACTTGATTATATGAATAATGTTTATGTAGCAGACTGTAATAATAATCGTGCTCTTGTCTTTCGAGCAGGTCAAACTACTGGTTATGTTGTAGGTGGTACAGGAACAGCAGGCTCTGGTGCCACACAATTGAATGGTCCTATCGGAGTCGCTGTTGACACTGATTTTAATGTCTATGTCGCCGATTTCTCAAATAACCGTGTGCAACGATTTGATCATTATTAATTGTTTTTTTTGTGTAGTTTTATAAAACGTGAGAGTTCTTTTTCAATGACTATAAAAGCATATTTATGAAATAGAAAGAGAAACGAACAAAAAGGAGAAGAAAAACTATTCTTGAAAATAAAACATGAGTTTCTTTTTTTTTCTTCATTTGCGTACTTTTGCATTCATGAATCGTTTCATTGATACTGATTGTTCATTCGAACGTTTCACACCAGTTTATAGTTTTTATGCTGAAGAATTAGATTCGCTCGAAAATGCACTTCAACCAATCGAATTCCACATCAAACAATTACCGTATTTCATTAAAACAGCAAAGAAACACTGCTATTATCCAAATGAACATGGACTATCTCGGGATCAATCTGCAGCAATTTATATATTTACAATGGAATGGGGTGAAACGAGTCTAAATCGTCTTTTAAATCAAGCATTACGATCGGAAAATCGTGATGCAGTGAAAATTTGGTTTCCTTATATGAAATTGTTCGTTACAGCTTTGGATCTTTTGCCAACAGTTGAAGATACTGTTTGGAAATTAGTTCCATTGGATATTGCAGAAAAATTAACTCCTCATCAAACATTTACTTGCTGGTCATTTAGTTCATGTACAACATCGATTGACGTTTGTGAACGATTTCTTAACGACAAGAAAAATCTGGGTCTATTTGCGATTGAAATTACCAATGGAAAGAAGATTTCACAATATGCAGAAATTAAAAATGAAAATGAAGTTATTTTGCCATTTGAAAGTGATTTTTATGTCAAAGAAACTTCGTTAACAAAACACTATGGAAATCATTATATTGTTGAATTATCAGAAATTGCCCATGAAAATAAATATGATCAATCGTTGTTAACTCATCAATTACGAGCTAATCGAAAATGGAAACAATATGCAACGACTGTTGCTGGAGGAAATCATAAAGGAAATCAATCAGATCAACTCTACAATCCTTTAGGAATCTATATTAATGATGAACAGCAAGCTATTTATATTGCTGATTTTCGAAATGATCGTATTGTTCAATGGAGATTTGGTGCAAACAATGGTGAGATAATCGTTGGTGAAGATGGTAAAGGAAATCGAATCGATCAATTGTCTGAGCCAACTGATGTGATTTTTCATCGACGAACGAAATCTTTAATTATTTGTGATAAAGGAAATCGAAGAGTTATGCGATGGTCAATAGAAAATCCAAATGACAAACAAATCATCATTTCGAATATTTCGTGCTACGGATTAACAATGAATGATAATGAAGATTTATTTATTTCTGATTATCAAACACATGAAATTCGACGATGGAAAATAAATGGAAAACATGGAACAATTGTTGCAGGTGGAAATGGCCGAGGCGATGATCTCAATCAATTAAATCGGCCTGGATATATTTTTGTTGATCGACAGAATGCAGTTTATATTTCCGATCGTTGGAACCATCGCATTGTCAAATGGGAAAAAGATGCTAAACAAGGTATTATTGTTGCCGGTGGACATGGACAAGGAAATAGTCTCAAACAATTATCTCTTCCACAAGGTATAATCGTGAATGAAATAGGCGATGTTTTCATAGCTGATTATGAAAATCATCGAATAATGTGTTGGCCATCGGGCTCACAGGAAGGTCGTCTTATTCTTGGTGGAAATGGTCAAGGACAAGAATCGAATCAATTGAATAATCCAATGGGTTTATCATTTGATCGACAGAATAATCTTTATATTGTCGATTGCGACAATCATAGAGTCCAACGACTCGAATGCTGTTAAAGACACTTTATCTTTATTTTTAAAAGTATACTGCAACAAGAAAAAAGTGAATTAGTCTTTATTTATTGTTCGAGCAACCAAATAACAACGATCATACATCTTATCGTTCATATTGCCTAAATATTCAGGATTATAGCCAGCATATATAAGCTCATCTATAATTTGAAAACCGTGTTGTTTAAAACAATTTAATGAATATACACTTGTTGCTTCAGCAAAAGCACCAGTAATATTAAGATTTTTTGCGTGTTCAATACTTTTACCTATAAGACATGCTGCGAGTCGATGACCACGAGCAATTTTATCGACACTAATCATAAATATATGTAAAAGCTTGTCAGCATTTAATCGATCGAAAATATTTATCTTTTTGTGCATATCAGCAAAAATTTGAAGAAGAAAATTCAATTTTTCATCCGGCTGATTGTTTTCGTTTTTTGTATCTCTATCAACGATTTCATTGAGACAAACACCAACGATTTGATTTGTTTCTGTATCATATGCAACGAATGAACATTGATCATTTAAACAAGTTTTGATAACATTATTAGAGAAATGAGATACATCTTTAACTTGAAGATTTCGTGTAAGTGGTTCATCTTTAAAAAATGAATTGATTAATAACGATAATACTTGTTCATAATCATTTTTAATCATAAGACGAATTTCATATTTTGATGATGAGGACATTTTATTTTTTTTCGTTTTAAGTACAACGACTCGGGTGTGTTTGATCAGACGAATGAGAAAAGAAAGAAAGAACCAACGAGAAAAATAAAACATGACGATGTGATTCAATGTCATATTTATATATGGTTTTCTTTCAAAAAAAAACTTAAATAAAATATATACTATTTCGTATAGCGTCCTCTATTGTACGTTAAATTTTAACAAGGTTTTTTTTCGTTTATGTTTATTGATAATTTCAAAGTCAAGTCACAAGTCAAATCCTCTAATAGATCTAGCTATTGTACGAAAATGCTTTCATCTGAAAAATGACAACATCGTAAATCAAGTTTCTTTAATGATTGTCTATTTTCCGACATGGCTACTATTGAATCAATACATGTATCATTGACATCGTTGTTTGCACTTAAATTGAGAATTTGAAGATAGACATTATAGGACGCGTAAGTACTCTAGCTAATATGTTAGCACTTAAAGGCAAATGAACGGGCTTTGTATTTGTTTGAAACATTCAACTCTTTGAGATGTATATTATTTTTCAGTGCATGTACAAGAAGTAAAGTGTCCATTTTTGTAATTTCAACACCTGACAAATCAAGTATTTATATTGCAATTCGTAAGCCAGAATGTTGTTAATGATTGATTCTTTTTGAACATTTCAATAAGAATATTCATACTCTATTAGAGAAATACGAGCACAATGTGACAAAGCCGTTGCTGAAGCTTGTGAAGCTGAAAATCATGCGAAATGAGCTGCTAATACAGCTGCAAAAACTTTGGAACAAGTAGATAAACTAACAAAAAAAAACGTCACCATCAGGCAACAACATCTATAAAGATTGATCGAGATACTTTTTCATTAATTAGTATATATTATTCATTTTTTTTTAATCTTGAAATATAATTAAATACACTTATCATTTATCGTTATTCCACACCTATACTGTTTGATCATTTCAGAAAAATACCTCAAAATCTAAAGTTTGTGTTTTCAATGATGAAATTGAAATAAAGATATCAAAACGAAACACCTGGAGTACATTTGATGCCCGAAGGATGATCATAATAACTACAGAGTACAGTTGATTTTCCACTTGGAGCATCAATATTCCATTGTGTAAATGCGACATCACAAGTACCTTTGGGTGGACATTCAATTTTTGCGACAATAGGATCATATTTTTTTGACGTTTTGCCATTGATATTAATAAAACGTATATTAGAAAGTTTAGCAGCAGATGGATGTTCTTTACATGTCGATGTACTTGTTTCATAACAATTGTCTATTTGAAGAGCATAATCCGAATTATCCACTGTGATATCTTTGTATGTTACATTGCTTACAGCTACTGTACCATGCGAAGGACCACCTGGATAGAATTTAATCCGAGTTGCTGCTGCACAATTGATCATTTTTGCATTGGATACGTACACATTTTGAACAACATAAGCGCGTCCAGCAGCTACTCCGAGACTTCCAATTGATATGCCATGTGATCCAATGCAAGTAAAATTTTCAACAGTTACATAATTAGCACCATTTTCGAATGCTACACAATCGTCACCATTTGTAACGTGCATATTAGTTAGAGTTACATTCGAACATTCACCAATATCGAAACCATCAGTATTCTTAGGTGGATTTGCTGATTTTGAAATGGCAGTTAAAACTAAATTCGAAAGTTTAACATTGGCCGAATTTCCTTTCACAGTAACAAACATCGTAGGTGGATTCATTAGTTTAATATTTGTAAATGTGACATTTGTAACACCATTGAAAAATAAAAGTAAAGGTCTTTGATACTCTTTATGAGAAGCAAAATAATCCCAAAACGCTTGACCACTTCCATCAATAACTCCAGAACCAGTCACCGAAGAAAAACTGCCTCCAACAACATTTTGAAGCAAGAAAAATGCAGTTTTACCTTTCCAATATTCGATATCATCGGATGTTTTTAAAGTTCCTTCGATTTGAAAGTTACAACCCTTGCAATTGCTGAAATCGAGTGGACTTCGAATAGAAAATGTTTTACCAGCAGGAATAATGATTGTTCCCTGATTGCCACATGTTGATAGAGCTTCGCTGATCGCAGGAACATCATCAATAGAAGTATCACCAGCAGATGTAGGTGTACAAGTATCTTGAACGAATCGTGAAGAACTTTCACCAAATAATAAATTATTACAAATAAGTAACGATAAGCAAAGTAATGCTTTCATCATTTTTGAAGTACACATGTGACTTCTCAATAAGTAGTCTTATTCTTTAGTTTGCACCTGTGAGATAAATGAAACTTTTATCTTCTTCGCGTTTATATTGCTTCATCGATTTTCAGTCCAAACGAGAGTTTTGTTGTAATAAGTAGGTTAGTATCCATTGTTTGATTAAGTAACACTTATTTTCTCGTTGATTACATATAATTAGAAATAAATAAATTTGACAGATGTCACTTGGGACTTAAATCATAAGAGAAATCAAATTCATTACTAAAAAATAAGATTGTATGAATAAATAAATAAATCCACTTGTCATGTTGTCATTGTAACCTAAAGACGTATATCTTCTTTAAAATAAAATCATGACTTTTTGCCTAGATTTTGAATATTAACACAAGATAGGAAAAGAGAATATATTTTCCTAATATAAACCATGAATATAACAAGGGCAAAATATGACTTTTATGATGATATAACTTTATCAAATTATCATTTTATGGCCATATTAATTATTATATTGCAATGACAGGAGAATCATATTCATATGTAATACAAGCCATATCACGTTATTTTGCTACTGTTCTATCAAATAAATTTCAAATACATTATATTCTTCTTGGTATTAAATGGTGTTTGGTTTTTGTTACTACTTTACCTATTATTCTCACAGATGTGATTCGCTATCATCCTGGTAAATCTTGTATGATACCTATTCAAAGATCATATTATTTTGCTTATGTAATCATTATTTATTATTGCATACCAGTTATAATAATTTACGTGATTTATATTTGTATTTTTTATCAAGTCAAACGAACAAAACAACGAGCTAGAACTTTACATAACTCTGAATATCGTCAGAGACGTGATTTCGAGTTACTTCGTAAAATACTTATTTTGACAACGGTTTATCTAGGTACTGGACTACCAATTGTATTGTTTTATTTCGTTCGAACTAAATATCCATATTTGGCAACATTATTAGCGATGTCATTGGCGGTTATATTTGCAAAATGTTTTACTATTATTCTTAGATCGATCTATTCGTCATATGCTTATAAGAAAATTCTGTGGAGAAATAACCGTACTTTAATTGAATTGTATATTTTATTTTATGATAGTTCTCAACATGTTGCAATATTAAACAATCGAAGTCGATTAAAGGTTCTTTCAAGTGTGATTAAATTGTTATCTTCATCAAGTAAAATTTGTTGAACTTGAATTGTTGTACTTCCACCAATAACTGTATCGCCACTATTGCCATCAGGTAACCAACGTTGAATTCGTTGATTTCCTGAAATAAAGACATATATAAACTAACATTTTTTTTCAATGTAAAGTATACCAGCATCAGCTATATAAAGTACTCCGTTTTCATCAACAGTAATTCCTTCTGCATTGCTGATTTGATTTGCACCAGATCCTGAAACACCATTACCAGCAACTAAAGTTCCAAATGTTCCATTGGTCGAATTTGCCGGAAATTTTAAAACACGATGGTTATAACAATCGCTTACATACAATGCATAATCAAAATAAATACCAAGTATATTAGTAAATTGATTCAAATTGCTTCCCCATCCATTACCACCTAAATTAAACAGCTGCATTTGCGAAAAGAAAAGAAAGAATATTCTTTCATTACCTGCTACAATAACACCTTGAGAATCGCTGTTAGTAAATTTCATTACTAAATGATCACCGGAATCTGCAACATAAACATCATCTGTTTGTTGATCAATAGTAATTGCTTGTGGTTGATTCATTGAAGCAATGACTTGACCAGATGTTGCTGAATTTGAATTTGCTGGAAATTTCATTAGCCGTTTGCAATCAAAATCGATCACATACAATTGCCGAGCGCTATCAATAGCAACACCTTCAATCCGTAGAAATTGATTATTACTACAGCCTGCATTATTTCCACCAGCGAGAATCGTACCATTTGCAGATAGATTATCAAGAGAAAATTTTATAATACGATAATTAGCTCGGTCACCAATGATAATCGCTCTTTGCGATCGATCATAACACATGCTTGTTGGTGAACTAAGCTCTGAGAGAGTTGTACCAGAAGAACCAGCAGAATTTCCAATTAAAATCGTATAATTCATCGACCATGTTAAAATTAAATTATCTATTAAGTAAAAAGAAAACAAATTATGTTGAACACAACAGCAATATTTCTACTTGTTGGCTGTCGATTTGTCATTGACATAACAGAACTGGCTTGATTTGTTCCGTTTACCATTTGTCCGACACTACTCTCCTCACAAAATAATGAACAAACCAATGTTTCATGATAATAAATTACAGTTTGACATCTTTCATGATTTAAACATTTGACCGAACAATCTTCTATGGTTGTCACTGTCATGTCAGTTATATTAACGAGAAAACTTGATTGTGATTGTGGAATATAAATACTATTCGCTGTAATAGAAAAATGAGCATGTTTTGTTGATTCTAATATCAATCCGTGAACATAATAGAAATAGAATTGTATGACGTAAATTAGATTCATCACTAAAAACATGGAAAGAGATATGATAATGTTTTTCTTATTTTGTCGTTTCATTAATATAGAATGATTCTATCTAGTACTGATAATATTTCTTCAACAGAAAACACTTAAAAATGCCATTTAATAGCAAGAGGAAAGATGCTTTCATTGTTGAGTAGATATTTTGTCCTTGACGTCGATTTGCATTTTCCTTGTTTAAAAGAAAAATTCAAGAGAAAAGTATTTAATGGAATATTGCAATTTCAGTACATTTTGATGAAAAGGGACAATTTCTATTAAAGTCTTGTTTATAGAGTTCTGTGATTCATCGACCATCTAAAAATAATAATATTCAATCAAATTTTATATCTCGAGGGCAATTCAGATCAAATGGTCCAACACCCTCACCCTCGAACGACACGGTTGTTATCACAATCTGAAATGTCGCAGTATTTTGACCTATTCTATTCAATTGACTATTGACGATTTATTTGAAAATTAATCATGTTTTTCTTGTCACACGTACAACAATAATAAATATTAACTTCAATACACATAATCAGATAATTTCATAGCGAAAGAAAACTATTGCGACAGATGTATTATATTTATTGATTAATCATTAAATTTTAACCAATGTTTTTTTATCTTTAACTAAAGTTTTATTGAATACGAAAAGGAAATTTTTACAAAATGAAAATGTTTATTTTGTACAATAACGTAGATTACAAACAGGCGGTGCTTTAAGTAAATAAACATAGTATCCATTACAGTTTGTTACTGAGATCAAGTTTGACCAGTTACACGCATTTGATGACCAATAATAACAAACAGTACCGTTGACTGTTGAACCAACTGCAGGATAAGTTCCTGTATAATATCCAGTAGCGTGAGTACTGCATCGATACGTCGAAGGAACAGTATCTGCTAACATTGTTCCCGCACCTCCCTCAATTCGATACCATCCTGTTAATATAGTACTGTCACATGTATAAACTGTTACATTATATGTCGTTAGTCGGGTAGAATCTGTTATTGAGGAATAACTTGAACATTGGGACGGAAGCGCAATCGTTGTTGTTGTATCTACAAATAAAATTAGATTTAATCAAAAAGTTCATTGTTATCTTACTTTGAGTAGTTGTAGTTATTGTTGTTGCTAAAATAAAATACCGAAAATATTTTATAAGAGAATTCAAATAGATCTATATAAGTTTTATACTTGTTGATGTTGCTGTTATTGTTATTGTTTTTACTGTTGTTGCCGTTATTGTTGTGTTTGTTTTTAGTGAAAAAGCTAGTATGATTGCAGCAATAGCTGCAGCGATCAAAATGCTTGTAAAAATCCCGAGAACACAGCAATATCGACAACAGTCAAAATATTCACTAGAAAAAACATGTATATATAATAAAATGAATAAAAAAAATACTTACTCTGCTTGTTCTCTCTTTATTCTTCTCTCCGATGTTTCTCGATAATGTTCACGTTCAAGAGTGATTTGATGCGTGAGACCTCTCGATCCCTAGTTTATTTTAAATAAATTTTCATTGTCAAAAAATACAAAATAAAACTGTTTATCCTACTATAAAATTTTGAGTATTAAGAATTGATCTGTTCATCGCTCCTCTAGTCTAAATATATGTTCTTTTTATTTGGTATTTCTCAGTTTCACTTACAGAAATACATGATACTTTTGTTATAGAAACACCTTTTTTATGACGCGACCTACGGCGCTGAAACAAATTATTTATACGTATATAATCAATTTCATCCGATAGAAAAATAATTATATTACTTGATTTCGTTTCAATCTATATTGTTGACGTGATTTCATGAATTCACGTTCAATTGGTGACCATGAATCTATTTCGTGTTAACAGATAGACGATTGATTTTTAAAATAAATTTGAGTTGAATATCGTTACTTTCAGAGATTTTTATTGTTGCTCTCGAAGTCATTTTTACTCTGCGAAGTTTTTAAATATAAATCTGTCTGCCGTCCAACGTTTTATTTTATTTATATTAAATTAAAAATTCGCAAAAAAAACTATCAAGAGCTTCTTCATCCTCGATGCAATAAATATAGATGCGACAAAAAATTGTTATTATATGTTTGATGCATATTCAGCAAACAAAAAATAATTATTATCATAGTTGTTAGTTCACTTGCTTGCGCTACAATTTGGACTGATCTGAATACCATATTTTTGTACTCTGTTATTAAGTTGATCGCTTACATATAAATTTCCATCGGCATCAAAGTTTACATCTCGAGGACCATCCAATTGAGTTGGTCCTGTGCCAGATGTACCCCCACAACCGATAATACATGTTCCACCTGCAGCATAATCTTCTGTCCATCGAATAATACGATCATTTCCATAATCAGCAATGTACATGTATCTATAGCGTGAAAACATAATATGGTTACTGTACGAATAAATGGCTTACCCATTATTATCGACAGCAACTGCTATAGGAGTATTCAGCCTTTTTAAACCAGGACCTGATGATCCAGTTATACCAGCAACGGTGGTACCACTATTAGCTGCCGGCATCCATCGTTGAATGCGATGATTACCGTTATCGGCTACATATAAAATTTTACTTTCATTGACGAAAGTGCCGTAGGGTTTATCAAATTGATTGGCTCCTGGTCCGGTACCAGCAGTACCGGCAACGATAGTTCCAACAAGACTACCAGGAAAAAATTTAACAATACGACTGTAATCTGAATCAGTCACATAGACGACATTATTAACATCGATACGAAGCTCTCGTGTTTCACCTAATGGAGTTGTCGCCGTACTGTGACCTATTTTAACTCCGGTCAGTGAACCAGGTGTAAAACGTTGTATCCTATAATTTAAACTATCAGCAACAACAACACCACCTTCTTGATCAACTGCTACACCTTTTGGCTCGTTTAATCTCGTTGCACTACTACCAGGATTACCAGTGTCTCCGGCAACAATAATTCCATTTACGGCGTTCTCGTAATATTTCATAACACGATGATTATCTCGATCACAAACATATAATGTGTAGTTATTGTCAATGAAAATAGTAACTGGCTTATTTAACGACCGTAAATTAGTACCAGAATTCCCATTGGCATTACCTGCAATGGTAACACCATTTGGATCCCAAGTAGCACATGGTGGAATTTTCAATGCATAGATACCAGTTGGAGCATCTAAATAATATATTGTAATTCCGCTAATCTGACAGAGAAAACTTACAAGTCATTGTTGTTGTTTCTGTGGTAGCAGTAGTTGTAGACGTAGTAGATGTAGTAGTACTGGTCGTGGTGCTTGTAGTAGTTTCTGTGGTGGTTGTAATTGTTGTAACAGTGATTGTACTGGTGGATGTGTTTGATTTGTGCAAGAGAGAAACAATCATCGCTCCAATAGCTGAACCAATTAAAATAGTTCCAAGAATGCCAAGAATAAGACATAATCGAGTACATCCCAAATAACCACTACAAATACGTACATATGTTATTACACAGGAAATTCAAACAAAAAAAAACATACGTTATCTTTTGTTTTCTCTTTTTCTTATTAGGTGCTTCTTTAGTATGTTCTTCTTGAGGTTTCCTTTGATCGAATAATTCACTGGGCGACTATTTCATTAAAATCAATATTATATTAAAACTCAATTTCAAGGAGTTTTTATTTACTGTAGAATTTTGATGATTAATTTTGATTTTATTGTTTGTCTCTGCGCTCTTTATTAACAGAAATCTTATACATGCTATTTACTGTGTTTTTCTACTTACTTTTGAATACGATAGTTCACTAGCAGAGACATTTCCTGAACTGTTCTCTGTAATTGTTGTTCGTGCTTCTGTTTCTGGATTTATCGAGGATGAACAAGAAGGCTAAAAACAATCACAAATAACATCATTATTTTATTTGATTAAAATTGAAAAGTGACTTACTTGACTTGTTTTGGGTCCAATTCGTCGATATATTTTAGTAACTTTTGGTTGTAACGATGAACAGCGTTCTAATTGTAAAATAAAAATGAAACTGATGTTAAAATAATTTAAACCAAAAGTGCATATACTTGGAAGGTTGATGCTCATATGTGCGCGTATGCTGTGGCAAATTCTCAAATTATGTTTTATTTCTCGTTTTTGTCCTCGATCTTTTATATGAATGCAAATGTACAATGAAACCTTCTAATTTATTTTCTATTAGAATATTTTTTTTTCTCTCAAACATAATAAACAAAAAGGTATGACAGCAGTATTAGAAGCGTTCTTTCATTATTAATGGGCTTGCATCTGCATTTGATTCGTATTGTTGTTGAATTAGATTCGTCAATGCATCAATTCGTTGTGACATGATTTTCAGTTCTTCTTGCATTTTCAATATTAAAATATCTGACGAATTCTTTTTCTTTTTGAATAAACGACCTACGAAACTTTTTGGATTAGCAAATCTCTTCAGTAAGTATATGGCAATTGGACTAAACCATAATTTTAGTAAGAGTAATATCATACCTACCAAATCAATACACATTCCAATGAATAGAATTGTATGAAATAGAATTTCAGATTTTCGAGCAATTGGTTCTTGTTTATTCCGTATAAAGAATGGTGTGTTAGTCAATTGAATGAATAGATTAG
>Ga0209914_1002237_pt1 | contig 16500 bp, 11 predicted proteins | sample ThiBiot_500_plan_FD_183949 | JGI IMG/M metagenome (GOLD analysis project Ga0209914, IMG submission 183949) | Wastewater bioreactor microbial communities from Cape Town, South Africa - Thiocy_cont_500_plan (SPAdes) | ecosystem: Engineered > Bioreactor > Thiocyanate-remediating > Anaerobic-Aerobic...
TTAAACGACAAATAAACATGAATAAACACTTCGATTGCCAGCTCAATTGAAAGTCGATCGAAGTTTCATTTGATTTCGACGAGATGTTCAACTGAATTTCAAACGCTTTTGCAATGTTGTTCGTTGAGAGAGAAAAGAAGTAAACAGATATTTTAATCCAAACATTTAAATCTTAGGTAAAGAAAATGAACAAGGTTCAATTTCAATTCAGACAACAGTTCTTTCAAATAATCGAGCAAATTAACCAGTTATTTCTACAGAAATATTTTCTAGAAGTTTCCACACAAATAAACGACGTTTTCAATCGATTTTATAAAGAAACTTTTCAGGGATTTTAAGTACTCCAATCCCTCTTTCGAAAGAATAATTTCAGTCGCAGGAGCAACAACTTTTTGTGAGTTCTAGTCTTTTCACTTTAACTTATCTTTTTCGCACGGACAATAGAATTTCAAATTTTCAAGAACGAAACAACAGTGATATTTTTCTTTTCTATCAAGTGTATGGATTATTAGTGATTTATGTTCAGAAATCTTGTTTCATAACACAAAAAAATATTATTTCAAGTTGGCAGATACACGTTGAATGCATGCTTTGATTTTCAGTACATTTGGATGTTGCGAAGAGAATGAATGTTGAAAGATATTCAATGCCTTTTCAAATAGTTCTAATGCTTCTTTCCATTCACGTTTTTTTTCATGTATCTCGGCAATACTTTCATAACTCATGGCAATATTAGGATGATCACCAGGAAGCGCTTTTAACATCATTTCGAGTGACTGTTGAACATGTTCCATAGCAAGATCATATTTATTTAGATGAGAATAAACATTACCAATATTATTGTGAGAAGCAGCAATATCTGGATGATTCGAAGGTAAATGTTGTTTCCTAATAGCTAATGATTTTTTGTAAAAATCTAATGCTTCTGTGTATTTTTTCTGGTCATCATATACAATAGCAATGTTATTGTAGAAAGCAGCCATATCTGGATTATCTTCATCATTTGCATTTCGAAATAGTTCTATTGCTTTCTGATAATTTTCTAATGCTCTTTCCAATTCACGCTTGCGAAGATAAACATTACCTATCGAATTATATAAATAACCGATGTTTCTATAATTGGATGATCCTTTTTTTTCATGAATCATCAGTGATTTTTGATACCATTCAAGACTAGAGTCATAGGCAGCTTTATCAAGAGTCACACTGCCAAGATTCCAATATAAATCACCAAGCGAAGGATCATTTGGTGGTAACTCTGCTAATAATCGATGATAAATCTTCTCTGCCAAATCGTATTTACCCATTCGACGCAAAACTTGGCCAAACAAACGAAGATTAACTTCTTCATTCCCACCACCATATTCCTCTTTCATATGATCGAATAAATCCTTTAAATCATGTTCATCATCGCCACATAGTTCCATATGAATCGTTATAATTTCTTCATTTTTAATTTTTTCAATTTTAATCAATCGAAAAATAGATCCAATCATAAATAAAACTTCACATTCATTACTAAACTCACTCAACGAACTAATATCAGCGAATGGTTTTGATTTTACTACTCGAGGATCAGCATCAATAATAAATAACACACGACATAAATCACTTGTAATTTCAGCGCTATTCAAGAAACCTACTGCTTTTTGATGATTGGTACTCGTTGAAAAGAAGGAATTTATCGAAATTAGATTATCAATCGATTGTTGAAGAGTATTGAGTTCATCAATCGACATAACTTGACCACGAAAGACACGAATAGGTGATTGATATTGATATTGTTTTAGTTGTTGATAAATATCTCCGATAACAAAGCGAAATAAAAATAAAAGATCAATATTTTGTACTCGTAATGCTTTGTTCAACATTTTATATAGAAATGTATCACGAGTATACCACCAAAGCGCTTTATCTGATCGATAATCTTTTTCGAATTCACCGACGAATACTAATTCCTTCTGATTATTTTCATATTCTTTTTTACATAACTGAATCAATTGTTGTTTATCACTTTCGATCGATTTCATTCGAATAAGAACATCGATTAAGAGAAGAGAATGAACGAAATTACCATTTAATCCAGTAGTCGATTGATCTGCCTTGTTCGAACTATTAAATATATTTATCGATAATGGTTCTTCACTTTTAACTCGACCTTTTTGATCTTGTTTAATGACATGAATGAGATCTTTCAATTCAACAATAACACCTTTAATTTTAATAAAATCTTTTGCCCATTGTTCATTGGCTTTCTTATCCATACAATAGATATAAATCGATGAAACTTGTCTAAAATGATGTATTTGAGGAACTAATTGTCGACCACATCGACCACTCACGATAAGAACCAGTCGATCTTCTTGTGAAAGTGAAAGAATTCGCTGATGGCATTCACCTTGATCATCAAATGTTTTCAAATGATTAATAATTTCTCGAAGTTTTAATTGAGTATTTCTATTATCTTCGGTTGTATTAACTTGTGCATCAAGCCAAAAAATTGAAAATGTTTCAAGATTATCAGCAGATACTTGTAACGATTTACTGTTTACACCGGCCATAACTATACGCTCGGTATTTGCCACAACGCTACTTATATAAAACACGTAGAAGGAGTCTTTTTGTCGGAAGAAGGAGCACATGATTTGTTTTATCAGTTATCTTTCTGTTTATCTCATCTTAGTAGCATAAGTGTGATGCGAGAACGCTAAAAGGTAAAGTTTTTCTTCATATTTCGCAAAACAAAAAGTATTTTAAAAAACAATCCGTGTACTTTGTCTTCTCGTGTCATTCTTTATCCATTTTTTCTATGAGTGAAAACAATGAAAGATATGATTCATTTTTGTTTTCTGGTATATTCGTTAGATATGCATCTGTGCAAGGAAAGAAAATATACGTTTAAGATGTTGTTAGTCGTACTTAAAAACCATTTTGATTAATAAACTACTTATTTCTCATTCGAAGAAAAATAATTTTGACTGATAGAATGTGTGCTGAATAATCTAAATGAAACATCAAGTGAAAATATAGCTGAAACTGAGCAAAATGAAATCATCTCAACTCAATCTATCTTATTCTTGTGAAATATTTCTAAGTTTAACTTCATAATATTGTAAAAATGAATGTATTTACAATTAGAATTCGAATATCTTCAATCGATATATTCCGAATTATTAGCCTACTTATCCTTAATATTCAATAGGAAACAATTCAATATCGATACATTTCGAAAAATAATTGAAACAAAACGATTCTGACTGATATTGACATTCGAAACAGAAATAAATAGATTTGCATTTAACATTGATATTTCATTGAATGAACATAAAAGACAAAGTTTATTGCTTTCAAATCAAATACTATAGTTACTTCAAGCAATTTTTAAAAAAAGTAAAATAGCATTCGGAGAAAATATCGATTGATTATACGAGAAATCCCAAAGAGATAAATTTTAACTAAATGAATTTTTTATTCAGAAACAAAAGAAAAACAATCGTTGAGATTGATTCTACTATTTAGTGGTTGTAATCTTTTCTGTCAGACGTATGCTGATTATTAATGATTTAATTTGAGAAATATTATTTCAATTGAGAGGATACACGTTCAATGTCTGCTTTAACGCTAAGTGCATTTTCAAATAGTTTTAATGCTTGTTGAAGATTGGTACTCGTGGAAAAGAAAGAATTTATCGAAATAAAATATCGATGATATTTAATGACGTGACAAAATCAATTTGTTTTAAAAACATGTCGATAATAAAAAAAATCTTTTATGTTGTAGATTCTCACTATCATCGAATTAGAAGTTCTACCAACAGGTGAATTCAATTATTTTTGGAAGAAAAAATAAACATCAATTCATTTTTTAGAAAATCTTTACGAAAGTACAAACAGGTAGCAAATCACTTTATGTATCGATCTTATGTTTTGTTTTTCTCTTCACCTGCTTATCTAATTTGAATGTGAGATAAATACCAAATAAAAATAAAGATTCTTCTAGTAGATCGAATCAAGTTCTTAGAACTTTCGACATGTCAAAATTGAATTTTGTTGAAATGCCTGTAGAAATCAATGAGGATTGTTAATTCAGAAAATGGGAAACAAAAAATTTAATTCGAAGTAAATAGGAATTACTCTCAGCGCACTAATGTGCCTATGTTTAATTGAAAAAAACACTAAATTTTCAGTAAAAAAACTAAACGAGCAAGTTAACTTAAGGACAATAACTAATCACATTTAGTTTTTCTAAATTTGAATTGTTGATTTGATTAGGAAAAGAAAAGGTTCTGTAGAGAGAAACAGTTACAAATAAAAATGATATTTTTGTCAATCTCTGATTAATCAATAATTGTCGATGGATATTCTTGAGAAAATGTCTAATCAACTGTTTAATTACATAAATATTTCAAATAGATTATTCGACGTGTTCAAATAATAGACAAATCAAATTCATCAAACTCAAACATTTTATTTTTCAATAAAAGTCACGAAATGTTTATCTACTGGATTCTTCTGTTTTTCTCTCCGATTCAAACTCAATTCATAGTTTCCTCTAATCAACCAATTTTCCGTTCGAATTCTTCTTGAGCTCGAACAACAACAACATTTGCTAATTACAGTCATATCGGTTTGCATTTCAATCCCACTAACTCTATTTACACTTTCAACCATGACAACGGACAAATTCTCATTTCAACCAATAATTCAAAGTCAAAGCAGATTTTATATTCGAATTTATCTCCCTCAACTCAACATCCATATTCGTCACTGTCAACCGCGAGATTTTTGTGCCAACACTCATTAAAGAAAAGAAAGAGAACCAACTGTGCGACCATATATAAAGTACGTGTTTCATCTTGTATATGAACACGATTTAGAAACATGAAATAGCCGAATAAACATCTTATACCGAGAGTGGCAGTTCGCTACTTCTCCATTTCGTCTCACATTCCATCACTCATTCTATCAATTCATTCATTTAAAATTCGTTACATTTGTATTTGAGATAATTTAAAAACAAATGAAATGTATTAATATCAACAGCAATCAATCAACAATCCAAATCAATTACGAAAGAAATTATTTCATATGTAGATTTTACCAAAATCCAACAATTAGTACATAACGATTTCGATATTTAATAGTAGAACTCATTTACAAACAACGATGACAATTATAACCACTTTTTAAAGTAAATTTTTTTCCTAACAGTACATATACTAATCAAAAGTCGTAAGTAATTTACTTAGTTTATCCAACGTCTGTCAATTCAAAGTCTCAAGAAATTAAACTTGTAAAATCATGAAAATTTAGATAGAAGAAACATTTGTTGTTCGATAATATTTAATGACGTGACTTATCTTCTTATTGACAAAACCGGCAAATTCTTTTAAAAAACATGTCGACAGTTGAAATCAACAGACAGATAAAAACAAATCTTTGCAATTCAAATGTTTCTTCGGATTTGTATTGGTTTGTTCATCTATCAACAACAATATTTTACTTTCGCAACTTTTTCATTTAATCAACCGAGATTTCGAATCAATGCAACTTGGAATTCAAATGCAACGACTTTTGCCAATCTAAGTTTTGTGGGCACAGAACCGTATAGTATCTTTGTCAATTCAAATAATTCAATTTATATACTCGATATAAACACTGGTCAAATTCATATTTGGCTAAATGAAAATCATCTCAATCCAACTAAAACTATTTCAGGTAATTTATCATATCCATTATCATTATTTGTCACAACGAATGGTGATATTTATGTTGATAATGGAAAGAAAGGTCGTGTGAATAAATGGATTCGAGAAAATGAAACATGGATATCGGTTATGAATATTACATCACGATGTTACGGTCTTTTCGTCGATATTTATGACAATTTATATTGTTCAATGTATCATAATCATCGAGTTGATAAAAAATGGTCAAATGACATAACAACAATCGTTGCTGGAACAGGTGTTCAAGGACCTCAATCGGATATGCTTCAGAATCCTGTGGGAATATTCGTTGATATTAATTTAGATTTATATGTTGCAGATTTTGGAAATCATCGAATTCTATTATTTCGATTGAATCAACGACACGGAATAACTGTTGCAGGATATGGATCAGCAAATGTAACAATTGAACTCTTTCATCCAACAGGAATTGTTCTCGATGGTGATCAACATCTATTTATTGTTGATCAGGGAAATGATCGAATAATTGGTTCAGATGAAAATGGTTTTCGTTGTATTTTTGGATGTTCTGGTTCAGGTTCAACAAACGATAAATTATCTTATCCTTATGCTATGTCATTCGATAGCTATGGAAATATTTATGTCACCGATCAAGATAATAATAGAGTACAAAAGATCTCTTTATCAAAGAAATCTGATCGTAAGTATGAAAATTGTTCGATTTTCTCGAAATCAACGGCCAAAATCCCATTTTTTACTTTTGACTAATCATTGTTTCGCATGAGTTTTCTCTCGATTTAATAGAGAAATCGGTCCATGTTAATCAGAGATCGTAGATAAGAAGAGAGAAATAAATCGTTGATTCCATGCGAAAGGAAATCTGGTTACTCTCATATGAAGGTGAATATAAATATGTAGAAAAATCAATTAAGGGGAAATAAATCAATTGTAAAAAAAGCTTTCAGTGTTATAGAAAAGTATGGTGCTTGCGGTGTTGATGGTTCTATGTTTTTAATTTTAACATATTCTTGATCATTTTGATTTTAACACCTTGATGACTAGATTTGTGACTTTAGTTTTACTCTGAAGTTAAAGTTGATTGCTGCGTATGACTAAATGCTAATAGTCTTTTAAGATGGTGAACGATATGTTGTTGTTGATTAAAGATTTGAATTGTAGAATTGTTACGAAGAAATGAGTTCGTCGGTTGAGTAGACAAATGAATTCATTGAGAATCAAATAAAAGCTACCATGTGTAATTTATCCGATTGCTTTTTAACCCATGTTCTCGATTTTTCATTTTACGCCTTTAGTTTCACCGATTTGTCTATAATTTCGTTAGAAAATCTCATAATAGGATTCGTTTTTATCAAAAAAAAATGGTTTACAATGTTTGAAAACTTGTTCTCTAAAATTCATCGTCGTAGGTTCAAAGACAAACGAATCAGTATTTTTTCTAGCGGCATCTTTAATTAATTTCAATATCAAAAACTAAGCAAATTTGGGCGATGTGGCTTCAGCACGCTTACAAATATAGGGAGACCCGATTTTGACTCGAATTCTGACAGTTTTCTAAGATTACAAAAAAATTTGTTCAATTTGAAAGGAGAAAATCTGACGAAAAACAACCGGTTTGTGCAACACGGGAAATCAATTGAATTTCTTAGAATTTCTCTCATTTTCAAATTTATCGCAAAATCCAATTCCCCCATTAGCTCGTTACTCTTTAAGAAATGCAAATCGTTTTTCAATGAGAAATTGTTAAACTTCAAAGGAGAAACACTTCATTTATTTTTCTTTGTCGCTCTCTGTTCGAACGATTCTAGTCTTAGATAATTCACCATTTAACAATTTCCCTATCTGTACTTTCATTAGTCCATTGCTACTTTTATTTCTAGTTTTGACACTTTCATATAATCAACCAAGATTTGGTTTAAACACAACTTGGAATTCAAGTGCAACGACTTTTACCAATCAAAGTTTTGTGAGCACAAACCCGTATGGTATCTTTGTCAATTCAAATAATTCAATTTATATACTTGATATAAACACTGGTCAAATTCATATTTGGCTAAATGAAAATCATCTCAATCCAACAAAAACTATTTCAGGTAATTTATCATATCCATTATCATTATTTGTCACAACGAATGGTGATATTTATGTTGATAATGGAAACAATCGTCCTGTTGATAAATGGATTGTAGAAAATGAAAGATGGATATCGGTTATGAATATTACATCACGATGTTACGGTCTTTTCGTTGATATTCATGAGAGCTTATATTGTTCAATGCAGGATAACCATCGAGTTGATAAAAAATGGTCAAACGGTACAACAACAATCGTTGCTGGAACTGGTGGTTATGGATCTGAATCGAATATGCTTACGAATCCTTGTGGAATATTCGTTGATATTAATTTAGATTTATATGTTGCAGACCGTAACAATCATCGAATTCAATTATTTCGATTAAATCAACGAAATGGAATAACTATTGCAGGAAAAGGATCAGCAAAATTAACAATCGATCTTCATTATCCATCAGGAATTGTTCTCGATGGTGATCAACATCTATTTATTGTTGATTTTGAAAATCATCGAATAATTGGTTCCGATGAAAATGGTTTTCGATGTATTTTTGGATGTTCAACAAACGATAAATTAACTTATCCTCATACTATGTCATTCGATAGTTATGGAAATATTTATGTCATCGATCAATCTAATCATCGAGTACAAAAAATCTTGAAAAACCAAGTCGATAGAAAAGTTTTTTGTTTTCTTTTAATTTGAAATAAAAAGTTGTTTTCCTCGAAGTTGCATCCACAAGTGATTCACAAATAACAACAGGTGAATTGAATTATTTTGAGGAAAGTACAACAGTAACTTCAGCTACTACTGAATCCGCGTTTATAACGATGTCAACTGAAATAACGTCAACATTGAGCAACAACGGAGGCAAATCACTTTATGTATCAATCATTGCTTTTGTTTTTCTTGTCTTTTTATATCTTTAACCTGCTTATCTCGTTTTCAATAATTTTTGCTGTTTGTGATGTAATTCATGCTTAGATATACTCCTTGCAAAAATAAACATATATCTACTTAATTGTCTATTCAATATGCAATATAACTCTTTTGTCACAGTACAAACTAAAATCCAGGATAATTTAAAATCGTCCTAAAATATAATGAATATTTAAAATTTTCCTAAGGGCACCTTCAAAGTATACAATTGTTCTGTTCAAACATGACAACGTGATCATCAGATGCAGAAAATGAATCCGTTTCTGCCAACTATTTTCTCTTGATCGGTTTACACTGTTTTGGCTTTCGGTCGAAAGTTGAATTCATCGCTCGTTTTATTCGTATGTACAGAACGCATATGATTAAATATCTGAAGTTAAAACTACTGATGTACAGACTCTTTAATTGCCCCTTACCTAGTCTTCTGGTCACCAGCTAAGTATACAGTTTTAAGATACAGTGAAACCTCTCATTAGTGGACAGTAATTGAAATTAACAGAATAATTTATGAGGAATACAAGAAAACATAAAGTGTAACTTTGATAATATTTAATGGTCAATAAAAGAAAGAGAAAAAAGAATCATCTCTCTTGTTCAATCAACGGGAAATCAAGAAGAAAACAATTAGTGATCCAGTAGTGTCTTATTTGAAATTTGAATTCAAGTTTCAAGTATGACATGTATGAAAATTCTAGAATTTTCCTATTCTGTTTTAATATCAGTTTCATTTCTTGATTTTGTTCCATCTGAAATTCTATATGAATAACAATAGGGTAACCCTAATTCAAAAATAACGAATTGTAATCGAATTATGTTCATCAAAGGAGAATTTTACTAGAATTCTAGCTTCTAATAAGAATTTTTCTTTGCCCGTAGAAGTGATTGTATTCAAATTTCTGGCAGAATTCTTGTGTAATGAATATATTTCTAAATTCTATGGATAGAATTTTGATATCCACAAAACAAAAGCGTATATTTATTGATGTAAAGAAATGATTTTTAAGCTGAAATGTTCTTCTTTGTTTGGATAATTAGTTAATCAAAAATTATTGATCAGTTTCTTGTCGCCATCGTGTCATTGAATCTTTGAATGTTTTTCTGTAGAGTTCCGAAGGTAGAACAAATACAGTAAAGACAAGCATTGGTGGTGTAAAAGAAATCAAATAACCACAAAGATATAACCAAGGATTTTCCGATGGATCGACACATCCAGATATCAATGACATGATTAAACGAGGGACAGCTAATAGAAGCAAAATAAAAGGACTGATTAGCAGTTGTTTATGTTCACGCATTTGATTGGCAGCATGTTCTTTGAACGATTTTTTATTTGTTTTTGCAGTTGATCGTCGTCGAGCTGTACCAAAAATAATAAATAAAGCAGAGAAAAGATTCACAAGAAATGGTACGACAAGATGAATAAATAAAGTTATTGTATTATAAGTTTGAACAGAACGGGAATATCGAATCACACACAAGACATTATATTCATTTTCATACCCAATATTTGTATCATTTTTCATTGATACGTTCATTGTTGAATTATTATTGATGTTGATAGGATTATATTTCTGAGTTGTATATTCAAATAATTCATGATGTATTGGCTCTTGAATAAGAGTACCCATGATGAAAATAGGTAACATCAGAAGAATCCATCGAGCTGCACGTTGACTCTTTTTCTTATCAAAATTAACTCCTTTTGATACATTGACAGTTCGTTCAATAGCAACACAAGCATTTAACCAACCATCTAAATATAAACAAAGTTTTAGAACAGGACCAATGAATACACAATCTGTTCGAAGAATCGATGAACCAACGATTGAATGTAGTTGAATAAGAATAACAAACCAAAATTTCAGTGTAAACATAGTAATTGTTAGAAGAGAAGTAATTGAAGATGCTAATAAATATATTCCACAACCGACTTTTCTTAATTCTTTATTTCGAAATGTTATTAAAGAAAAGATACCATTAATGAAACCAATGACGAACATAATCATAGTGAGTCCAGCAGCTGTTTGAATCAAAACTGATTGTTTTCGAAATGATATATTCGATTGAATCTTATTCCTTAAAATCTCATTAATAGTCAAACCAATTCCTTTCGTAAATAAACTACATTGATCACCAATAACACAACTACTATGTTTTTTATTTATTCGATTGAGAGTCAGATTATGATGACCACTGACAAGTATTGTAAAAGATCCTCTCACATTTGGATAAAATGTTGTTACTAGCAGAATATAAACATGATTTGCCTCGAGATAAGCTCCTAATTCAAAATGATATTCACCACAACTGAAATTACTCTCTATGAGTAAATTTTGATTTGGATATGCTGGATCAAAATTATTCTCGTATAAATATCCATAGAGTAGAATACTTGTATTTGCGTCGAATGTATATGAACCATTGTATTTGACATTGATTTGAATAGTTTCATAATGATAATTTCCTTTTCCACATATTCGTGGATAAACTTGATTTTCTTTTGTTAGTTCTGATGAATATGTTGTTCGAAGATCTAATGAAAATCTCGGTTGAATGATGAAATAATCGATTCAATATTAGACTTACTGATCGGATTGAGAGTAATATTGTTGGGACCAGATATCAATAGTGAAAAATTATTTACCGAGAGTGTAATTACTGATGTCACAATCAATATATATGTTACACTTGATTGCAATTCAGTAATGATTTTAAATTCATACCTAGGACAACCATTAAGGTTACGAGCGATTAATCTTTTATCGAGGATAAATTGGTCAAAATGTTCTTTATACAAATAACCCGTTATACCGTCGAAACGACTGTCGACACTTGACATTGTATAATTGCCTGATTGAACTACATTGATTTGTATGGGTTCATAATAAAATTCTGAAGGTAGAATATTCTTATGGAGACATTTAAAACGAATTACAGTCGATTGTGATGAATATAATGATTGAACTATTCTTGTTGAAAATTGACTTTTATCTTAAAATAGTTTTGTAAGTATTCAGTTGAAATCGATGTTTGTATACATACTCATTTGTTTGATCTTAATTTCATTTGGTCCTTTAACAAACAAAGAGAATGGACCTCGCCGATTTACATAAGCATATTGTGTTGTTACTATTAAAATGTATGTGATATTCAATTTCAAATAAGCAACTATTCTTAATGGACCAAAGTCACATGAGTCATCATTTCGAGCGAGTGAATTATCAATTGAATCATAAGGATTAAATTGATGTTCATAGAGATAAACAATTGTATTCAAACTGCTCTCAGTTGAGAATATGTAGAAACCAGATGTATTCACATTGATCTCGAAGGCTTCGTAATAATAATCTGGAGGTCTACAGTTAAAATTTGTATGTTTTTGGCTTTTATTATTTAATTCTGACGAATAAATCGATTGAATCATTGGTTCAGTGTGATCTATATTCTCAACGAGATATTTTCAAAGAGAATTTAAAAAAAAATTGAACCTACTTTGATGTTGCATAGAAGCATTACTGGGACCGTGAACAGTTATTGAGAAATGACCTTGTTCAAGTTGCTGAGCTGTTGTTACAATTAATAGAAATGAACTATTCGCCGGACGATACAAACTAATTTTAAATTGATAGTTATCATGATTATTATCATGTGATTGTATTTTGTTTATATTAAGATCGAATAAAGTGAAGTTATTTTCATAAATATATCCAACTAAATCTTTAGTACTATGACTTGTAGTTGTATAATCTCCTTCTTCTTTCGTGTGAATTTCAATGATTTCACAATAGTAATTTAATAATCTGCAGTCTTTAAGACGATGACATCTATGACTATTGACTGATAAACTAGATGAATAGTTTGTTTGTACAAATTCTCTAATTTCTATTGAATATAAGAGAATAGAAACTCTTTTTTCCCTTTAAAAGTTATTAAATAGAATTTTTTACCGCAAATATTGTTTTTCATGATTTTTTGTATTCGATGATTAGATTGATCAGCGACATAAATATTTCCATAACTGTCAAATGACATACTAGCAGGACCATCTAATTTATCGTTTGTTGAACCTTCTTCACCAGAACATCCAAAAATACAACGAAAACCGTTTTCATCTGAACCAATTATTCGATGATTTCTATGATCAACAATAAAAAGATGTCGATCACCATCGAGAACAATTCCTGTTGGATTAAGAAGTTCGATTGTTACATTTGCTGATCCTTTTCCTGCAACAGTTATTCCATTTCGTTGATTCAAACGAAATAATTGAATTCGATGATTCCAATAATCTGCAACATATAAATCTAAATTGATATCAACGAATATTCCATAAGGACGAAAAAGCATATCCGATTGAGATCCTCGAACACCTGTTCCAGCAACGATTGTTGTTGTACCGTTTGACCATTTTTTATCAACTCGATGATTATAACTCATTGAACAATATAAATTCTCATAAATATCAACGAAAAGACCGTAACAATATGATGTAACATTCATAACCGATATCCATGTTTCATTTTCTCGAATCCATTTATCAACACGATCATTATTTCCACTATCAACATAAATATCACCATTCGTTGTTACAAATAATGATAATGGATATGATAAATTACCCGAAATAGTTTTTGTTGGATTGAGATGATTTTCATTTAGCCAAATATGAATTTGACCAGTTTCTCGATTGGGTAAGTAAATTGAATTATTTGAATTGACAAAGATATCAAACGGATTTGTGCCCACAAAACTTTGATTGGCAAAAGTCGTTGCATTTGAATTCCAAATTGTGTTCAAACAAAATCTTGGTTGATTATACGAAAGTGTCAAAACTGCAAAGTCAAAATGAAAAGATTTTCGAACAATTTTCCGCACACTTACGATCAGATTTCTTTGATAAAGACATTTTTCGTATTCGATGATTATCTCGATCGGTAACATAAATATTTCCATAGCGATCGAATGACATTGTTTGAGGAGAAGATAATTTATCGTTTATACAACGAAAACCATTTTCATCCGAGCCTATTATTCGATTATTTCCATGATCAACAATAAACAGATGTCGATCACCATCGAGAACAATTCCTGTTGGATGAAAGAGTTCAATTGTTAATTTTGCTGATCCATTTCCTGCAACAGTTATTCCATTTCGTTGATTCCTTCGAAATAATTGAATTCGATTATTCCCAAAATCTGCAACATATAGATCTAAATTGATATCAACGAATATTCCCCAAGGATGATTGAGTGTATTCAATTCAGATCCTGCGACAATTGCTGTTGCACCATTTGACCATTTTTTCTCAACTCGATGCTTATCAAACATTGAACAATATAAACTCTCATAAATATCAATGAAAATCCCGTAACATGTTGATGTAACATTGATCATAACTGATGTCCATGTTTCATTTTCTCGAATCCATTTATCAATTCGACCGTGATTCACTTGATTACCAACATAAATATCACCATTGTTTGTCACAAATATCGATGATGGATTTGATAAACTACTTGGAATCTTTTTTGATAGTTTATCATTGTTCCAAATAAGAATTTCATTAGTTTTTTGATTCGGTATGTAAATTGAATTGTTTGAATTAATAAATATGAGAGTTTCATTAGCAAAATTAGTTGCATTTGAATTCCAAGTTGCATTTGGACGAAATCTTGGTTGATTGAATGAAACTTCTACAGCTGTTAAGATACCAATAATATTATAAAATAGAAGAAAATCTCTCCAAACTCGACTAAACATTTTAAATGAATTAATTGACTGAAAAGGTTTTTTGTTTTATTTAAATATTGTTAAAACAAAAACAAAACAATTAGCTTTGTTAATACTGATATAAATCACGTTTATTTGCGTCTATCAAAGCTAAATAATTACACATGAAAATTATTGTTTTAAACTTGGTTTGTTGTCTATCAAAATTTTCCTCCTACGTACTCATGAGTTTTGATTCTATTACGCCAATCGTTCTAACTAACGGTCTACATAATCTGGTTCGAGTGTACATCTGAAATCTGTTTTTCGAAATTGAATTTCGTTCGAGAAATATATATATAATGGCTGTTTGAGATTCTTCGTAAAACTTATTCTTAAAATTAGTGATCCGATCAGAAGAAGAGTAGAATGTGGATCTTTGACTGATGTTCTAACTCTATCTGTCTATGTAATTAAACTCGATAGAAGCAAAGCAAATCTTACTCATCTTTCTCTCTACTCGTCCGTTGTGTCGAGTATAAATCTAGTTTTATTTGATTTCATAATTTATAGAAACGTTTCGTTCTCTTAGTACAGTCGACATCAAATTCACATTTTTTTTCTTCATTTTGATCAACTATTTAAACATTGATTATAAAGGCCTGATATTAATGTTTGTAAATGGATTTTTATATTCATAAATTGAACCTAAATATCGATAAGTATTTTTAATTTGTATATGATAAGATCAATTTAAAGTTTTTTTGGTTTTAACAAGACGATCTCTCTCGCTACTATACTCTACTTCTCTTTTCCATTTTTATTCTTGATGAAAAAATGTGCAACCTATTGTATTGATGTTACTCTATACTATTTGAAAAAGTCATCTCCCGGTTTTTCCTCTGTTCCAGATCAATCCTCAAACATATTCGACGAACTTGACGAATTGTCTCTTCTTGAAGATTTCGAAATAATTTGTTGTATTTCATAAACCTCGTCTTACTTTTCACTTTTTAATATTTTATGCAAAATACTTCTCTCTTTATTGCTCTAATATTGTTTTGTTTTCGTTTTTCATCTAGTGATATCGATATTGTTCATATCTTTCATAATTTCTCTATTATTTCTTAATGTTCTATTCTTTCGAATGAGTGAATTATTCAACTTTAATGGAACTGTCAGGATCTACTAAGATCACAGCTTTACATTCAAGTCATCGAAATGTTAATCATTTAAAATAACTTTTCTAGTGAAAATAATAAATTTGCTATAACACAGATATTCTGAAAGTGTTGATACATTAGCGTGAGTGTTCTTACAAGATGAAATAAGAGTTTATTCGGGTACATCGAGTTCTGATGGTTCGATTGTTGATCGTTGAGATCAAACTCTTGATTCGACTATTTTTCATCAATTAAGAATAATAAATCTCATTTTTTTAATTCCTTTTATTATGATATTTTAATTTTTGTCAATATCAAATCGTTGAATTCGATGATTGTCACTATCAGCAACATAAATAGTTTGTTGTTGATCATCAACATAGATTCCAACAGGTAGATTGAATTGATTTCCTGGTCGATTTCCACCAGCAATCGTAGTTGGAGTTGGAGTAACATTAATGAATAATTTGTTAATAAATGTTGATGATGAATCTTGTTTAATTTGAATGTAATCTGTTTGATAAAGTTGATTTTTAAGATCTTCTAATTCTATTTGAAGTTTTTTCAAAATAATTTCATTGAAATCTTTCTTTTTCACAGTTTTTTGTGTAGATATGTGTTGATATTCTATTGGAAAAAGACTATCTCGAACGAGATGAAAACGAAAAAGAAACATTACATTATAAAGCATAAACAGATTTATATGTAAACCTAGAAAAATCAATTCTCGATAGATTTTATCATTATAGAAATTCAGTATTGAATTCAATTTTACACCTGGAATTTTCAACTTTCTCCTCAAGAAATTGGTAGCAGTAATTTAAGCTTTTGGTTACAAAACTATTAAAGCATGGTATAATGTACGCATCGAAATCATAAATTTCGTCGTGCTATCTTCAGACATTTG
>Ga0209914_1002252_pt1 | contig 16395 bp, 28 predicted proteins | sample ThiBiot_500_plan_FD_183949 | JGI IMG/M metagenome (GOLD analysis project Ga0209914, IMG submission 183949) | Wastewater bioreactor microbial communities from Cape Town, South Africa - Thiocy_cont_500_plan (SPAdes) | ecosystem: Engineered > Bioreactor > Thiocyanate-remediating > Anaerobic-Aerobic...
CAGCTGAAAGGTCTGATCAACGGCGTACTGCGTCAGTTCCAGAGACAGCAGGAAGAGCTTCTGGCTGAATTTACGCAAAGCGAAGCACGTTTTCTGCACCCGGACTGGCTGTTGAGGCGCCTGAAAAAAGCTTATCCACAGCAGTGGCAGGAGATTGCCGATGCCAACAACCAGCGCCCGCCAATGTGGCTACGCGTGAATCGTAATCACCACACTCGTGACGCATGGCTGGCATTACTTGAAGAAGCTGGAATGAGTGGATTCCCGCATCAAGCCTATCCGGATGCTGTACGTCTGGCCTCACCGGCACCGGTACATGCATTACCCGGTTTTGATGAAGGCTGGGTAACCGTACAGGATGCCTCGGCTCAGGGTTGCATGACCTGGCTTGAACCCAAAAATGGTGAGCAGATCCTCGATCTGTGCGCCGCGCCTGGGGGCAAAACGACGCATATTCTGGAAGTAGCTCCGCAGGCCAGCGTGATGGCTGTGGACGTCGATGAACAGCGTCTCTCACGCGTCTACGACAACCTCAAGCGTCTTGGCATGAAGGCTCAGGTTAAGCAGGGCGATGGACGCAAACCCGCAGAATGGTGTGGTGAAACCCAGTTCGATCGCATTTTGCTGGATGCTCCCTGCTCTGCAACCGGTGTTATTCGTCGTCATCCTGACATCAAGTGGCTACGCCGCGATCGTGATATTAAGGAACTTGCCCAACTGCAATCCGACATTCTCGACGCCATTTGGCCGCATCTTAAGCCTGGTGGAACGCTGGTCTATGCAACCTGCTCCGTGCTGCCGGAAGAAAACAGCCAGCAAATCGCGGCCTTCCTTAAACGTACCCCGGACGCCGCGCTGCGCGATACGGGAACGCCTGAATCCCCGGGTCTGCAGAACCTGCCGGGTGCTGAAGAGGGTGATGGCTTCTTTTACGCTAAGCTAATCAAAGAGTGATGTTGAGAACAGGTCACGAGATATGAAGATTATCATTCTGGGTGCAGGACAGGTGGGCGGAACGCTGGCGGAAAACCTGGTTGGCGAAAACAACGACATCACAATTGTTGATACCAACGGCGATCGTCTGCGTGTCTTACAGGACAAGTTTGACCTGCGCGTGGTGCAGGGTCATGGTTCGCACCCACGCGTTCTTCGTGAGGCGGGCGCCGACGATGCCGACATGCTGGTTGCGGTAACCAGTTCGGACGAAACCAATATGGTGGCCTGTCAGGTGGCCTACTCGCTTTTCAACACGCCAAACCGAATTGCGCGCATTCGCTCTCCGGACTATGTTCGCGATGCTGAAAAACTGTTTAATTCCGAAGCGGTCCCCATTGACCACCTCATCGCGCCAGAACAGCTGGTTATCGACAATATCTATCGCCTGATCGAATATCCGGGCGCCCTGCAGGTAGTGAACTTTGCCGAGGGCAAAGTGAGCCTGGCAGTAGTTAAGGCCTATTACGGCGGACCATTGATCGGCAATGCGCTTTCTACCATGCGCGAGCACATGCCGCATATCGATACGCGCGTCGCAGCGATTTTCCGTCACGACAGGCCAATTCGCCCGCAAGGCTCCACGATTGTCGAAGCCGGTGATGAGGTCTTCTTTATTGCGGCCTCACAGCATATTCGTGCGGTGATGAGTGAACTTCAGCGTCTCGAAAAACCCTATAAGCGCATTATGCTGGTCGGCGGTGGCAATATCGGTGCCGGTCTGGCACATCGGCTGGAAAAAGATTACAGCGTGAAGTTGATCGAGCGCGATCAACAGCGTGCTGCTGAACTGGCGGAAAAACTGCAAAATACGATCGTATTTTATGGTGATGCGTCGGATCAGGAGCTACTGGCTGAAGAGCATATTGATCAGGTTGATCTCTTTATTGCCGTCACCAACGACGACGAGGCGAATATAATGTCCGCCATGCTCGCGAAGCGCATGGGGGCAAAAAAAGTCATGGTGCTTATTCAGCGCAAGGCGTATGTCGATCTGGTTCAGGGTAGCGTTATTGATATTGCTATTTCCCCTCAGCAGGCGACAATTTCCGCGCTCCTGAGCCATGTTCGTAAAGCGGATATTGTCGGTGTGTCATCGCTCCGCCGTGGCGTAGCGGAAGCCATTGAAGCCGTTGCTCATGGAGATGAAACGACGTCGCGCGTCGTCGGCCGTTCGATCGACGAAATTAAACTGCCGCCAGGCACGATTATCGGCGCCGTTGTGCGCGGGAATGATGTCATGATTGCCAATGATAATTTACGAATTGAGCAAGGCGATCACGTTATTATGTTCCTTACCGATAAAAAGTTTATTACCGACGTCGAACGTTTATTCCAGCCAAGTCCATTCTTCCTTTAAAGAATTGGGTGCTCGAGTAAGAGCACCCTTACTTTATCCTTTCCATTTCTGTGCCTTTTATTTTTCATAATGTTTAATTATCCCGAATGGCAATTGGCTAATCATTTGTTAAACTTAAACTCGTCAGCTGGCACAAGGAGAGAACAATGAGTTTTATTAAAGAATTTCGCGAATTTGCGATGCGCGGGAACGTGGTAGATTTGGCAGTGGGTGTCATTATTGGTGCGGCATTCGGCAAGATTGTTTCATCATTAGTGGCCGACATTATCATGCCACCTTTAGGGTTGTTAATCGGCGGCATTGATTTCAAACAGTTCGCTTTCACGCTGCGTGAAGCGCAGGGTGATGTTCCGGCAGTAGTGATGCACTACGGCGTATTTATTCAGAACGTATTTGATTTTGTGATTGTCGCGTTTGCCATATTTATGGCCATCAAGCTGATCAACAGGCTCAACCGTAAAAAAGAAGAGCCGGCTGCAGCACCTGCGCCAACGAAAGAAGAAGTGCTGTTGAGTGAGATCCGCGATCTGTTAAAAGAGCAAAATAACCGCGTCTAATCAACAGATAAAAGCAGGAAGGCCAGTGGTAAATAAGCGATTCGCTTGCTTGCCACTGGCCTCCCAGTTACCCCGTTTTTCATGTTTGTCTTTACGCAGATAACTTCCTTTCCCTTTTTTATTCTTCTCAACGCGCTGCCTGAATAACGGGTCGTGAAGTAACGCCTCAATGGCATTGTCCCTAATTTGTCCTTTCGTGTGCTGATAGCGGCTCATAATGTCTCCAGAGCAGGGTTTATGACGAAGCGAGTCTAGACCCGGTTGAACTAAAAATCAACAGCCCTGCGTTTCTCCACTCGCTCCCTGTTCAAGGGCTTCGAGAATTGAACAGTAAATGCTGCTGTGGGCCGTACCGCAGCAGGCATCATTAAGCCTTTGCAGAGAGCGCTGCATGGTTTGCAGTTCCTGTATACGCGCTTCAACTTCATCCAGCCGGGCCTGCACGATGCTTTTAGATTCCTGGCAGGTGTGATGTTCCGGATCGATGCGGATCGATAATAACTCACGGATCGAATCCAGTGTAAAACCGAGCTGACGCGCATAACGAATAAACCGCAGGCGCTGCAGATCGTTATCGGTATAAAGGCGAAAGCCTCCTTCAGTCCGAACTTCATGATCGATCATCTGCTGCTTTTCGTAATATCGGATGGTATCCGGCGTGACGTTCGCAAGCTTCGCAAGTTCACCGATACGGTACATAACTACTCCTCGTTTATTTTCTGCATCAATCTTTCACCGTATTCACCGCGCAGAAAATCAGTGTTCATACCAGCCTGGCGCAGCTTGAGTTCAAGCAGGGCGAGGCGGCGGCTAAGTTCAGAATGTCGTGGATCGTCATGGCGGATCCCTTTGAGAAGATCGGCCAGTTCAACAGCCTCTCTGCGCTGTTCGAGCTCCGGGGGGAGACAGCCCGCATTTTTCAGTAAACGGTAACCAGCCCGTAGTTCAGGCGCGATGTGCGAGTCATCGTCAAGCGCAAGGCGTTCGCCGCTCCCCGGGAGATCGTCGAATTCACCTTTTTTTTGGGCATCGCGAATATGACGTTCTGCCCACTGGTCGAGCAACCACATTACCAGCTCCAGGAGATGAACAGAATTGATACAGACATTGTAGAGAAGTGGGGATATCGCGGATATAAAAAAACCCGCCGGAGCGGGTTTTTTTACGTTACTGCAGATTACTCTGCAGCAGCTTCTGCTTTCTCTGAACGATCAACCAGCTCGATGTAAGCCATCGGCGCGTTGTCGCCTGCACGGAAACCACACTTCAGAATGCGAGTGTAACCACCGGCACGGCTCGCGAAACGCGGGCCCAGTTCGTTAAACAGTTTTGCCACGATCTCGTTATCACGAGTACGGGCGAATGCCAGACGACGATTAGCAACGCTGTCAGTCTTGGCAAGAGTAATCAGCGGCTCAACTACGCGACGCAGCTCTTTCGCTTTAGGCAGGGTCGTCTTGATGATCTCATGACGAACCAGTGAACCTGCCATGTTGCGGAACATAGCCTGGCGATGGCTGCTGTTGCGGTTCAGTTGACGACCACTCTTACGATGGCGCATGACCTTATCCTTCTCAGTAAAACCTTAACCTGTGATCCGGTTACTCGTCAGCAATGCTTGCTGGTGGCCAGTTTTCCAGGCGCATGCCCAGAGACAGACCACGTGAAGCCAGCACGTCTTTAATCTCGGTAAGAGATTTTTTACCCAGGTTCGGCGTTTTCAGCAACTCAACCTCGGTACGCTGTACCAGATCACCGATATAGTGGATAGCTTCTGCCTTGAGGCAGTTAGCAGAGCGGACAGTCAATTCGAGATCGTCAACAGGGCGCAGCAGGATCGGATCGAATTCTGGTTTCTCTTCTTTCACTTCCGGCTGACGTACATCACGTAAGTCAACGAAAGCTTCCAGTTGTTCTGCCAGGATGGTCGCCGCACGACGAATCGCCTCTTCAGGATCGATTGTGCCGTTGGTTTCCATTTCGATGACCAGCTTGTCCAGGTCGGTACGCTGTTCTACACGCGCTGCTTCAACATTGTAGGCAATACGCTCTACAGGGCTGTAGCATGCGTCGACCAGCAGACGGCCGATTGGGCGCTCATCTTCTTCCGAATGAATTCGGGCAGAAGCCGGCACATAACCACGACCGCGCTGAACTTTGATACGCATGCTAATAGCTGCGTTCTCATCGGTCAGGTGGCAGATCACGTGCTGCGGCTTGACGATTTCAACATCACCGTCGTGGGTGATGTCGGCTGCAGTCACAGGGCCAATGCCAGATTTATTCAGAGTAAGAATAACTTCATCTTTACCCTGAACTCTCACCGCCAGCCCTTTCAGGTTGAGCAGGATTTCAAGGATATCTTCCTGAACGCCTTCTTTGGTGCTGTACTCATGAAGTACACCATCAATCTCAACCTCGGTCACCGCGCAACCCGGCATCGATGAGAGCAGAATACGGCGCAGTGCGTTACCCAGAGTATGGCCAAAGCCACGCTCTAAAGGCTCAAGGGTCACCTTGGCGTGCGTCGAACTCACTTGCTCGATATCTACCAGGCGCGGTTTTAGAAACTCTGTCACAGAACCCTGCATTGTGTCCTCTCTTTGGTACTAAGCTTTACTTGGAGTAAAGCTCGACGATCAGGTGTTCGTTAATGTCCGCAGACAGATCAGAACGTTCTGGCTGACGCTTGAACGTACCTTCCATCTTGCCAGCATCAACTTCCAGCCAGGTTGGCTTTTCACGCTGCTCAGCCAGCTCCAGAGCGGCCTTCACGCGAGATTGCTTTTTCGCTTTCTCACGAATGCTAACAACGTCATTCGCTTTAACCTGATAAGAAGCGATGTTAACAACACGACCGTTTACCATGATTGCTTTGTGGCTAACCAGCTGACGTGATTCAGCACGAGTAGCGCCGAAGCCCATACGGTATACAACGTTGTCCAGACGACCTTCCAGCAGAGCCAGCAGGTTTTCACCTGTGTTGCCTTTCAGACGTGCTGCTTCTTTATAGTAGTTACGGAACTGACGCTCCAGCACACCGTACATACGGCGAACTTTTTGCTTTTCACGCAACTGCACACCATAGTCAGACAGACGCGGTTTACGCGCACCGTGCTGGCCAGGAGCTTGTTCAATTTTACACTTGGTATCGATCGCGCGAACGCCAGACTTAAGGAATAAGTCGGTGCCCTCACGACGGCTCAGCTTGAGCTTAGGACCCAAATATCTTGCCATTTTCTATCTCCAACTAACCTAAAAAACGGAGCGTTATACGCGACGTTTTTTCGGCGGACGACAACCGTTATGAGGGATCGGAGTCACATCAGTAATATTCGTGATGCGGAAACCAGCGGCGTTCAGAGCGCGAACAGTAGATTCACGACCCGGACCCGGACCTTTAACCATAACTTCCAGATTCTTGATGCCGTATTCTTTTACGGCTTCTGCGCAACGCTCTGCTGCAACCTGAGCTGCGAACGGAGTGGATTTGCGAGAACCACGGAAACCGGAACCACCGGCTGTTGCCCAACCCAATGCGTTACCCTGACGATCAGTAATAGTAACGATGGTGTTGTTGAAAGAAGCATGGATATGAGCCACGCCGTCAGAGACTTGTTTTCTTACACGTTTACGTGCACGAACTGGTGCCTTTGCCATTATTCAATCACCCCGATTATTTCTTGATCGGTTTGCGCGGACCCTTACGGGTACGTGCGTTGGTCTTAGTACGCTGACCGCGCACTGGCAGACCACGACGATGACGCAAACCGCGATAGCAACCAAGATCCATCAGGCGCTTGATGCTCATGCTGATTTCACGGCGCAGATCACCTTCAACGACAAATTTGGCAACTTCGTCACGCAGCGTGTCGATTTGTTCTTCAGACAGCTCACTGATCTTAACATCTTCAGCGATACCCGCTGCAGCCAGAATGGCTTTAGAACGGGTCTTGCCGACGCCGTAGATCGAAGTTAATGCGATCACAGCATGTTTCTGATCAGGAATGTTAATGCCTGCTATACGGGCCACTATGCACTCCTACTATTTAATATGTACGCACCATGCTGAAAAGCCCGTTTTCAGGATACTCAAATGGAAACGTACAGACATACAAAAGATTGGCTGGCTAATCTAGCCAGCTCAACCCAACTTTGCAAGAAAAATATGCGAAATAATCAGCCTTGGCGCTGTTTATGCTTCGGCTCGGCACTGCAAATCACACGGATGACACCATCACGCTTAACGATTTTGCAGTTACGGCATAATTTCTTGACGGAAGCACGAACTTTCATTTTTACTCTCCGTAACTTCTCAGGCGACCATTTAGCGGCCGTAGCCTTTCAGGTTCGCCTTCTTCAATGCAGACTCGTACTGACTGGACATCATCAGAGTTTGCACTTGAGCCATAAAGTCCATAATCACGACAACAACGATAAGCAGTGAGGTCCCACCGAAGTAGAACGGTACTTTCATTGCATCACGCATGAACTCCGGGATCAGGCAGATAAAAGTAATATAAAGCGCACCAACCAAAGTCAGGCGAGTCATTACTTTATCGATATACTTCGCCGTTTGCTCTCCCGGACGAATTCCTGGTACAAATGCACCGGACTTCTTCAGGTTATCTGCTGTTTCACGCGGGTTGAAGACCAACGCCGTGTAGAAGAAACAGAAGAAGATGATCGCAGACGCATAGAGTAACACATAAAGTGGTTGCCCAGGCTGCAAATACAGCGAAATTGTTGTCAGCCAGTTCCAACCAGTACCGCCCCCGAACCATGACGCGATGGTCGCCGGGAACAGAATAATACTGGAAGCGAAGATAGCCGGGATAACCCCCGCCATGTTCACTTTCAGCGGTAAATGTGTGCTCTGTGCAGCATAGACACGACGACCTTGCTGACGTTTAGCGTAGTTCACCACAATGCGGCGTTGACCACGTTCAACGAAGACAACAAAGAACGTCACTGCAAATACTAATACTGCAACCAACAGCAACAGGAGGAAGTGCAGGTCGCCTTGACGCGCTTGCTCGATAGTATGGGCGATGGCTGGCGGGAGGCCCGCAACAATACCGGCGAAGATAATGATAGAGATACCGTTACCGATACCACGCTCAGTAATCTGTTCGCCGAGCCACATCAGGAACATAGTCCCTGTGACCAGACTTACAACAGCGGTGAAGTAGAATGCAAAGCCCGGGTTTAACACCAGGCCCTGCATACCAGGCATATTCGGCAGACCGGTAGCAATACCGATCGACTGGAATATTGCCAGCACCAGAGTACCGTAACGGGTGTACTGACTAATCTTACGACGTCCAGACTCCCCTTCTTTCTTCAACTCTGCCAGGGCCGGATGAACGACCGTCAGCAGCTGGATAATAATAGATGCCGAAATGTACGGCATAATACCCAATGCAAAGATAGAAGCACGGCTGAGGGCACCACCAGAGAACATGTTGAACATTTCAATGATGGTGCCTCGCTGTTGCTCAAGCAGTTTGGCAAGTACAGCGGCATCGATACCAGGGATCGGAATAAAAGAGCCAATACGGAACACAATCAGCGCGCCGATAACAAACAGCAGTCTGCGTTTCAGCTCGCCAAATCCACCTTTGGCACTTTGAAAATCTAATCCCGGTTGCTTAGCCATCTGCTACTTATTCCTCAATTTTACCGCCAGCAGCTTCGATAGCAGCACGAGCACCTTTAGTAACACGCAGGCCACGAACAGTTACCGGAGTAGAAACTTCACCAGCCAGGATCACTTTCGCGAACTCGATCTGGATACCGATAATGTTTGCTGCTTTCAGCGTGTTCAGGTCTACAACGCCGCCTTCAACTTTCGCCAGGTCAGACAGACGGATTTCCGCTGTGATCGCTGCTTTGCGAGAGGTGAAGCCGAACTTCGGCAGACGACGGTACAGTGGCATCTGGCCACCCTCGAAACCGCGACGTACGCCACCGCCAGAACGAGAGTTCTGACCTTTGTGACCACGACCACCGGTTTTGCCGAGGCCAGAACCGATACCACGACCCAGGCGTTTACCCGCCTTTTTAGAGCCTTCGGCCGGAGACAGAGTATTTAAACGCATCTCTTACTCCTCAACTTTAACCATGAAGTAAACCGCGTTGACCATACCACGAACAGCGGGAGTATCCTCGCGCTCAACGGTATGACCAATACGACGCAGACCCAGGCCAAGCAGCGTTGCCTTGTGTTTCGGCAGACGACCGATTGCACTGCGGGTTTGAGTGATTTTAATAGTCTTTGCCATGGTCAATTACCCCAGAATTTCTTCAACGGATTTACCACGCTTGGCAGCGACCATTTCTGGAGAATTCATATTTTCCAGGCCATCAATAGTTGCACGAACCACGTTGATCGGGTTGGTGGAACCATATGCTTTGGCCAGAACGTTATGAACCCCAGCAACTTCCAGAACGGCGCGCATTGCACCACCGGCGATGATACCGGTACCTTCTGAAGCTGGCTGCATGAATACACGAGAACCCGTGTGAACACCTTTAACTGGGTGTTGCAGGGTACCGTTGTTCAGCGCGACGTTAATCATATTGCGACGGGCTTTTTCCATCGCTTTCTGGATCGCTGCTGGAACTTCACGCGCTTTACCGTAACCAAAACCAACGCGACCGTTACCATCGCCTACTACAGTCAGAGCTGTGAAGGAGAAAATACGACCACCTTTAACGGTTTTAGATACGCGGTTTACCGCGATCAGCTTTTCCTGCAGTTCGCCAGCCTGTTTTTCGATGTGAGCCATCTTACACCTCTACCTTAGAACTGAAGGCCAGCTTCACGGGCAGCATCTGCCAGTGCCTGGACACGACCATGATATTGGAACCCGGAACGGTCAAAGGAAACATTGCTGATGCCTTTTTCCAGAGCGCGTTCAGCAACAGCTTTACCTACAGCTGCAGCGGCGTCTTTGTTACCGGTGTACTTCAATTGTTCTGAGATAGCTTTTTCTACAGTAGAAGCAGCTACCAGAACTTCAGAACCGTTCGGTGCAATTACCTGTGCGTAAATATGACGCGGGGTACGATGTACCACCAGGCGAGTTGCACCCAGCTCTTTGAGCTTGCGGCGTGCGCGGGTCGCACGACGGATACGAGCAGATTTCTTATCCATAGTGTTACCTTACTTCTTCTTAGCCTCTTTGGTACGCACGACTTCGTCGGCGTAACGAACACCCTTGCCTTTGTAAGGCTCAGGACGACGGTAGGCGCGCAGATCTGCTGCAACCTGACCGATCAGCTGTTTATCAGCGCCTTTCAGCACGATTTCAGTTTGAGTCGGACATTCTGCAGTGATACCGGCCGGCAGCGGATGCTCAACAGGGTGTGAGAAGCCCAGAGACAGGCCTACTGCATTCCCTTTGATAGCTGCACGATAACCTACACCAACCAGCTGAAGCTTTTTAGTGAAGCCTTCGGTAACACCAACAACCATTGAGTTCAGCAGGGCACGCGCGGTACCAGCCTGAGCCCATCCATCCACGAAACCATCACGTGGACCGAAGGTCAGAGCGTTATCTGCATGTTTAACTTCAACAGCTTTGTTGAGGGTACGAGTCAGCTCGCCGTTTTTACCTTTGATCGTAATAACCTGACCGTCGATTTTTACATCAACGCCGGCAGGAATAACGACCGGTGCTTTAGCAACACGAGACATTCTTTCCTCCGATTAGGCTACGTAGCAGATAATTTCGCCACCAAGACCAGCCTGGCGCGCTGCACGATCAGTCATAACACCTTTAGAGGTAGAAACAACTGCGATACCAAGACCAGCCATAACTTTTGGCAGCTCATCTTTTTTCTTATAGATGCGCAGGCCTGGGCGGCTGACACGCTGAATGCTTTCTACAACAGCTTTACCCTGGAAATACTTAAGAGTAAGTTCCAGTTCCGGCTTGGTGTCGCCTTCAACTTTAAAATCTTCGATAAAACCTTCTTCCTTCAGCACGTTGGCAATTGCCACTTTCAGCTTGGCGGAAGGCATGGTGACCGCAACTTTGTTCGCGGCCTGACCGTTACGGATACGGGTCAGCATATCCGCGATCGGATCTTGCATGCTCATCTGTCTTTACTCCCGTGATTCAATTGGTAATTACCAGCTAGCCTTTTTCAAGCCTGGCACTTCACCGCGCATGGCGGCTTCACGCAGTTTGATACGGCTCAACCCAAACTTGCCCACATAACCATGTGGACGACCTGTTTGACGACAGCGGTTACGCTGACGAGACGGGCTGGAATCACGCGGCAGAGACTGCAGCTTGAGAACCGCATTCCAACGATCTTCGTCGGAAGCGTTCACATCAGAAATGATCGCTTTCAGTTCAGCGCGTTTAGCGAAGAATTTATCAGCTAAAGCTACGCGCTTTACTTCGCGTGCTTTCATTGATTGCTTAGCCATTCAGTAACCCTACCTTACTTGCGGAACGGGAAGTCAAAGGCAGCCAGCAGAGCACGGCCTTCTTCGTCAGATTTCGCAGTAGTGGTAATGGTAATATCCAAACCACGCACGCGGTCGACTTTATCGTAGTCGATTTCTGGGAAGATGATCTGCTCACGGACACCCATGCTGTAGTTACCACGACCGTCGAAAGACTTAGCGGACAAGCCACGGAAGTCACGGATACGTGGAACAGCAATAGTGATCAGGCGCTCAAAGAACTCCCACATGCGTTCGCCACGCAGAGTTACTTTACAGCCGATCGGATAGCCCTGACGGATTTTGAAGCCTGCAACAGATTTGCGTGCTTTGGTGATCAGCGGTTTTTGACCGGAGATTGCTGTCAGGTCAGCTGCTGCGTTATCCAGCAGTTTCTTGTCAGCGATCGCTTCACCAACACCCATGTTCAGGGTGATCTTCTCGACCCGAGGGACTTGCATGACAGAATTGTAGTTAAACTCAGTCATGAGTTTGTTAACTACTTCGTCTTTGTAGTAATCATGCAGTTTCGCCATCGTACTACTCCAAATTACTTGATAGTTTCGCTGTTAGACTTGAAGAAACGGACTTTTTTGCCGTCTTCGAATCTAAAGCCTACACGGTCAGCCTTGCCGGTAGCCGCATTGAAGATTGCAACGTTAGAAACCTGAATAGCAGCTTCTTTTTCAACGATGCCACCTGGTTGGTTCAGGGCCGGAACCGGCTTCTGATGTTTCTTAACCAGGTTGATACCTTCAACGACAAGTTTGCCGGAAGACAGAACATTTTTTACTTTACCGCGTTTACCTTTATCTTTACCGGTTAACACGATAACTTCGTCATCACGACGGATTTTCGCTGCCATGATTCGCTCCTTAGAGTACTTCTGGTGCCAGAGAGATAATTTTCATGAACTTCTCAGTACGAAGTTCACGAGTTACCGGCCCAAAGATACGCGTGCCGATAGGCTGCTCGCTGTTATTGTTTAAAATAACGCATGCATTACCATCGAAGCGAATGACAGAACCGTCAGGGCGACGAACACCCTTCTTGGTGCGCACCACTACCGCCTTCAGCACATCACCTTTTTTGACCTTACCACGTGGAATTGCTTCCTTGATGGTGATCTTGATGATGTCGCCTACGCCTGCGTAGCGACGGTGCGAGCCACCCAGAACCTTGATACACATTACGCGACGTGCACCGGAGTTGTCGGCGACGTTCAGCATAGTCTGTTCTTGGATCATTTTAGTGCTCCGCTAATGTCAACTACTACCTGAGACTCTAAAATCAGAGCCGTTAAAAAGCCCCATATCGAGGGCGCGGCATTATAACACCGCTTCTGCAATATGGGTAGAAAAAATAAACGGCTCATCGCTGAGCCGTTTATTCGTATTGAGAAGGCGTACTGTATTACAGAACCGCTTTCTCTACAACGCGAACCAGCGTCCAGGACTTAGTCTTGGACAGTGGACGGCATTCACGGATTTCAACCTTGTCGCCGATACCACATTCGTTGTTCTCGTCATGTACGTGCAGTTTGGTCGTACGCTTGATGAATTTACCGTAGATCGGGTGTTTCACAATACGTTCGATAGCTACAACAATGGATTTCTCCATTTTGTCGCTAACAACACGACCTTGCAGAGTACGGATTTTATCGGTCATTACGCACCCGCCTTCTGAGTCAGTAAAGTCTTAACGCGTGCAACATTGCGACGCACTTGCTTCAGCAGGTGAGTCTGTTGCAGCTGGCCACTTGCAGCCTGCATACGCAGGTTGAACTGCTCACGCAGCAGGTTCAGCAGCTCAGCGTTCAGCTCTTCAACGCTTTTTTCACGCAGCTCTTTTGCTTTCATTACATCACCGTCTTAGTTACAAAGGTGGTTTTGATAGGCAGTTTCGCTGCTGCCAGGCCGAAGGCTTCACGGGCCAGCTCTTCCGGAACACCGTCCATTTCATAAAGGACTTTGCCCGGTTGGATCAAGGCAACCCAGTACTCCACGTTACCTTTACCTTTACCCATACGAACTTCCAGTGGCTTCTCGGTGATCGGTTTGTCCGGGAATACACGGATCCAGATCTTACCTTGACGCTTAACTGCACGGGTCATTGCACGACGTGCTGCTTCGATCTGACGTGCAGTCAGACGACCACGGCCAACAGCTTTCAGACCGAAAGTGCCGAAGCTAACATCCGTACCCTGCGCCAGACCACGGTTGCGGCCTTTGTGCACTTTACGGAATTTTGTACGCTTTGGTTGTAACATCAGCGACGCTCCTTATTTACGGCCTTTACGCTGCTGCTTTTTAGGTTGAGCAGCCGGTTTTTCCGGTTGTTCAACAGCAGCCATACCACCCAGGATCTCACCTTTGAAGATCCATACCTTAACGCCGATTACACCGTAAGTGGTGTGCGCTTCAGAGGTGTTGTAGTCGATGTCAGCACGCAGAGTGTGCAGCGGTACGCGACCTTCACGGTACCATTCGGTACGTGCGATTTCCGCGCCGCCCAGACGGCCGCTAACTTCAACTTTAATACCTTTAGCGCCCAGACGCATTGCGTTCTGTACAGCACGCTTCATAGCACGACGGAACATAACGCGACGTTCCAGCTGTGAAGTGATGCTGTCAGCAACCAATTTAGCATCCAGTTCAGGCTTACGAACTTCAGCGATATTGATCTGTGCAGGAACGCCAGCGATATCCGCTACGACCTTGCGCAGTTTTTCTACGTCTTCGCCTTTCTTACCGATAACGATGCCAGGACGAGCAGTGTGAATAGTCACACGGATGCTCTTCGCTGGACGCTCGATAACGATACGAGATACAGACGCTTTAGCCAGTTCCTTAGTCAGGTACTGACGTACTTTAAAATCGCTGTCCAGGTTGTCAGCGAATTCTTTGGTGTTCGCAAACCAGGTAGAGTTCCATGGTTTTACAATACCCAGGCGAATACCATTAGGATGTACTTTCTGACCCATTGCTAGTCTCCAGAGTCTCAGCGATCGGACACAACCACAGTAATGTGGCTGGTGCGCTTCAGGATGCGATCTGCACGACCTTTCGCACGCGGCATAATGCGCTTCATGCTTGGGCCTTCATCTACGAAAATTTTCGCGACTTTCAGATCGTCGATGTCAGCGCCATCGTTGTGTTCAGCGTTAGCAATGGCAGATTCCAGTACTTTCTTGACCAATACCGCAGCTTTCTTGTTGGTATAGGTCAGGATGTCCAGGGCCTGCGACACTTTCTTACCGCGAATCAGGTCAGCAACAAGGCGAACCTTCTGAGCAGAAGAACGAGCATGGCGATGTTGAGCTAAAGTTTCCATCTCTTCCTCCTACCTTATTTCTTCTTCGCTTTTTTATCAGCAGCGTGGCCGCGATAAGTACGAGTCGGTGCGAATTCACCCAGTTTGTGACCAACCATTTCGTCGGTAACAAAGACTGGAACGTGCTGACGACCATTATGGACAGCGATGGTCAAACCGATCATGTTAGGAAAGATCGTTGAACGACGGGACCAAGTGCGCAGGGGCTTCTTGTCTCCGCTTTCCACCGCTTTCTCTACCTTCTTCAGCAAGTGCAGGTCAATAAAAGGACCTTTCTTGAGAGAACGTGGCATGGCTTATCCTCTAAAATTATTTGCTACGGCGACGTACGATAAATTTATCAGTACGCTTGTTGCTGCGGGTCTTCTTACCTTTGGTCTGAACGCCCCACGGAGTTACCGGGTGCTTACCAAAGTTACGACCTTCACCACCACCATGTGGGTGGTCGACTGGGTTCATCGCAGTACCGCGAACGGTAGGACGAACACCACGCCAGCGTGCAGCACCTGCTTTACCCAGAACGCGCAGCATATGCTCAGCATTGCCAACTTCGCCCAGAGTAGCGCGGCAGTCTGCTTCGACTTTACGCATTTCACCAGAACGCAGACGCAGGGTGACATAAGCACCATCACGAGCAACGATCTGAACGTAAGTACCAGCGGAACGTGCCAGCTGACCGCCTTTACCTGGTTTCATTTCTACGTTATGAACGGTAGAACCAACCGGGATATTGCGCATCGGCAGGGTGTTGCCTGCTTTGATTGCAGCATCAACGCCAGACTGAATCTGGTCGCCAGCTTTCAGGCCTTTAGGGGCCAGGATGTAACGGCGTTCGCCGTCTTTGTACAGAACCAGCGCGATGTTCGCGGAACGGTTCGGATCGTACTCAAGACGTTCAACAACTGCTGGGATACCGTCTTTGTTGCGTTTGAAGTCAACAATACGATAAGCCTGCTTGTGGCCACCACCGATGTGACGAGTGGTGATACGGCCATTGTTGTTACGACCACCGGATTTGCTGTTTTTTTCCAGCAACGGAGCAAAAGGTTTGCCCTTGTGCAGCTCAGGGTTAACCACTTTAACTACGTGGCGACGACCCGGAGATGTCGGTTTACATTTAACAACTGCCATTGTATTACTCCTCCGACTTACTCAGCGCCGCCAACGAAGTCCAGATTCTGGCCTTCTTTCAGGGTGACGTAAGCTTTTTTCCAGTCGCTACGACGACCGATACGCTGTCCGTGACGTTTAACTTTCCCTTTAACTACCAGGGTGTTAACGACTTCGACTTCGACTTCAAACAGTTTCTGCACAGCAGCTTTGATCTCTGCTTTGGTCGCGTCTTTAGCAACTTTGAGAACGATGGTGTTTGTTTTTTCCATCGCAGTAGACGCTTTTTCAGAAACGTGCGGTGCGCGAAGCACCTTCAGCAGACGTTCTTCACGAATCATGCCAGCATCTCCTCAACTTGCTTAACAGCATCAGCAGTCATTACGACTTTGTCGAAGGCGATCAGGCTAACCGGGTCGATACCAGTCGCATCGCGTACGTCAACCTTGTGCAGGTTACGTGCGGCCAGGAACAGGTTCTCGTCCAGCTCACCGGTGATGATCAGCACATCTTCCAGAGCCATGTCTTTCAGTTTCTGTGCCAGCAGCTTAGTTTTAGGCGCTTCAACAGAGAACTTCTCG
>Ga0209914_1002260_pt1 | contig 16369 bp, 21 predicted proteins | sample ThiBiot_500_plan_FD_183949 | JGI IMG/M metagenome (GOLD analysis project Ga0209914, IMG submission 183949) | Wastewater bioreactor microbial communities from Cape Town, South Africa - Thiocy_cont_500_plan (SPAdes) | ecosystem: Engineered > Bioreactor > Thiocyanate-remediating > Anaerobic-Aerobic...
TTTTTTTTTTTTTTTTTTTTTTTTTGTTTGAAAATATAAATTTGTTTAAAAATGATTTCATTTTTTTTTTGTTATTATTTTCCTTTTTTGTTCTCTCTCTTTTTTTTCTATTTCTTTTTTTTCCCTTTTTTTTTTTTTTTTTTGATCTTAGGGCACCACAACCATTCTCCTGAACGTTTGCATTCTTCCTGAATGCCCTTTTTTTTAAAAATATAAATCTAGGACTTCCCTAACTTGTTTATTGTTCTTTCGTAATTGTGTACAGCTGTTTCAGAGTTACCTCCTCTTCAGCACACCGAAATTGTTACAAAACTGCTTCAACCGCTTTTTTTCCTCTGGCGAGTCAGCTGGCCAATCCAGCTTTTTTTTTAATTTTTTTTTTTGGTTTAGGTTTTTGTTTGACAATATAAATTTTAAAATACAAATTATTTTATTTTATATTGGTATTGTTATTATTTTCCTTTTTTCTTGTTTTCTCCCTCTTTTTTTCCCCCTTTTCAAACCTTTTTTCCCTCTCATTTCCTACTTCCCTCCTTCCCTCCTTCCAATCTTGGGTGAAGAACACATGGTGTTTCTTCTTGACAGTGGAGGTAGAATCCGATAAGTTAGTTTCCACATAAACTCTTGATTAGGTTTGTGAATACAAGAAAATAAGTTATTTTGATAAGCAAAGAAGCTACAGGATTTTAGACCAATCAGAAAACAACTTGTGACTATTCTTTCTTCACAAATTAAATGATTTTCATGTAAGTAATACTGTAGAAGCCCGGATAAATTATAGTTCCTGGACTTGGAACCAGCTACCTTAACTGCTTGACTTTGGATTTCAACCACAACAGGGTGGCTACGTATGCAGAATTGGTTGAACGGTTTCTCTTGGAAACAGAGTAGACCTAGAACAGTACGATTATGGATGCTGGTTGGGGGGGGGGGGGAGGAAGGTTGCTTGAGGCAAAACAGACTGACTCCCCTTAAATTTTATCTCCAGTGTGGTGAAGGGTGTTTTTGTTTAAGTAAAACCTTCGTCTGATGACTCTTGACCATAGCACCAGTTGAAAACCAATGCATTACAAAAATCCTTTTGTTGAAGAACGAAAACAAAAAACAAAAAAAAAAAAAATCCATTCCAATGGAACAGTTCCTTATTCCCGGAAACAAGTCTGTTCCAGGGAGTAAAGTGTTGTTTCCTAAAACAGAATAATCGCGTTCTTTTCCATTTCCTCGCTGATGGTGTCTTTCCCGTTTTCGCTTCCTTGACCCGGGGAACGAAGTGGCTTGCTTGGTGAGATATCTTTCAGAAGGGCCTCATCGCTACGGATGCCGCGAAGAGCCTGCATGATTATCCGAGGAGAGGCCCATACCTTATCGCGCGCAGTGCAGCCCTCGGATTCCGGGGGGCGGTCGTGGCGTTCTTCTCTTGACCGGACTCCGCCCTCGTGGTTCTCCGCTTGTGTCGCTGTCGGTAGAGCCCTGCTCCCCTTGTCCGCCGCGGGAACTGGCGTACTTGAGGAGGGAGACAGGAGAGGATACGTGGGTGGAAAAGATGTCCCCCGACTCTTAACGGCTGCGAAGAAACGTTCTGCCTCTTCATTTGTTATGCTCCGCATCTCGGGGGTGTCTCGCACATTCAACACCTTCAATAGCTCGACGTAGTTTATGAATTGGGATGGCGCAGGAACGCTGGCGCCGAGCACGCGGGGGGAGCACCACGCCCAGGGCTGCGAGTCCGTAAGAGAAGACGGAGGGGGCGCCCGATCGGCTGCTTCCATCTTGGCCCTGTAGTCTGGGTTCTGTGACAGCAAGATGCCGAGGTGCTCGGTGCATACTGGGACCTTTTTTCTCTCTTCTCGGTGGAACCATCGGCAGACATAAACCGCTCCCAGTTTAACCTTTGGATCTGGATTGAGAAACTCTTTGAATCTGACGTCATGCAGCTCCGGCTCGGCCTTGAACGTTTTTTCCCTGCCCAGGCGAGCAAAGTAGCGGTCCATCAGCTCCTGAGACCAAAGCTCAGAGCTGACGGTGCTGGGATCTTGCACCTGGCGCGTAGCCTCGGGAGCGCTCCTGAGCCACTCGCGTTCTTCTGGGTCGCTTGGCAGTGACCAGCCCAGCTGGGTGAAAACTGCATCGATGTTGCCGTCCAGAAAGAGCTCCGTCGGGCTCACGACGCGAGCTTGTTGCAGGGCTGCCAAGAAGAGTTCGCATTCAGGCCGGAACTTGTCGAATCCGCGTCGAGTCGTCTTCCACAGATGCCCAAGAAACTTGTCGAATCCTTTGCTTGTGCACTGGTGAAGATTTGGAACAAGGTCGCTTTCGTCTGGTGTGAAGTGGTGCTGCACTCCAGAAACCATTTTGCGTGCTCGCTCCTGTCGCGCTGATTCTGTGTTGGCACCTTTTCCTCCTTTGTTTTCGTCGAGGATTGCAACAAACTCGACTAGCGATAGGACGGGTTCGTTGTTTGGAGACGAGATCTTAACAAGGCCGTGGAGACGCTTTTGCAAATCTGAGCCGCTGGTCTCTGTGGGCCATCTGATGGTTAACTCGGAGCCGGAGTTGGTGTTGCCAGTTTCGCTTTTCTATTTGTGCAGGGAGAAAAAGGATGAACGACATGAGATGGATCCCCACTGCCTTTGTTACCAAAAAAAACAAAATAAAATGAAAAAAATAAAGAATACCTTTTTTCTGTCCATCTTAAAGTTGTATGATAGTCTTTCCTTCCCTCCTTCTCTCCTTCCTGAGCTGGTTAACAATATCAAAAAAATAAAAACAAAAAAACCCAAAATAATTAAACCTAACAAAAAAAAAACACAAAAAAAACAACAAAACAAAAAAGCAAAACAAAAATAATGTAAAGATTTTGGAAAATACAAAAAATATTACTGAAAAAATATTGAGGTGTTTGTTTTTTTGAAAAGTCAAAAAAAACACTTTTATTCCCATCGAGAGGGTCAAGCACGCTGTTTAGTTCCACAAAAGAACAAAGGAAGAAGGACACAACAGAATAAACCCCCTCCCTCCAGTCATCACGTTTGGTAAAATTGAGGGTGTGCACCAGATGTGTATTTGCAGAAGATTCAAGGTGTTAAAGAAAATTTGTTGTCCGTCTCAAGTTACCCAACAAAAGAAGTTTTTAGCAACTAGACCCTTTTCCACACAAACATTTTGTTGGTGATGGTCTTGGATGGTCAGAAATTGAGGAGTGCTCTCAGAAAGCTGAAACAGACTGAAGAGGGAGAGATCAGGTGAGCTAAACACTCTCGTTAAAAAGAGTCTTTCCACAGGAAGCAAGGCAATCACAATTCTCACTTTACATGGGCTGCATCCTGCCATAGTTGGTATTCGTCTTTGAGTTCCGATGATACCTGCCGATCTCCATCATCGATGTGACCATGCATCTCCATCAACTCCTCCACCTTGTGTGTCCTGATCCGATTGGCGACCCTGCGACCGAATCGAAAGCCGAGAGGGATCGCGGCAAACACCGGGTGAAGGAAGAAATGAAGGAGATCGTAGAGCCCGATGACCACAAGAAGAGAGACGGTGATGACTTCGCCATTTGGCCTGCAGAGATGACGTTAGTCCTTGAGGAGAAGTTGCTTTCTTGAAAGCTGAAGGTGAGAGAAAACGAGGAGTCTGCATCCCAATAGGAGTCCCTCGATTGCAACCCTGGAAGCACCGAGCTGATGGAATACACCTTCGCGCTTGCACCCGTGAGCTCGCAGCCCATCCCTCCATTGTCCGACAGGGAGATGGGGTTGCCCCAGAACTGAGAGGAAGCAATGGAGGTGTCCGATTCATCGCACAGCAAGACGGGCCGATAGCTTGCCAGCAGCTGCATCGTCGTTTGCCCCTGGATGATGTCCTCTCCTTCTGGAAAGATGATGCCTCGGAGAGAACTCCTTCCCGTGTCGTTGCTCGAAACTCCTGGTGGCCATTAGGCGGAGCCATTCAAGGTTTTCCTCGTTGTTGTGATAGGATGCGGTGAGCTTGTATTCGATCGCCTGCGCACGTAGAAAGGGAAGAGCGCGCGAGGGTTGGACCACGTGGTGGTGACACTGCCCCCGGCCGGATTCCCGACGAAATGGAGGCGGATCAGGCACGAGTATCCGTCGGAGCTCACATTGTAGCTGAAATCGCCGAAGGAACTCTTGGATGGGAAGATTCTCTGGGAACAGGTGCCATCGCTCGTCCGATCAAATCCAACCAGAGTGATGTGCATGTCGACTGTCGGCTTGGCTAACCCGTGGGCGTCGTAGGAATGGTCGTTAGGCACGGTCTCGTAAAGGAATGTCGGATGGGTGACGACGAACTGAAGGTAGATCGCGCTGAAGGCGATGAGAACGAACACCATCGTAAATTACAAGAGGGAGACGAAGAATCCGAATAACGTCGATAATGATTGGGCAGTATAGATCTTGTTGTGGTGTTCACGGGAGTGCTGCGATGTTGGTTCCCCGTGTCCCCCGGAAAAGAGGTTCATCTTGCCCATTCCCCATAGAATGAATGAGGTTGTGAAAGAGGCGGTGGCATAACACCGCGGTTGCACCGAGCAGAACCAGTCCGCAGATGGTGTAAAGGAAAACGGGCCAACAGGATTGGTAGAACTTGGTTTCAAGGCTAGGCGGGGGAGGATACAATAGCTCCGGGCTGTATCTCGAGACCTCCACGTCGTTCTTGGAATAAACACAGGGACGTGGCGATCCAGCGGGGCAGCTAGTTTGATTGTGATCTCCTGTCGAATTGTTTTCCGGACAAGTGCTGCAGTTTGCCGCCCCCATCGAATCGGAAACCGTCCGGTGATGACAGAGGCGGCATAGCGAGTAACCATATTCGCTCTTCAATTGCCCCGGTGCGCATCGTTCACATTTGTTGTTCCTATTGGACCACCATTGCCCCTCCTGGCACTTTTGCACGGGGTCTGCAAGGGTGTTATATATATAACAGTCAGACGTTCGGTGACAAAGATGTACTACGAGCACGGTTGGTGACAGTGCCAGCAAGCAGAGAAGCCAGGGTACGAGCACGAGAGTGTGTGGGTTTGGGTGTTGTACAAAAATAAAGTATACCGGTTTGCAATCGAATACCTCCAACTCCTATTGGGTTGAAGAGAATTCAAAAGTTACCCAGAAAACACCGGTTGTTGCCAAGTGACCCTTCCAAGAGAGTGTAAAATTCAGACAACCCTCAGCTGGACCATTTGGAGATGATAATACCAGTATCTATCTGCGCACTAAACAGCTTGGGAACAGCTTAAACTTATTTTGCTACTTATTTGGTGTATTTATACAATATCAAGGAGTAAAAGTTGGATACTGCCTCAGGCATCTGTTTCAGAATTTTGCTGAGAGATTGTGGTGACAGCCAGTCCTCCACTTGACAAATCTCTGGCCGCTTCGCTCATCATCCCTGAACGACGAACCTCCTCGGTGATGTGTCCCTCATCTTCCACCACTGACTCCGACGTTGCTTCTCAGTAACGGTCCCTCACGGCCAAAAGTGTCTTCACGCCATCAACTTTGCCCGGAAGACTGATGAGAGAACTGAACGAATCGCTCTGGTGTCTGACTACACACAGAATACTGTTGAAAAGAAGAAGATCTCATTTCAGAATGATAAAACGTACCTGCCTCCCTCAGAAACACTGTGGTTGCGAATAAGGCACGCCTTGGTGTCTATCAGGTGATTGTTCCCTTCCACAAACTGTTTCAACTTTGCGCAAAGAAGCCATCAACCGATTTGGAGTGCAGTTTGCTGCCTCGTAAAATTATTTATTTAAATTTTTTAGTCTTTAGTATGTTTAGAGAGGAAGATGTAAAGATTAAAAAACTCTTGTGTTCTTAATTTTTTTGTCCAAATTGTTAAAAAGCAAATAATTTAGCCTGTCAAAACAAAAACCCGAAAAACAAAAAAGTTAAAATTCAATTCAGAAATCAAGAGTATTTTTGGTTTCAGACAATCTCTCAAAATGAACATCGAACAGGCCAGGGAGAAGATTCGGTCGCTTCGATACAGGGAAGCCAACTCTCCTTCCCCCTCCTCAAACATCCTGTGTGAGGAGATGCCATCGTTTGAACAATTTATAAGAGAGAGACACTCAAATCGAGTCCCAGCCAGCAAGATCAAGACGCTGGTTGGTGTCAAAAAGAAATCGTTGCCTCAGGAACTTGCCAAGGTGAACCGGATAGCCCAGTATGGTTACTCTCGACTCGTCTTGGCCGAGATGTATGGCGCTGACGGTGAGGTCTACTGCAAACGATGGTTGAAGGAGGTCCTGGGATGGAGTGTGCTCGATGAAATCACCCAGATCTCTGCACAACATCCCTGGCTGTGTGGCAAAGCCGACGGAAGGCTATCTCTTGGTGGTGAAGAACTGCTGGTAGAAATCAAGACCACCATTCATCTCTCTGGGACCTTCCACTTCCCCCTTGAAGATCTGCCTCAGCTTCAAGCGAATATGGTCTGTGCCGGGGTCAACAAGACAATCTACATCCGATGGAATCGATGTCTTTGTTGTGCATGGTTGGTCGAGTTTGATCCGCGCTATTGGGAGTATCTCCTGCCCCGTATCCGGCTCCGAATGTCTTCCCCAGCCAGCAACGCCGCGGACAACAAGGAGATGAGGGAATCGTTTTTCTCTGAATCTCGTTTCTCCGGTCCCCCACGGAGATTGATCTTTGTTGCGCGCAGACAAGGAATTGAGTGGCATGATCTCAGTTACAAGCCGAGTGATGAGGGCAATCGGCGTAGCCTGAACGGAGGGAGCTGACCTTTACCAAAACAATACCACCAGGCAGCCGTAGGAAACGCGCATTGTCCGGATCGGTGGCCTGTGTGAATTCAGCAATAAATATCCTTAGATATCTCCGTTTGAAGCCCCCTTTTTTTAAGCATGCAGTGTAAGGGGTTCATGCGACGTGTTTTTAAGTTACGACAATCCTGTTTCCTCATAACTAACTTTCACGATGAACAACAAGCCGATCGACTTTGTCATGAACTTCATGACCGAAAATGAAGTCAAGGAACTGAGTCGAGGCTGGCAGTCAACGCGCGAGATCCAGGCTAGGAATTCCCTATATAAAATGCTGTGTTCTTGTATGTACTCACTCATACCCAACTGTTTTGGGAAGAGGGGGGGGGGGTTGGTGCTAACTGAGTTTGTTGCCGTCTCGCAATTATTCCCCTTGCCAACCCCCAAGTGCAACAAGCATACAGCAACGCTTTTATCCTTTAGGCAATGAAGCATCTAACAACAAGCTAACCAAAACTTTATTTTTGCGTTTTTGTTTTTTTTATCTCTCAATAATGCACGATCCTGCAGCAAAAAGCATAGACGCCTTGGAAGATCCTATCGGTAGATTGCCTTCCTTTTGGATATCTGCTCAACTGTTCTTGTACACTGTATATCAGCCTACTGCTGGGGAAGTGTGTCATTGGTGTCTCGTGAGTAATGATAACACTGCCGAGCTTGTTGTTCCCAAAGTTTGCAGAGGTCATTATCTGTTCGAGGTCTGAGAGAAAGGCTCGTAGGCCACAGATTCCGCATGGACAGGGAGGCCGCAACAGAAAGAACTCCAATCCTGCCTCTACACTTCCATCCCATTGCAACCTCTCCAATGGTCCTCCCATTGATCTAGAACCCCGAACAAACTCGTCCTACTTTTTCCAGGAAATATAAACTTTCCACTTCCAGTTGTGTTGCTTGATAATTAAATAGCATATTAATCATAAGTAATTAAATTTTGACCAATCCTCTATGAAGAGATTCGGGAGTGGCTGGAAGTGGAACAAAAAAAAAACCATATTTAGTTTTGTTGTAACGCAAAGAAGATGGAAGCAGCTCAGTCTGTGTGCAGTCCTGATGGAGTTGAAGTTGTCTTCTCCTTCCTTTCCAACAACGAAATCCTTGTTCAGGTTCCTCCATCGTTTGTTGTCCGAACAATAACCCTTGAGGTTTGTTTTCCTTTAAGGATCTTGGTACCTTTTTTTTTTTTTAATATATTTATTTAACAGGTTTTTCCTAAACGGCAGCGAATTAACAAGCGGATGCGTTCAGAAGGCGAGGAAGACGATGGAAGGGGAAATCAGAAAAAAGTGAAGCGTTTGCAGTCGTTCAATGCAGGAATATTGGAAAGCCTTCCTGTCGAACTTCATCACTTGCTCTTTGACTGGCTGCCCTTTGCCACTCTGGTTCACCTGAATGAGGTTTGCACTTTCTGGAAGGCGGTACTCGATGATGAGACTCTTTGGAGGCGGCGTTACACTCTTTTGTTTGGTCCCCTCTCGAGGTGTCATCTCACTCTTCCGCTGCCTCCCCACCTTTCAGATGCAGCTCCGGCCACACCAAAAAAAGCACTCAAATGGAAGAAACGGTTTTTCATTATGAAGAACCTTAGTCAGTGTCATCACGACTCCATCAAAGCATGGCCCCTTCTTCAGGGCAGTCCTCATCTTACCCGGAGGATGATGGGTGACTGGTTCAATGACAACGATCTGCAGCTTGTGCTGTCAGCCCTTCTTGTCGACGACATCAAACTCTTCGAGGAGACCTTATTACGCTGCACCAATTTGTCCTATTCTCGTATGGTAAGTAAACAAAAAAAAAACAAAAAAAAACAAAAAAAAAAAAAAAAAAAAAAAAAAAAAAAAAAAAAAAAAAAAAACCCAACAAAACACCATCCTGGTTTTTATTGACCACCCCACTTCAGGACTTCCTCAACTTGTTATATATGGGGGCTAGCCTCAACCGAACAAAGGCTGTTGAGATGCTCATCCAATTACCACAATGCACCCCATCTGATTTAATCGCAGTCCTTCCGATTGTTTGTCGTCGCGGTAACTTGGCACTCGCCAGAGCCCTTCTCGACGAGTTCCCAAAAGCACATTTTAAAACACATCCTCACATCAAGTCTCCCTTGTGGGTGGCAGTCAAAAAGGGAAACGCAAAGCTCGTGGACACCATCCTGCCATACCTTCCCAGAGAGCTCATTGTGGCGGCCACAAACCTAAGTGTGGCGATTAAAAAACGATTTCTGGGCATTGCCGATGTTCTTATCTCTGCTGGTAAATTTTCCCCCTCTCCTTTCCCCTCCCAAGAGCTAAGGAGTTGAAAGAGATCCATTTATCATTCTTCCTCACCAAATAGGGGCAGATGTAAATGAAGCAGAACTCGGCGATTATTCGCCACTTAATAAGGCAGTATTGAATGATAATAAGGACATTGTGAAATGGCTTGTCACAAGGGGGGCTCATTTGGGAGAACAAGAGGGAGGAACGCCACTCAATAATGCTGTCTGGTCAGCTAACCTTTGCATGGTGCTCTTGCTGTTGGGATTGAATGCCGATCCAAATCTTTTTGGAAGCTGTGTAAGCACTTTCCGAAAGTTGTTTTTGTTGTTTTTTTTTTTTGGTCCCACAGCTGATGTAGTTTCATTCATAGGAGGACTCGTTCGACAGTCGGGACTCGCCTTTGGAGACACCCTTGTCTCTTGCAGTCCGGCTGGGTGACGGTGTCATCATGGATCTCTTGTTGAAAGAATCGGAGGGAGAAGTCCGATGGCAACTGGACAGGAAGAATCTCGGTCGAGCATTCGTGCACGCCTTCTTTGCAAAGAATTGGAATCTCATGGATATCCTTTTAGCGCAAGGTGCTGAGGTCTTCGACTTCAATGAAGCGTAATTTTAACTAGTGTTGCGAGGTCATTGGGAAATGGAGGAGCTCCTCGCCACTGGTAATGCTTTGAATGTTGCCACACCAAACCTATACCCGCCAACCCTCTGAATTGTTACAATTCCAAGGTGGAGACCAAGAGGGGGGGGAGATACTGACGATCCGTTAAGGCTGGGATTCGTTTAAATTTTATAAAGACTGAAAATCCATCAACATCGGATGCCAGGAAGCTGGATGTGAGGTAGTGCCCAACGGGCAATGGACTTGAGTTGCTGTGTGGCGCGTCCTTCGGCTGTCCAAGGGTCAGTTCCTCAAGCTGAACTCTTTCGTTGCAATTGCATTTTTGGTGGCAACGCCATTCAAATATTGAGTTTTTTCCAATTCGGGACTGCCCTGATTCCCCTTTGTTCTTGGCCCATGACTCTCCGGCCGAGGTAGCGCCATCTATTTAGGCTCCTGCAACGCCTGGGATTCAAGAACACAATTGGGGCATTACAACGACGCAACACCCAGCGAAGCCTTTGCATAGAACCAACTCCGCCAAGCTTGCTCCCACAATCAATCCAAGGGGGGGGGGGATCGGTCTACATAGAGTCTCTCACACGAATTAGATTACCCACCGGATTACTGCGCATAAATTAAGTACTGAGGTCTTTAGCATTATCCGGCGCGCAAGCTACACCGCATGTTCTTTGGGTGCATCGCCCAGTGAGATTATGAGGTCATCAACCTCCATGACTTCTTCGCAGGTTATTTGATGAATTCTTTCTTCGCTTTTGTTGTGGTCAAGTTTGGGAGATGAATCTGTGTAATGTGCGTCATAAAGGTTGCTATAGCCATTTCTACGTTGTTTGCGCTGTTTTCGCGCACGGTATTGCATACCCACTTTGGCAAGACGAAGAAGTTGTTGACGTGCAAAATCAGCACTTGTGGGTGCCTCCTTTTCTCGGTGCTGTGCTTCCTTTATGATATCGTGTTGAGCAAAGACATGCTGTAACGAAGAAAGACGGTATGGGTACAGACAATCTTCCTTGCCAATAAAGCAGCTGTCCTTTTTTTTTTTTTTTTTTTTTTTTTTTTTTTTGGAGGTGGTCTTCATTGGCGTCTTTCGGTGAACACAGGCTTTTCCGGAATCCAAAAACGTCATCTACGGAGAGGGGCATTGGCCAGGTCGTCGGCGATACACATTTCTCATGCGGAGTTCGGGATTCTAAATCCCAAGCCCTGGAGAGAAAGAAATTTCAATTGTTGGTGAAAGTTGATATTTACCTCATCTGTGCTGGTGCTGTCATTAAATCCGCACGAATATTAGTATTCAGCAGATGTTTTTACCCTCCCTGAACCACTTTCGCCACTTCGATGTCATTTTAACTCTGCAAGATATATAAATGAACACGATAAACGAATTCTGGTTTCATCTTTAGATAGAACTCGTAGTGAATGATACTTTAATATTTTATTTCAACACATTGTCGTTGTTGCTGCGAGGCGAGAATGAGTGTAGCAGCGGTCGTTCGTTCTTGAATTCAAGTCGCAATACATGCGGGAGGAATTGATCAATGGTAATTGCGCCTTAAGAGGGCCCAAAGAATTGGTTGAATCCTAGAGGAAGGTAAGAGCTTATCTCATCAACAAAATTCGGTACCAAAGACAGCAAGCAGCGAAATGATTTTCACATCAGGGTGTCGAAGGAGAGTGTAATCTCGTTGATCTGCTGGCGCCAACTCAGCATGCTTCGCCTCATACCAACGAAGGAAAAAGATGGTAGTACTTGACGACAATACCCGCCATAACTTCAGCACTAAACATAGCGAATAGCGTTAACCACGAGTATCATGAAGGTTGGTAGAAGGAGGGAAGGAGGGAAGGAGGGACTGTATACCATGAAACCTATACTTTGAGTTTCCACCAAGTTTTGAGCAGCATTAAAGTTGCTCGCTTAGATAATTGCTCACCACTCCAACGGATGTGGTTGGGAAACCAGAGGGAAGGAGAGAAGGAGGGAAGGAGGGAAGGAGAGACCGAATCATAAAACTTAAGCCTCCAATTCGATCCGATTTTGAATAAAACCCCCGGTATTTGCAATGCGATGGTTCTGCTACCGAATCATTGTTGGTGTAGCTGTTGTAGTCGCTGTTGAGAAGAGGTGAATCCATTCTCAAATCATCGTCACTGTTGTTGCTGTTGTCCCAGGATCTTGTTGGCGTTGGCTCGGCCATTGCTGAAAATGTCACGGAGAGTATTGTCTGGTGGAACTTGTTTAAAAAAAAAAAAGTTAAAGTTGATCACAACGATCATCAACAAAATCTTTCCGCCTACATGTTCTCTGTAAACGATCATAACGACAACAACCGAACAAAAGAGGACTCTCAACAGAGAATGGAGAGAGCCAGAGGAACATCAATGATCAGAGACCAGGACGGACTGAGAGCAAACAAATGAAGGCACACAAAGGATTTTCTGAGCTGACCAAACCACAATCTTCAAAAAGCTTCGCACAGATGAGAACAGCGGTAGCACGTTGGATCTCCCGAGGCACGTGCGTTCGCGAGGAAGAACAGCGAGTGGGCACAGGCGAAGCAGAAGACTACCTGCGATTCCAAAGAGACGCACGGTGGTATACCACTCAGTTCGCTAGGCTGTCCATGAAATTGCGATGACTGGGTTTTTCCCCCTAATCTTGCTAGATCACCGGATCTCGCGCTGGATCCTGCAAACCAGGTAGTTGTGCATTTACAAGTAATGGCCATTAGATTGGCAAAGAATCTTCTGTTGCCGTATCGCACCATTTAGCATATCTTGGAGACCGACAGATACTAGACTGAAAACCTGACCATCTCATCGGTCTTTTAAATCAAAAAAAAAAAAAAAAAAGTATTAGACATTTTTTATACCTGTTTGACTTAATGTTGTGCTGAAATTCACTTCGATCGCTTCGTAACAAGGATTTGGAAGCGGAGGCTCTCCTGCGCAAAATGCGTTTCATGCCTTGTTTTTTTTGCGCGCCTAATTCTTGGAATTGCAATTCATGCTCCAAAAACTCGTTTCTTACAACCCAAGGCCCCACGCAAAAACAACACAGAGCCGAAGTATCGCTGTATCACAGACAACTACCTAACTATTCCCCAACATAACAATAATTTACAATAGCAAGAATCCAAGTTTAGAACATCATGATGCCGCACCCTCCCCCCCCCCACACGTTGAGCGATTGTCTGGCCCCCTCCTCTCATATCTTCTCCTCTGCGCCACCCACGAACCCAGTCTTTTGCTACAGGGATTCCTTGTCTTCTGCACCGGGCATGTAATTCACCGAGTGCTGACGATTGATTTTCCTCCTCCGGTAAAGCCAGAGCGCCCCGCCAATGACACATGCCAAGGTGACCAGGAATAGAGGGATCACCACCAGCGACGCCAATGCCTCCAGCGACAGATCAGCGCTCCCACCCCCGTCGCCGGTGGTGGTGGTGGTGGTGGCGGTGCCGACGATGGCGACCGAGAAGTCGGGATCGTAGGAGAGGCTGCGGCTGAAGGATGGGAAGCGCATCACCAGGATCGAGAGGTTTGCTGAGAACGAGAACGCAACCGGGGCCACCACCCCGTCGGCTTCAGCCGCGCGGAGGAGGTCGATCACCACCTGCAGCCCGCCGGCCGACTCCAGCACAAAGGTGGTGACATTCGGGTTGCTGCTATTGGCCTCGTCGAAGGAGATCGAGGTGAACGGCGGGATGGCATCGAGGGAGAGCGAGAGGGCCAGGGAGTGGGAGGCAGAGCTGAAGTTCCACCGACCGATGACCACGCTGAGCTTGAGGCTGCTGCCTCGGGTCGTGAACTTGATCCCCGAGCTGTTGAGGGTCTGGCCGACCTCGTACAGAGCGTAATCCAAGCCCCACCTTTTTTTGTTTTTTTTTTTTTTTTTTTTTTTTTTTTTTTTTTTTTTTTTTTTGGGAAGAAAGCGAGGGATGGCGGTCGCCGTTAGTGGGGGTGAAATGGGTGCGCTGTTTGTACCTGCACGTCGGGTAGCGAAAGGCCAAATTCAAAGTGCTGGGTGTTCTCGGGATCTACGTAGGTGGTGATGTTGTATTCGCTCAAAGGAAAGGAGACAGAAACGACGGTGTTATTGGCGGCATCCTCTTCGTCGAGACTCTTTGGGCGAAGGAACAGCTGGAAAAGACCCGGGAAGGTGTTACCTTGGCCATCTGGTGGACGAAAATTTCCATTTTCAGCGCTTAGATTTTTTTTAAAATAACACAAGTGAAGGGTTTTGTGCTCTCAATTTTGGATGATGGTACCCACCACTCACCTTTGGGGAGGAGACGCACAGCCGGGGAACGGCCCTGGAACGCGACCAGCATTCCAAGGGAGGAGGAGTCCTGCGACTGGAGCAGGAACCGCGAGAATTGCAGCACCCGATGGTTTCCGTAGTCGGCCACCCACAGCGTGCGGGTGGAGGGATGAAAGAAGGTCGATATCGGGGAGCTCATCTGATCCGGAGCCGCACCAAAACCGGCGGAGGTGAAATCGGGCTGACCCAAGACCGCCGTGGCCGCCATGTTGTTCGCGGTGGGAGACAGTCCTCCCTGGTAGACCACGACGCGGTTGTTCACAAGGTCGGCGACGTACAGATCGCCGAAACGCTCATCGAACGAAGCGGTCCATGGATAGTTCCCGCTGGAAGCTGTGGGAGGGCTCGGCACCGAGTTGGAGATAAGATCGGGCTGCATGAAAGTGAGTGACGCGTTCCCGCCATCAATCGCCCACTGAGAAGGCAGGAAATAGAGCTGTAGATTGTTTTTAATTTTAAAGTGTTGTTTGCTTTAGTTTTGTGCTTCGTTTTTGATGGGAGTTGACTCACCACGCGTTGGTTATGATTGTCGCAGAGGAAGAGGTGTCCGTCGGACGCCACGGCGACCCGGGAGGGCCCATTCAGAGAGGCTGGAGAGACCCCGCTACTGTTGCTCTGCATGTCGGGCTGGCCGAGAACTGAAAAGGCAGACGAGCCGTTTGTCAGCGCGGACGCCCCCGGAAAGCGCAGCACACGATTGTTGGCCGAATCTGAAACCCACAGCGTGTCGTTCTGATCGACTTGCACGCTGGTGGGCTTCCGCATCCCTGCAGGCCCCAACGAGGGGTTGTTGCTCGTGAAATTGGGCTGCCCAAGCACCCCATCAGCCGAGGTGCCGTTCGAGCGCAGCGCGGCGCCGAGGAACCAGAGCACGCGGTTGTTGACGGTGTCGGCGATCCACAGCGTCCCGGCCGAGTCCACGAAGGCGCCGTAGGGCGCGGACAGAGTGTCCCCGGATGGCAAGCCTCCACGGTTCGCCATCACCCCCAAGAAGTCTGCCTGCCCGAACACCGCCTCGGGCTGAGAGCTTGCGGTCAGCGTGCCCACCGGCGGGTAGCGAAGCACGCGGTTGTAGGCCTGATCGACGATGTACAGGTAGCCAGCAACCGGGTCGATGGCCACGTCGGTTGGATTGTTGCAAGCGCCCACGCACAGCACCAGATCTGGGGCCACGCTCTGGGCGTTGCTCCCTTGGTGAGGGACGACAATCGCAATTGCGAGCAGGATGAGGCACCATGCCCCTCGATTTCCGCAACAGATGTTGTGACCACCCCCGAGCATCATTTTTTCCAGAGGGAGATGAACGATCCCAGCGCTGGGTCAATTAACGCGATTGGTTGCTAGGATGTAACCAAAAAAAAAAAAAAAAAAAAAAAAAAAAAAAAAAAAAAACACGGCCCTGTTCACTGCTAGTACAAACAGAAATGTTTTTGCTATCACCAACCGAAAAAGAAATAAAATGCCGACATCTACGACAGCCAATCGGAGCTACCGGCAAAAGGTCTTTTTTTCCTGCCTTTTTTTTTTTTTTTTGTTGATAGAGGCCATTAGAGACTTTTAAAATTGGACTAGCTGCCCATCTCTTCCATCTTCTCTGAGAGGGAAGTATCAGAGTGCAAAAAACCTCTTGACCCAACCACACCCAAAGGATGATTACCCTTGTTGGATGATATTGGTTGTGTAACGTTTATGACGGTGGACGGAAGTCGGAGGAAGGGAGGTTTTGGTGGGGACACTATTCACTTGATCACAAAGTAAACAAAAACTTTCTATTTCTGATTCCGGAGTTCGTAGATTCAAGGATGCAATTTTTGCTACTGCAAACACATGACATAGTTGCGGGTCCAACCGGACAGTTGAGTTCTTGGCTGCCAAAAACTTCATTGTTTTTTGAGTTTTGATAAGGAAGAAAGTTTTTTTTTTTTTATATTAATACCCCCCCCTGGACTTAGCCACCTCGATTGAACTGCCTGGCCATAACCTTCGATCGTCACTCAGTGGTGTTTGTGTTCTCCGATACCAAGCTGAGCCAAGGTTCTATTTCTACCTCGCAGAAAAGGAGACACCATGTAACAAAATGTGGCTTTCTCACACCAAGATAGGAAAATTTCTCCAACATCCTTTGTGGTTTTAAAAACAAAACCTCCAAACAATTTTCAGTCGAGGAATGCCTCTTTCCACTGTGAAAACGAACAATTTAGTTGATCACATGCACATGTGTACCGACTGTTCCTCAGTCACAAAAAGTCTATTGGGGAGCTTGCAAAATCGGTACCGATTTGGTCAAAAAAATCGATTGGTTTTTATAGCATTATTGTTGATGGCGGTACTTTTTGTTTTTTTTTTTTTTTTTTTTT
>Ga0209914_1002263_pt1 | contig 16358 bp, 18 predicted proteins | sample ThiBiot_500_plan_FD_183949 | JGI IMG/M metagenome (GOLD analysis project Ga0209914, IMG submission 183949) | Wastewater bioreactor microbial communities from Cape Town, South Africa - Thiocy_cont_500_plan (SPAdes) | ecosystem: Engineered > Bioreactor > Thiocyanate-remediating > Anaerobic-Aerobic...
CACTTGGACGGATACGTCTGATCACGACCAAGTCGATGACTCGAATGTCATTTTGATTTGTTTCAGAATATTCGAACTGTACGACCGAGACTTGTTCGTATTCGAAGACACCGAAGCTTTGTCATCTAGTGCTTGGTTCATTTGATTGACAAATGGAGTTAATAAATGTGCATATAAATGCTTCAACAATTCACTGCTTGCTCGTTCTCTACAATACAAAAATATTTATCATCGAATTTTCTAAACATACACCACTGACTGTAAAGTGTTCACTTTTGAAAGAAGCTCTGCGTGTGATGATTTTAGCTCGTTGTTGTTTTTTTGTCAGTTCGATGATTTGTTTTGTATTGGTATTGACTCGATGCTACAAAATGAAAATGAGATGATCAAAAAAACTGAAAGATACACTTGCTGCAAGTCTTTCGAGTTCGAATTTGATGTACAAAAGTAGTTGTTCGATTTCGAATTTTTGTTCTTCATTCAAATCGATCGAATTTAAAACAGCATTCAGTTTGTCAAGTGCAGCGGTCGACTCATCTTCAATGTTTTCTCGATTGTTGTTCACCGTTTCTCGAAGTTTGTTCAAAAGGAAAAAACACTGCGAACGATCGTCAAAATTTTGCTGACAGAGTATCGAAATCTTATCGATTAAATTGTTAATTTCGGACACTAAAATAAGTTTAAAAATGCTTCTTAAGCGCTAAAATAATATGGTATATAATTACATTGATTATTTTTTTCGGAATTTTCTGTTAGTTCTTTCTTAGTAATTTGTTTGTTTTGTTTGAGACTCATTCTAATATGGATTTTTATCTAAAAACAATGAAAAAAGATGATTCAGAAAGAGATAGTTCTTTTATACAGAAGAAATACAAAAATAAGTTAGTGTAAACAAAAATTGCCGTTCTATTTTTTCTAAAATCAACGTGAAGCTAGCATGACAAAACAAAATTTAACGAACACTTTTTTCATAAGTATGTCCGGTCCTCACAAACTAGCTTATTCGACTCTAAATCTAATTCTACATCCAATGTTAATATTTTTATTTCCTAGACATATTTCTGAAAAAAAGTTTCCTGTAAACGTTTGTTTCGTCGTGGTAGTTTTGTCGTGCTATAACTTGACATTGATCTTTCTATAACTATTTCGCCGATATATAACTTGTTAAACCTCTCTTCTTTTATGTCTTACTGATGATGTAGCCCATTCCTTCATTTTAATAATCATGATAGAAAAAACTTTTATTTCATTTTTTATATTTCAACAACAAAAATAAAGGCTAAAAAGAATAAGCAATGCAACGTCAGATTCAATTAATGAAACATAATGCTCACAAAGATTGAATTTTTATTCTTTTCTGGATAAGAGTCTTGATGAAGCGATTGCAACTCAACAGGAGCAACAACAAGCAGGATGAATTAAAGCAATTGAGCAATGCAATGAACACTCTCACCCTCACCTCAAGAATCACGTTTTTTCACGTTTACTCTTGAATTGAATATTTCAATAAATATAAGTTAGCGAAACTTGAATATTTTCAGAGAACGTATAAGTAGACACATAACAATAGCAATACGGTATTGTTTGCTATTGGTATTGTTACATGCCTACGTATAAGCTGGGTTGCTTTATACATCGTGCAAGGTTCGTTAAGTTTCGTCTTTCTTACTCAAAATATTTTCAATCTAAATCTAAACGAGATAGTTCTTTAGAAAGTTCGTTGCGAAAAAGATTGATTGCCGTGAGAACGAAAATTGGTGAGGGTTTACATTGACGAAATATTTTTGAATTCAATCGAATAAAATCAATTGAAGATTTGTTGAATCACAACCGCATGTTAATTGATGTTCCATTTTTCACATTTCGCTGACAAAGGATTTGTTCATTGAATCATACTATCAATTGGTCAAAGTTCGCTTCAAATTTTTTGATAATTCATCGAAAGTTTTATGCTGATTTGTTGGTGTTATATATGTCAAATCACGAACTACGAAATCAAAACGTCGTATAAACAAAACACAAAAGATCTAAATGTTCTCAATAGAGGACATCTAGGATTTTCTTTTTTTTTGTTCAACTTCAATCGTCATTTGAGTTATAGTTTTATTGAAATTATTCAAAAAAAAAACAGAATTCTCTTTATTTTAAACATAACTGAAAATCCATGAATAAAGTTTGGTATGAATCATATTCATACGAATTCGAATTCCATTTGGATAATTAACTAAAGGAGTTAAATCAGCAGAATAAGTTTGATTTTGTCGTGTCCATTGAACAAGTTGTCTAATTCCATTACCATGAAGTGTTCGACATTCATCGAATGTAAAACCTGAAATTGGATTTCCCGTTTGTCCATCTTCTATTTGAATATTTAACAAACCAGCTGTTGCAATTTCAGCATTGATTTGTAGTTGTAATTGATTGTTATTCGTCGATTTAGGTAATGAAACAATTTGAGTAACAAACGAACCCTGTCCCGTTGGATCTGAAGTTAATGTTGAAAGTGCAACATAACCTTCTCGACGTAAACGTGCTTTGAATATACCTAAATAGGCACCGGGCCAAAAACTTCCGATAAGTGTAATCGCATTAGCATGTGTAATTTGTGAGCCCCAATAGAGATGATACATCCATGACGAAGGATTTTCATTTGGCGATGATTGTCGAACAAAATCTGGATCTAATAAACCATTTGCTGACGAGAAAACGAAGCCAGCATCTCGATCACTTCCTGTTCCATTTAAAATTTTAACTAGAGGATCAATTGTTCCAATACCTCGTGAAATAAATGAATCTCGTGATGGATAATTAAATGGACCAAGCGGCGTACGACTCACTGCTAATCGAATATCCATAACTCCATCATTTCCAGGTGTAATTGGTGAACCTGACTCTACTTTTGCCCAATGTAAATAAGTTGATGGGAAAAGAAAATAAACACCTTTATAAAATAATGTTGCTGAATTATAACTATCTAAACATTGAATTGGATCTGGTGGACCTAATTGAAATGTTTCAACAGGTTCTGACCAAGGACCATAAACACTATCATTCGATATTGAAACAATTACTTTTCTCGCAGCGACACCACCACCAGGACAATCGATACTACTATTAGGGAAGTTAGTTTGATCTCTTCGACCATAGACAATGTAAGGTCCATTCTTATCACCACTATTTAACATCACTGGTTGTGTGTCAGCTAATGAAGCTAATGGATGAGCTGGTTGTGTACCTGGTGTCCATTTAAATCCGTCAGAAGATGTACCTACATAAACACGTGTTCCCGGATCATTGCCATAAGCCAATTTAAATATTTCCGAACGAGGAATTCCAGGATGAATATCAATAAAAACTGATCCAAGTAATTTGCCGTTATTGAGAACAAATACAATGTTTGTTGGTTGAGGAGATTGAGTTGCATTCGGTGTATATGGATGATACCATAATAATGGTTTCACCCAGTCGATTCCATTTGTACTATTAGAAACACAAATATATGCAATATGTGTAAACAAATTGACCTCCTTTTCAGCACAAACATAATAGACGAGATACATTGGTTTACCATTGATAGATAAATCAGCTGGAACTTGAAGAAAACTTGTAGCAAAATGAACGGCACTTTCCCAAGGATATTCGGGATAAACAATTGGATGATCAACATCTTTTTCAATGACTCCATTTCGAAATTCTAGTGACGAAATATTTGCTAAATATTGATCATCAACAAATAAATGAACACCAACATTCAATGCAATTTGACAATTAACAATCGATAAGATTCCAACAATGAATATTAACAAAATAGACAACATTTCGAATTTTTATTAAATAAGTTTTAATGTTCTTTTGGTCTATGTTTAATCTGTTATCATTATATTTTAAATAGATAATTTTCTATGCACCTTTGATTATCTTTATTTTTTGTTTAAGAAATTTATTTATTTATTTAAAAATGAAAAAGTTAAAAAGAAGAAATATTAAATATTTGAAGACGATTGGGACGAATTGTTGCGACAAATAGATGTTTTCCACCTTGACTCAAGGCGAGATCATGAGGTTCACCGAAATCCTTTGAAAAACGAAGTGTCAACTAATAAATATTTAAAAATAAAAATGAAAAAAGAAACAAACATTGGTCGATTTCCATGTTTGAATAAGATCACCGAATGAATTCGAATCGATATTAAAAGTAAAGCCTAGAGCATCATTGAAGAAATCTTTTCCACTGACAGCATAAAGAACATCTATTCAAATCAATTTCAATGAAAAGAAATGAAAGAATTGCTTTTGTTTTTCGAAAATACTTTTGTTTTCATCAGCTATAATTGCATAGACACTATTCATTTTAGGATTTGTTATAGTATATCGAACATGTCCCTTGTCAAGATCAAAACAAACAATTCTAAAATTGATTTTATATTTAGAAGAAGAAGAAAACAAAACTTTGTAGGAGAGAGACAGACCTTCCATTTTGTCTGTCAGCAACACAAATAAGTCGAAGCGAATAAATAATTGTTAAACTATGTGGAACCCATAATTGTTTTTCTTTTTTTTTCATTCGAAATTCTTTGATAAAAGTTCCATTTGCATTCAGTTGAACAATTCGTGAATTACAATAACCATCAGCAACATAAATATCGTTGTTTTCTTTGGAAATAACAACATCAGTTGGTTTACAAAAATGTTTTCGATCATTTGCTGGAACAAATAATTCTCCTAATTGTAACATTTCATGTTCATTTTTATATTTGAAAACCTTTGATAATTCAAAATGAAAATTCGAAACATCAAAAAAATTGAAATGAAATTCTAACTTGATGCATTGCAACATCGGTCAACCAAAGATTTTCTTCATGATCAATAAAAAGACCGTGCGGCATGAAAAACCTTCAATCAACAAATTGAATTGAAATAATAAGAAAATGAAACGAACGTTTTATTGGCCCATTGATTTGTTATTTGATTCGAAGGGATATTCAATGATGCAATTGTATTTTCTTCGATTGAATTAAATTTTTTGGTGTTAAAATGATAATCATCAGGAAATGAACTAAATTTTATTGTTTAAGAAAACGTTTTTATTTTGTTAATTTAAATTTACTCTTGGTTCCATTCTCGTTTTCCACGATGAAAAATAATTAATTCATCGGGATTTCGATTCGAAGTCGCTAAACCACTGATTTGGCCCAGAAGACGATTTTCCAATGAATGACTATGAACAATTGATGCCGAGGGAATATTCTTCGAACAAATTTGTTTCTTTTTTTCAAAAATCTTTCGAAAAAAAAATCTTCGTTTACTTTATGTACAACAGGTTTACTTTCAATTGTCGAAAGAAGAACAAGAACAATTACAAAATATTTCATCGTCTGATTCAAAAAAAGAAGAATTTACAAATGACGATATATGATTTAATCGTTCTCTTATTTTTATTACGTATTGACTTCATATAACGCGAGTGACACCTACATTTCGATAGAAAAAAATGAAAGTAAAAACTACCATCCATGAGCATGACCATCACCTCTTGGATCTGATCCAGCTGCCCAAACTAATTTTTGATCGTCATTTTGAACTTTTAAAATAATTTGTCCTCGTCCGAAAGTTGCTCTGTCAGGTCCTTGAATTAATTGAACGTGATGTCCTAAATCTTTGAGTTCCTGTATAACTTGTTCTGAAATACCATCTTCAATAAAAACAATACTTTCATTCTTTTGATCAGTTCCATTGGAAACTGAAGGTTGAATACAAAATCTAGGCGTATCAAGTGCTTGTTGAACATTCATATTAAAATGTAGAAGATTCAAAAAGACTTGAAGATGTCCTTGTGGTTGCATAAATCCACCCATAACTCCGAATGAAGCACAAAGATCTCCATCGGAATGAGTAATCATCGAAGGAATAATCGTATGATACGGTCGTTTTCTTGGTTCAATACAATTCGGATGACCTTCTTCGAGAATAAAATTCGCACCACGATTTTGTAATGTAAAACCACAATTTTTCGGAAGAGCACCTGTACCAAAACCAGTATAATTCGAAAAGATAAATGAACAAGCATTTCCTTGTTGATCTGTAACAGTAAAATAAACTGTATCCGATGAATTCAATGGTGACCCATGTTCAACATGTTGATTAGCTGATTCTAAATTGATTAATTGTGATCTTTTCGATAGATATTCATCGGATAATAATTGTTCAATTGGAATTTGTTGAAATTGAGGATCGGTGATAAACTGTTGACCATCGGCAAATGCTAAACGAAGTGATTCGATAAGTAAATGAAGATATTTCGATGAATTATGTTCGAATGTGTCTAATGATGGAATTCGATTTTGTTTTTGTAATTGTTGAAGAATTCCTAAAGCTAAAAGTGCAACTAAACCTTGCCCATTGGGTGGACATTCCCAAATGCGAACATTTTTCAAATCATATGAAATAGAAATTGGTTGAACTAATGTTGATTGATGTTCTTCGAGATCTTCAAGTGTCATAAGACCACCTTGACTTTCAATTAAATCGACGATCGCTTGTGCAACATAACCTTTATAAAAACCATCTCGACCTTTGCTAATAATTTCTCGAAATGTTTTTGCCAGTAAAGGCATTTTCATAATTTCACCTGCTTTCGGTGCTTGACCATTTCTTAACATATCATTTCCATTGGGTGATGTTTCTCGAAGTATTTTCTCGGATTTTTGCCAACTATTTGCCGTAATTTCCGACACGGGATATCCATTTTCAGCTAATTCAATCGCTGAATGAAAAATCTCTTCTCGAGAAACTTTTCCCGATCCAAATAATTGAATTGTTTGAAGAAAAGCATCGACAGCACCGGGTACAGTCACTGAATTTAAATTATGAAACGGAATTTGTTGTCCTTGAATACCCATTTGACGAAGTTTATCTAAAGTTAAATTCTTCGGCGCTCGTCCACTTCCATTCAACGAGAAAACTTCTTTCTTTTCATTTGAATAAAATAAAACAAAACAATCGCCACCAATGCCACACGAACATGGTTCAGTGACATTCAATGCCAATGCTGTTGCAACTGCTGCATCAGCTGCGTTTCCACCTTTACGTAGAATTTGTAGACCGGCTTCACATGCTAACGGTTGAGATGATGAAACTAAACCGTGTGTTCCAAATACTACCGATCGACGAGATTTAAAATCGAAATTCAAATCGTTTTTTACACTTTTTAAATATTCATATCGAGTCATCTTTTCTATTTTTGAAATTTCTTACAATGATAAAAGAAGAATAAAGCAATCAAAAAAATGAAAGATAAGATCCAGTCATCAAACGCCATCTTTAGACTTTAAACTTTATTTTATAAGGCAATCTTGTTTAAAACAACACAAAAAGTATATATTCTTTCAGTCAGAACTAGAACTAGACCCACATCCACAACCATGACAACAAACAATCAAAAGTACGGTTGAGATAATTCCACTAAAACCAGCAATTAAAGATAAAATAGTTAAAAGTTCTGCACGATCACAATGTACTGGATTATGAATATAATGTATAGATAAACCAACTTGTGTTATACATAGACCAATTGTAATAAAAGAGACAATACCAAGAAGAACAAGTTTACAACACATTTTCTTATTTTTATGAAAATATTTATTCAAATAAAAGTCTTATCGTATTAACGGCAAAGACCAAAGTGTGCGATGAGTAACAACAAATGAATTTTTATCTTTTGTTTATGTTGATGAAAAAGATATTTCAAAAATAACCATAAGCAAATCCATTCGAAGTAGCGAGAGATGTAGTGATATGATATATATGAATCTATATTTCTAGAACGAGTGTGTTCTAGACAGAACAATTATTTTATTCTTTTTCTTGAATTGATTCATCCAACAGAATATAATACCAAGGAATAGAAAATTCAATAAGGCAATTAGTTTTCGTTTATTTAGGAAAATAAAAAATAAATGAATGACATTTGCGGACAAACAATGTCATCACCTAGTTGTTGATTTTAAAACTGGCTGATGTTCCTGTATAATTATGTTTTCCTTGAAGATCATGTTTAACACCATAATGACGAATTCTGTATAGATCTTGTCCAACAGGTTGATCGGTTGGAATATTCCATTGAACAGTGATATTACTATGATCAAGACCAGATCGAGTCCAAATAAATTTTGTATCAATATCACCATCAGTTAGAATTGGAATCCACGATTGATTAATAAATTGATCGACATACAAATAAGATCGTTCAGTAAGAAGATCATTTCTTGGATTAGCTCCCCACCATGAACATTCAACTGTTTCACCAGGTTTATACGAAGATTGAACATCCGTAATAATATCACCGAATTTCTTTCCAGCTGGAACACCTATTCAATTAAGAACAAGAAAACAACTATGATCTATGCAAAACAACAATAAATATAATTGTTACCATCCCAAACTGGTGGAACAACAAAAGAGAAAGTTTTTCCTCTCATATCATAAGGTTGAGGTCCCGATGGAACTGTTTGATTAGTGACTAATTTAGTTATGATATCATAGAAATTTTGTTGATAAGCCGCAAGAGTATGTGGACCATAGAGAGTCGATGCTCCTTCGTATCGTTGTTCTTGATATTCTTCATATGTTGTGATATAATGTGTATAACTATTCGATAGACCAGCAATAACAACAACACTGTCATTTGTCCAAACGCCCTTTTCAAATAAAAAAAAAACAAGATAAGAGAATGAATGAAAACTAAAAATTACAGCATTTTGTAAAGCTTGTTGCATAGTTATTTTCAATCGTCGTCCACTCATCGTTGTAAATTCTCCGGGAACTCCAAGAATATAAAGTGAACCAATTCGAAAGATTTGATGAGGCAAAACAAAAGGAACCCATTCAATAGGTTTGATGGTTCCAACATCGAGAAGAATTGGTTTCGGTGCTTGACATTTGATTTGTTCGGGAGTTGGTTTCGAAAGAAAAGACGAAACAAATTGCCAAAAAACATTCGTCGAATTTGATGATTGCGTAAAATCGAAATCGCCTGGACCATCAGTTGTTCCAGCTGCAAATGAATAACCAAGTGCAGGTAAACATGTCGATTCATTACGTCCTGTTGAAGTAAATCGACTGTCGACTTTAACTGACTAAAACAAACAAACAAACGAACGAACGAATAAATGAATGAATGAATGAATTTGAAAGTGAAAACAAGAAGAAAGTCGTTTGTCTAACCTGCATATCAATGTAAATATGTCGAAAATCGACAATACTATTTTTTTCAAAATATAAGGTTGCATTTTCAAAGAGATTTTTGGCAGCTTGATATTGTTTGTGTCCAATGATGGTATTTGATTCGTACATATTATTTCCTGGTCCAAAAGCAATACATTTCTCAGTTCTTCCATCACAAGTTGAATGTGCAAAATCACAAGGTAAACCTGTGTCAATACATTTGGGACCCATCGTGTTTGGACTAACATCTCCTTCATTACTTTGACCAAAAGCAGCAACAAATTTGCCTTGACCAGGTAAAGTTCCTTTTGGATTATAATCTTTTTCGAAAAGATACGATGCATAACCTTTATTATCTCCTGCAACTAACAGATTGGTGTTGTTTAAACTAACAGCATGAACTGGATAGAAATTCATCATTCCAAATAATGTTTTGCCATCTAACGATTCGAATCGAAGAAGATTCATAAAATGATCGGTATTGAACGGATATTTGTCTTTATCAGGATTGTTTAAATAAGACGCAGGCGATCGATTGATATTTGCATCGTCAACATCTCCAGTATTGAATTTAATCAATCCTAATTGAAGATTTTCATGTGCCCGAATGACTGATTGAACAATTCCATTGACACACGCTTCCCAATTCTCTTTGACAAAACCAAATGTTGTTATATCAACAAGTGCTGTTCCACCTGTTCCACCGGGTGTTGAATGAGTATGTGTACCACTCATCAGAACATTCTTATCATTATAGAGACCAGCAAATGTTTTATTTAATCGTTCAGCAACTTCGGTTTTAACAATTTGAAAGCCCATTCCATTGTCAACTGACACATAAACAACACGATTCTCTTTTCGTGTCACATCGCCAATAATAAATGCTCGAGAACGCATTCGTTGTAATAAACCACGACCTCGTTGTTTTGGAACTGCATAGCCCATGAAACCTATTTCAGCTACTTGACCTGTTACATCATAAATACCAGCACCTACCTTCAATCATCATACAATTTTAATTCAAATCTCCGTGTATTTTTAACTTACTAAGAATTGTCCAGCTTCATTTCGATCTGTCGTAAAACAATTCACAATCGAAAGATTGATAAATAATACGAATAATAGACTTATTTGTTTCATTCTCAAAGACAAACCTTCGAATACTCTTCTTTTTTAAACAAATGACCTTATTTTTATATTCATGAAAAAAAAAAGATAACAAAAAATAATCTTTTTTCTTTTTTTGGTGTTGCAAGAAATACTTTTATCGGATAAATGTTACCAAAGTGCGGAAAACCTAGTTGGACTTTGTTTTTTTTTCATTTTTTATTTAATTAAAGAATAAACACAAATGCAAATGGTTTTCACATGACAGTTGTTCAATTTCATCGAGTTTTTTGTATTTTCTATGAAGTTGTTGTGCGACCTCTATGATTGTTTGTTGTTAGAATAACTAGTAATCGAACGAACATTGGAGGAGAAAAATGATCAATATAAATGAAGGTCTATGTGAAGCAACAGAAAAACAGTAGAAATCTGGAAAAGAATTGAAGTTTGTCAAATCGAACAGACAAACAATGAGTCAATTAGCTCGGGAAAGATGGAAAATGTTAGGAGAAGTAATAATTTGTTCATGATTTTGAAGTGTTTTTTGTTAACGAAATGATTTGGAATAGATTTTATTGAGTAAGAATCTCGATTCATCGTCTAGTCATTCGGATATATCTGTGATGCGATTTAAAACATATGGATTATATCTTCGAAGTTATTTAAAACATTCGAATGACGATGAAGATGATGGAACTTGGTGTCGAATTGAATTTCCATCATTTGAAGATCAACAATCTCATCTCATTTATTTAGATATTCGGTTAGCAATTCTTTCATTTTCTCCTCATCAAAATATTTTCATTTTCTTAGTTTTTGTTCCACTAAAATCGATTATTCCGATTTAATTGGTTTTAATAATACAGGAAATACTTGTATTTGGCCATCCGAAGAAGTTTTAGCCTATTATTGTTTAAAACAAAAGGAAATTTTCCGAGATAAAAGTGTTTGTGAACTCGGAGGTGGTATGACATGTTTAGCTGGACTCGCTGTAAGTATTCGATCAATGGAACGACGTTTTTTTCTTCTCTTAGCATGAATTGATATGTTAACTCGCATGTTTTTTTTCTTCTTTGGAACAGTTGGCACGAACAATTTGCTTGAAAGAACTGTTTGCAACCGATGGAAATGAAAAAAGCATTGCCAGTATTTATTCGATATCGAATTTGTTGAGATTTTACTTTTGTTTTTAATATTCTTAAGATTTAAATTGTATTTTAAATTCGAAAACAAATAAAAACAATTGGCTCTGTCCAATTGAATCGAAATTATTAATTTGGAATCGATATTTAAATGAACCTGAAATGAAACAACGTTTTGATTTTCTAATCTCAGCCGATTGGTATTTATTCGAAACTGAGCTTTTTTTCTTATCAACAAAATTTCTTTCTTTTTAGTTTATTTTTTGAAGAAGTTCATGATGATCTTTGTGAAACGATGAATTATATTTTAAAAGATTCAGTAAAAAAACTTTTGATTCAATTGGATTTTTAACAAATGAACTTCTTTGAATTTTCAAAGGGCATTGCAATTAATTTCGCTCCGTATCGTTCGAAAACATTGAATAAATTCATTGCCAAAGCTGAACAATATTCATTTCAATGTCAAATCTACGAAAACTACGATGAAGATGTTTTTAATAAACATTTACAAGTAAACAAATCAAATCGAAAACTAAAATCCAACTGATTTGTCTAAATTTAGTCATTAGAAATTAATAAAAATTACAACAGTGATCTCCATTATCCAATTCTCGTTATTTTATATAAAAAACGCCATGATTTGTCATAAAATATTTCTTTTCTTTTGCTTGAAACCTTCATTCCAAATAGAAAAAAAACACACATGTAAAATTTCAGATAAAATGAAATTAACTCGTCATAAATTCGTTCGTCGTCTATTGAATTATTATCGACATAATTTCGGCATCAATCCTCCGTTTGTAATTCTTATCGACGGAACATTCGCATTCGAATCTCTTCAATGGCAAATTCAGATCGACGAACAATTAAAATCTTATTTAGAAACAAATCAAATCGTTTGTTCAACAACTCTCTGTGCAATTAAAGAAACCGAATTATTAGGCAAAATCGGTCACGGTGCAATGTTAATTCTCAAACAATATCAAATCGTTAAATGTGATCACTATCCTTGTATTTCAGCAGACAAATGTTTTCAAAATCTAGTTGTTAAACATTCGACGAATAAATATTTTATTGCTTCACAAGTTAGTTGATTTTTGGTTGATTGGATTTTTTTCTATTTTCGAATGTGTTTAGTCTTTGTCTTTGCGAGAATTTGTTCGAGAACATCGAGTTGATCTGCCAACAATGTTAATCACACATAATTCGATTAATTTAGAACGACCGTCGATGAAAAGTCGATCGACGGTTGAGAAGAAAATTGAAAGCGATGTTCGAGTGAATGAACATGAAAGTTCGATTTTGAAACAAATGAAAAATGAGTTGAATTTGAATGATCAATCGGATGAAGTCAAAAAGAAGAAGAAGAAAAAATCCGGTGTCAATCCTTTGTCTGTGAAAAAGAAGAACAAGAAAATTGTTTTGAAACAACAACAAAAATCAATTGAAAAAAAGAAACGAAGACGAACAAGACAAATTCGAATGTCAAAACATTTGAAAGAACATTTAAATCAATTGCAAAAACATTTCTCTATAAAACAATTTCTCAATGTTGTCTAAGAAAATGTTCGTTGTTATTTTAGATTTGATAGAAATCATGTTAAGTCTTTTTCTTTTGACAATAAATTCTTTGAAATTATCAATTCCAATTGTCAGTTTATATGGATCAGCACCGACTTATTTTCTTCTTTGGTCTTTATTGAAAACAGTGACATCATTGTTTCCTTCGCCAAATATTTATCGAATATCCGATGATTATCTTTATTCGATCTATCAACGATTTGTTCTTTTCTTCTTTCAAAATTGTCTTTCAGTTAAAGTCTTTCTTCACGGAGATTATCAACAGATTTTCAATAGAAAAGAGAATGTTTTGTATTTATCAAATCATCAAAGTTCAGGTTGGTGTTTGTCGTTTCGAGACGAGAGTTATTGAATTTGATTTTGCGACTAGTCGATTGGATCATAGTCAATATGTTGTCAATTCATCAGCAAAGTGTTGGACATGTTCGATATATTCTCAAAGAAGATTTGAAATGGATTCCATTCTATGGTTTTTATTTTCAACAAGTAAAAATGAAAATTCTTTCTCGAAGAAGATCAAAGAAAATGATTTAGCACGGTTGTGTTTATGTTCGACGAAATGATAAAAATGATTTGAATCGATTAGAAAAAGGAATGCAACGAGTGTTATCAAATGGTTTACCTATTTGGTTAGTTATTTTCCCCGAAGGAACAAGATTCAATCGATTCATTCATCGACAAACTTTAATTAAATCTCAGCAATTTACTAAAGAGAAAAATTTAATTCCATTAGAATATCTTCTTTATCCTCGATCACGAGCAACCATTGCTGCTATTCAAACACTTCAACATCATTTAGATGCTGTTTATGATATTACCATTTGCTATCACAAAAAATCTTTTTCGTCATCGAATTCACCACCAAATCTCATTCGTAGATATTAAAAACATCTTTTCTTTGTATGTATGTTTTTTTTTCTTCTTTAGAGTATTTAAATGGTGAATTAGATCAATTACATATTGATATTCGACGAATTGATCTCAGCCAAATTCCCAAAGAAACTCCCGAGCAAATATCAAATTGGTTGTATCAACGATTTTATTTGAAAGACAAGTAATTAGAATTTGATTCAATTCTCTCTTATTGAAATTCTTTTCTATTTTCTTTTGAAAGATTAATAAAGAATTTTGTTGAATTTGCAGGTGATAAAAGTGAATTTCGTTGTGATGAAACTGATAATCCGACTGAATTGGAATTACCATTAACACAAACATTTCCTTCGTTTGCTTTCCTTATGTTAGTAACAATGTCATTATTATTGACAAAACAAGGCCGACAGATTTATTTCAAAACTTGTTTATTTGTAACTCCATTGACACTTCTCTGGATGCATTTATTTCCTCAATAGACTCAACGATAATTTGTTTTGTTTTTCACGAAAAAGAATGTTAAAATCAATTAGTAATTTGTGTAGATGTCACACACTTCTTTTTATCGAACTTTTCTAGTTTTGTTGTTGATTCGTTGAAATAAAAAGAACGTGAACTTTCTAATTTGATAAGAGTCGAGTCGAGGTACATTAAAAAAAAAGAACAAAAAGTTGAATTGATAAGACAAATTTCGTATTGTTATTTATTCGATTTCAAATTTTCATCGGAATATACATTCGAATAGAATCATGTCGTTGAATTTCGCTGTTCTTCCTGAAGTCAAAGCCGACGAAGGTGCCGTAACAATTGCCAATGTTCGTGCGTATGTCGTTGGCTCGAAGAAAGCCGAAGCTGACGGTGGTGGTTTTGCCGATTGTCATTCTCAGGGCGAAGGACATTGGATTCTCGGAACAAATGAATGGCCAATAGCCAATCCAATGTCTGTCTATGAAAAGTATAAAGCTCGTCGTACAAGTTGGGGTATTGATGCACTTGGATCGGTGATTGTTGAAATTGAATTAACAAATGGAATGACGGGTGTTGGTGTTTCAATTGGCGGTGAACCGGCGTGTTTTATTATTGAAAATCATTTTAGTCGTTTTCTCGAAGGACAAGATCCACTTAACATTGAATATCTTTGGGATGTTATGTGGCGTTCATCAGTGAATTATGGACGAAAAGGTTTAACTGTTCAAGCGATATCAGCTGTTGATCTCGCTCTTTGGGATTGTGCGGGCAAATTAAGAAATGAACCGGTTTACAAATTACTCGGTGGAAAAACCAAAGGCAGTTTACCTTGTTATGCAACTTGTTATGATCCAGCTGCTGCAAAAAATTTAGGTTTCAAAGGAGCTAAATTTCCTTTACCATATGGACCCGCTGATGGAGACGAAGGAATGAAGAAAAATCTCGAACGTGTTAAACAAATACGTGAATCGGTTGGACCGGATTTTCCATTGATGATCGATTGTTACATGTCATTAACTGTTGGTTATACATTGAAATTACTCGAATTAATTAAACCATACAATATTAAATGGGTTGAAGAACATTTACCACCTGATCAATATGATGGTTATGCCGAAGTTAAACGAAGAAATCCAACAACAAGTCTTTTAACATGTGGTGAACACGAATATACACGTTGGGGTTTTAAATTATTATTAGATAAAGATTGTGCTGATCTTCTTCAACCAGATGTAACATGGTGTGGAGGTATCACAGAAGCACGAAGAATCGTTGCACTTGGATCAGCTTATGATGTTCCAATTGTTCCACATGGTTCATCGATTTATTCGTATCATTTACAATATGCTTTTCCTAATTTACCAATGAGTGAATTTATTTTACTTGCACCTGATGGAGCTTCGATTTCACCTTATTTTGGAGAACTTTTCGATGATGAACCTCTACCGAAAAATGGTTGGGTTAATTTAGATCCAACTAAACCTGGTTTTGGTGTTACACTTAAGAAAAATAATCTTCGTCGACCCTATCCAAGAGATAATCAACGAAAACAATAAATCTTCGAATTAGTCGAACTATATTCAACATTTTTTTTAAACATCAACACACATGTTTATACAATTTTCATGATTAAAATTTGACAAAAGTACGATTGTTCTTTTTGTTATTTAACTGAATAACGTAAAAGTCCGTCATAATTTGAACTATTCTGTTTGTTGACAAGTTTGACGTAGAGAATTATTTCTTTTCGAGGCACTGTAATTTGTCTTTTAAAGATACCATCTTTGATAAGATTTTCTGAAAGCCAATTTCCATCAAGTAAAAGTCGACCACAATAAGCACCCGGAATACGACAATTAATAGTCACTTTTGAACCAGATTTGAGTACACCGTCAAGAGGCTCGATAATTTGACATTGACATTCAGTAAATAAGCTGTATGTTAGTGGAAAAGTTTTTCTTTTTATGA
>Ga0209914_1002271_pt1 | contig 16302 bp, 15 predicted proteins | sample ThiBiot_500_plan_FD_183949 | JGI IMG/M metagenome (GOLD analysis project Ga0209914, IMG submission 183949) | Wastewater bioreactor microbial communities from Cape Town, South Africa - Thiocy_cont_500_plan (SPAdes) | ecosystem: Engineered > Bioreactor > Thiocyanate-remediating > Anaerobic-Aerobic...
GAAATGGTAAATAGAAATTTTGATTTTCGCTACTTTATTGGTTTCGTATTCATTGGCAAGGGTAATGAAATTTGTAAGAATTCTCAAGAGAAGGAGCCACAGGGTTATCCATTGATTCGAGTAAGAAATCAACCAATCATTGATCTTCTGTGTTTTCTTCTCTTCTCATTCTTTAAAATGATGAAACAATGGCAATTCACTCGATCGGGCAATCCTCGAGATGTATTGACAATGGTTGAAGTACCTATTCCAACGACATGTGCAGACGATGAAGTTCTAGTACAAGTCAGTCATGTATCATTAAATCCAGCGATTGCCTATCGACTCATTGCATACTATGGTTTCTTCGATCCGCTCGGTGCTCTGATGGGTAAACCTGCCGTCCCAGAACTTGATTTCAGTGGAATTGTTTGTGATTTTCGTGGCAAAAGTGTAAAAGAATTTAAAACAGGTTTACTATGAATGAATGAATCAATATAAGTTTAAATTTATTGGATTATTTTTTTTTGTTGTTGAAAGGTGATCGAGTTTTTGGAATTGGACCCACTGGAATTCGAGATATTTCAAACGGAGTACTGCGTGAATATATTCTCGTTAAACAAGATCATATGGTCAAAGTTCCTGAGAATCTCTCACTCAGAGAAGCTTCATGCTTTCCATGCACAGGATTTACAGCATATTGTTTCCTAGTTGAAAAGGCCAAATTGAAAGAAGGAGACAAAGTGTTCATTCACGGAGGTTCAGGAGTTGTTGGTGTAATGGCAGTTCAATTGGCACGTACAATTGTTGGACCGACAGGTCTAGTCGTAGCTACATGTTCGCCATCGAAAATCAATACTGTTCGAAGTTTGGGTGCACATGAAGTACACGTGCTTTTTCTCGAAAAACAATCATCGAATGTATTTTTATTTCAGGTTATAGATTACACATCGACTAATTTACCGGATTTTCTCCGTGAGCACTATAGTTCACGTCCATTCGATGTCATCTTGGATACTGTCGGTAATGATCATGCACTCTACTCGAACTCACCTGCTTATTTGACATCATCGGGTTTGTTTTGTACGATTGGTATCGTTGACTTCGGTATAATCTATTTTGAAACTATGATTATCAACTCTTATCATTCTCTGCCTCTTAGGCTCTACAACCTGGAGAGTTGGTAAAAGAATCGTACAATTGTTAGGCGCCATGGCACTGCCAACTTATCTCGGAGGTGTACCTCGACGACATATATTTGAACCTCTCAGACCTGATCAATCAGGTTTCCATGCTATGGTACAATTCATTGAACAAAATGCTTTCAAAGCTGTAATTGACTCGACATATGCATTTACTGATGTACATGATGCTTATGATAGAATGATGTCTCGTCAAGCGATAGGCAAAATAGTGATTGAAGTCAATAAATTTCTCGAATGATTTGAATAAAAGAACGAAAAAAAAACAAACATTTTAAGATAAACATGAAGATATACTTTTTTTCTTACTGATAAAGCATTAAAAACTATATAAATATAGGACAAAAGAAAAGAAGCAGATGCATTGTAATGATTTCAATTTCATTTTTAATAGTTTCTGTTCTTACAATCAGTTGTACACTGAGTTTTGATGTTGCACTCAACCAACATTGGGACTTATGGAAACAAAAGTATAACAAACAGTATTCAACTAACGAAGAAAACATTCGGTAGATTTGATTTCACAATCGTTCTTTTGCTACTCTATTCCATTGAAATAATTTAGTCGAGCTATTTGGGAAAGTAATTTCAAATATGTCAATGATCACAATCTTGCTGCTGATCTCGGTGTTCACACGTATTGGCTCGGAATGAACGCTTATGCTGACATGACAATTGACGACTTCAATCGTAATATGAATGGTTTCAATGCTAAAACTCGTATTCGAAACCCGAATATTCCAGTTTTTACTTATGATTCTGATATTCAAATTCCAGATAGCATTGACTGGCGAACAAAAGGTTACGTCACACCAGTCGTAGATCAAGGCAAATGCGGTTCATCATGGGCATTTTCAGCGGTTGGCGCTATTGAAGGTCAATATTGCGCCAAAACGGGTAAACTTGTTCCACTCTCAGCACAAAACTTAGTGGATTGCTCGCAAGCACAGGGTAACGCTGGATGCAATGGTGGTTTAATGGACTATTCGTTTACTTATGTGAAACTCAACAAAGGTATTGATACTGCAAGTTCATATCCTTATGAAGCGGTTACTGGAACTTGTCGATTTAAAGCTGCTGATGTTGCTGCTACGGTTACGGGTTATGTTGATATTCAACCAAAAAATGAATCTGCTCTTCAACAAGCTGTTGGTACTATTGGTCTGATTTCAGCTGCTGTTTATAGTCGAAATCAAGCATTTCAATTGTACAAACAAGGCAGTAAGTTAATCGATCGTATTCAATAAACTTCATTGATCTGATCATTTTATAGTTTATGATGACTCAACTTGTCGTCCACTTGAAGTTGATCATAGTGTTCTTGTTGTTGGATACGGCGCAGAAAACAATAAAGATTTTTGGATCGTAAAAAACAGGTTCGTCCGAAGAAAACGATGTTTTACTCGCTATAAGACTTTGTTGTTTAGTTGGGGCACAGACTGGGGCGAACAAGGTTATATCCGAATGGTACGTAATAAGAACAATCAATGTGGTGTTGCTACAGCGGCAAGCTATCCAACGATATAAACGAACAGTTATTTCAAAAGAATTTATTTAAAAAAAGAAAAAGCAAAGAAAATGTTGCTCATTTAATTTCGAATTGTTGAACTCGATGATTGTTTGAATCAGCTACATAAAGATTGTTATCCTGATCGACTGCTATACCTTCTGGTCCATTGAGTTTCTCAGAGCCATTTCCCATAAGGTGTTTATCACCAGCTATGATTTCTCCTTTCTTAGCACCTTGACGCCAACGCATCACACGACCATTATAAAAATCACCGACATAAACTGTACTTAACGAATCGACAACGATTCCAGTTGGATTATCTAATTGATCTAGACGTCTACCTTTGCCATGGCCACCAGCAACAACAACACCGGCTTCGGCATCTTCATCCCATCGTACAACTCGATCGTTGAACGAATCTGATATGTAAATGGATCGGTTCTTACCAATACAGATATAAGTCGGATGATTGAGTTGTTTAAGACGAGGACCTTGTCCATTTCCGCCTGCAACTACTTTTCCTTCGGTATCACCTGGCATGTATCGTCTTACTTCATGTAAGTTGGTATTAGAAACATATATAGCTCCATCGTCAGCCACAGCCACTCCAAAACATCCAAAACTGTTTAGAAATTCTGTGTTTAATTTCGCATTCTTCAGTGAACTTTTTAATATTTGTAGATTATGCCAATCAGAAACAATAATATTCTTTTCATTGGTACTCCATGTTACATCGTATGGTTTATAGAGCGTGCCTAGATTATATCTACCGATACTTTCCTTAGCTTCTAGTTCATCGCCATAACCTTGGCCAAATTTCATCATACGATGATTCAAACTATCAACAATTAGAGTATGTTGATTCTTATCTACACAGAGACCTGTTGGAGAATTAAGGCGATTTAATGTCTTGCCATGGCCTCTGCCACCAGCTACGGTGCACGCAGTTTCTTTCCACGCAGCATTCGGTGGAATTACTGGTAAATCTGCAATGAAATAAACATATGTTAACAAATAAGATGAGAAAAAAATCGAAGTTTTACTTGTCTTTTCATGCAAATAGACTTTTTTCATGCCTTGCAATCCATTGATAGATAATGGTTTTTGTGTACCGCTGCTTTCTTTGTACACATCATTGGATATTTCATTGAAAACTTGGACGATATCTTTATTTGGTGTGATGATTTTTCGTAATAAATGCTTAGCAAATAAATTATTATTAGTTGTTTGATTAGCAGCACAAGCAAACTGTATAAATACTCCAGGTTGGATCTTTTCTTCGAGTAGACCTTTACCTGCAATAGTAAAAATAGGTCAATTTCAGTCTATTCGATTCTATGTTACTCACTGACTGATGTTGTGCCTTTTGTGAAGTTGTATGGTCTACAACAATCTAAAATACCGATGACAGTACACGGCGAATCGTTTGGACCCGATAATTCGTTGAATATTCTACTGACACGGCTACCAAAGAGTTCTACATCATTAATATCACCTATGCGACTGTCATCTGTAGGGATTAACCAATTTGTGCCATCATGTTGACATGCGTGACCCAAAAAATAAAATAGTACTAAGTCATCGGCTTTAATATTGAATTCATCAACAAACGGTTTTATTGTCTTCGAAATTTCGCTCTTCACATTCTCCTTGATCCGAACTTGAAATTCGATAGTCTCAAGCAAACGTCCAAGTTCTTTTGCATTTTTGACCGATTGATCTAGTTTATTGCTTGGCTGACTATAACTGTCGTTACCAATGATCAAAGCCAATTTGCGTTGATTCGACGAAGGCTTGCTCAGGCTTCCCATTTTCAATTTTTCTTTTGTGTCACTAAAAGGATTTCGTCGATTGTTTCTTCGAAAAAAAAGAAGGAGAATTCTTTGTTGGAAGGTTTTTTTTCGGCGAATGTTTTTTTTGTTGGAAGTTTCCAGGTGTAGTCGAGAGTGGGTAAACAATCGATGAGCGCACAATCATTTTCTACGATTGAAAGAATGGCAACGGCATCGAAAGAATCGGCAGACGTCCGAAAACTCGCACTCATTATCGCGAATGGAAGTTATCGTCGACCGGAAAACGAGATCAGTAATTGTGCGAACAATGTAAATCAATTGACTAAGTCACTGCAATCAATGGATTTCCAAGTGGAAAAAATTGTCAATAAAGACAAACATGAAATAATCAGTGGTGTTCTTGATTTTATCAAGAAAATCCAAGATGGTGATGTAGTATTTTGCTATTGGCTAGGTCAAGGTAGTCAAGTCGATGAGAAGAATTATTTTCTTCCTGCTGATGATAGTTGCATTCAAAATGAGAGACATATTGAAGAATTTGCTGTCGAAATCGAACCATTGTTTAAACGATTAGTTAAACAAAATCCATCGTATGCAACTGTACTAGTTTTGGATTGTTGTCGACCTTATTATTTGGGTCGCACATCGAAACCAATTTGTAAGTGATTTAGTATTTATCAATACGAAATATTTCGATTTGTTTTTCGTGTAAAGCTAATGGATTGATCGAAATGAATGCAACACCAGGAGCTTTTATTCAATATGCTTGTGCTGCTAATCAAACGGCAACTGATGATTTATTTATTAAACATCTGTTGACAAATATTGCACAAGAAAATGTCGATATTAGTGATATGTTCAATAGTGTATCAAATGCCGTCTCTCGAGAAAGTAAAAACAAACAACGACCATTGTCAATCAATGGACTGCCAAAGAAAAAACAAATCATTCTCAATCCATTGAAAAGTAAATCAAAAAAACTAAGAATTATCCCTCGCATAGCAAAATTGAATGAATAAACTCGTTTAGAAATGAAATTGGATGAGATTGAACCAAACGAAAGGAAATCATTCGTAAAAAAACAAGAGGAACTTCAAGCACATTATTATAATTTTCCTGATATTGAAGAAATTGTCAATCAAAATGCACCGAATGTAAAAAAAGCCGAAGAATTTACACAATCAATCTTATCCCAAAAACCATCGGGTAATGTTGCCGAAAAAACAACAGCATGCCATGTTATCTACAACATGCTTAAAAATGAAAATTCGGAGTGTTTATTCTTCGATTCTAAACAAGGTATGAAACTTCACGATGCATCCAGCAATTTGAATGATCTCGGCGATCCAGACAAATCCTTTGTTTTAAAATTAAAAAGTAGTGAAGGTCTTGGAAATCTGAAATACAAAGTCGAAGGAGAAGAAAAATTACAACTTGTCAAAACATTGGGGGGCATCATTTCCAAGAATCAATCTCATCCGATCCTTGACGATGTACAAGAACGCTTAGCAAACGCACATCAAACGGACAAGAAGAATATTTTCTTGCAAGGTGTATTCGATGGATCATTCAATATTGTCTATGAAGTATTAGACACCAGACAAAGTGATATGAAAGTACTTACCGAACTTCCAAAACGATTGAAAAAAAATTTTCAACAATATGAAACTGCTAAGATGCATCCATTATTATGTCGTCCAGCATTTGATATTTCAATGTTTGATGAGAAGGGAAATAAAACATTTCCAAATGTACGTGAAACGCATCTAGTTGGTCCACCTGGACGTCAGCAAACTTATACAACACCCGCTGGATGGACTAGATATGGATTACAAGTCTTAAACAGATTTTCAGATGGTAATGAATGGTTGGAACCATTTGGAAATCCACGAGTCTGGTATCGAGCTTTTCACGGGACAGGCCGTGCATCAGCCGATGACTTTAAAAAATCCAATCAAACATTCAACGATCAAACGAAACAATTTGCATCTGTTGATGCTATGGCAAGCATTCATAAAACAGGCTTTCGTAAAGCAAGAGTTCATGCATACGGAGAAGGTGTATATTGTTCTCCAGATCCGACATTTCCTGAAAAGGGCTATGTTGGTGAAGTTCAAATGAATACAGAACATGGTCCAAAAAGGTATCGATGTATGATGATGGTAGCTGTGAATCCAGATGGTGTTATTTTTACTAAAATCCCCGAAATATGGGTGGTATCTGAGTCAGAAAATATTCGTCCTTACGGTATACTCATCAAAGAGGTTTAATTGTATGAACAATGATTTTCATTCTTTTGTTCTGATTTTTTTGTTGACAAGAGCATCGAACGAAAAAAGTAAAAATAAATCAAATAAAATTCTTTTTTTCTTTCTTCTTTTACGTATATGCATAAGTATGAAATTGATTGTGAATTGTTTTTTTGTTGTTTTGTAGAACTCTAATACAAACTATGACGACGGATTCGACTCTCGAACAGAAAATCGATCAATTTACATCTGACAACGAAGAATTATCTGTACAATTAAATAATCAAAATCTGACTGATCAAGATATGAAAACCGTCGTTAAACATGCCATTGAAAAAAGACAATGTACTCTGTTAGATCTGCAAGACAATAAAATAACTTCAGAAGGTATGTCGATTTTAGTTTCAGCATTGAACAACAATACAAAATTACGTGCTTTGTATCTGAATGGAAATCCTCTATCTAACAAGGGCATTTATGAACTTATACAGGTACTTGCATCAGACAATAAGACTCTTGAAATTCTTGGTTTGAATTCAACCGGTCTTAGCGATGTTGGTGCCGAAGATCTGAGTGCAATGCTTCAACAAAATCAAGCATTGAAATGTTTACAACTCAAAAGCAACCAAATAGACACTCGAGGAGTACTGCATTTAACTGAAACACTTGCGAAAAAGAATACAACTTTAGAACAGTTATATTTGGCTGATAATAGATTGATAACTGATTCAAGTGTTGATTACGTCGTTGATATGATTAAAACAAATCAATCATTGAAAGTACTCGATCTTAGCAATTGCAGTATATCCGATGCAGGCAAAGCTAAACTTCAGCAAGCAATGAAATCGAATAAAGACTTACAACTTATACTCGAAATTGTTAACCTTGATTTATAATTGAACTTTTTTTTCACAAACATTAAAAACAACTACTAATAACGCATAAATTTCTGAACTCGATGATATGCTGAATCAGCTACATATAAATTTAATTGATTATCCAGTTCGATTGTTCGAGGAGAACCAAGTAGAGTAGCATTACCACCACTAATACCGGATATACCAGCAATTGTAATTCCTTCTTTTTCACCATTCATAAATAATTGAATTCGATAGTTATTTTTGTCAGCGGCATAAACATTGCCCATAGGATCTAACTTTATATCTCGAATATCGGACAACATGGTAGAATTACGACCGAGATTTCCATTTATATCTCCACCTATAAGTGTCCAGCTGGATGCATTCATTGGCCATTGAATGATATTATTAGCAAATTGATTAGCGATTATGAAGCTATTTGAAAATGAATCCAAGTAAATACCAATAGGCCTATTTAATTGTGTCGTATTCGTTCCACATTGGTTACTACCAGCCACTACGGTACCTGACGTAGCACCTGACATATATTGCATCACTCGACAATTTCCATAGTCAGATACATACAAAATACCAGTAGTAATATTGTATTCGATAGCATATGGTTCTTTCAATTGATTACTTGAGTTGCCCGCTATGCCTGTTCCAGCAATTGTGCTTCCAACTGTTGCTCCACGTTCCCACAGTTGAATTCTATGATTAAATGTGTCAACTACACGAATATTACCATTCAAATCAGCAATAGCATATGTTGGATAGTGTAATTGATTCATAGCTGAACCTAATATGCCATTACCAGCTACGGTTATAGCATTAGATGCACCCATGAGAAATTTTTGAATTCGATGATTGTCTCGATCGGCAACATAGAGCGAGTTTGCGTAGTCGAATTTAGCGCCATAAGGTGTATTCAATTGATCGCTTCGATTGCCAGCGGAACCTGATATTCCTGCTATTGTGATAGCAGTAGTATTCCAACGAAGTACTGCAGTTCGAACTGAAAATTAAAACTATCATTTCAAGATCAATGAAATAAAATTCTGTTTACTTAATACTGATTTAGGCTTTCGAAAAAGAATACTTAAAAGAATAATAGCAATTGCGGTACAGATCATTAGAGCAATTAGACTAGCCATAGTTTTATACCAGTATGAAGGTCTAGAGATTTGAAAATCAATGAATAAATACTACACAGAAAATAGTCACTAACATCGTTTTTGATCTTCGACGATGATGATGACTTGTCGTTGTATCTGTTTTCGTTTGTTCTTGTTTTTGACTACATACTTGTTCGATCGGTGTTTGTGGTACGATTTTCCGTTGCCGTTTATTTGTACCGGTTACACATCCCTGAAAGAATACGAAACTAAGTCAATCAATTGAATAATTTCTTATACTGATCGAGTATTGATATGAATAGTAAAAGTACTAGATTTTGTTCGATGAGGTCCTATTGAAACCTTCGTCATTCGTACGCATTCAAATTTGCAAATATGCGAATGTAAATTGCATCTCGATTTTTATTTTTAATAAAAGAAAATATAATGAAATAAATCCTTTGTAATATTTGTTTGAATAGTCTAGACATGTGCCTCATAAATGCAAAATGCTGGTTCTGTTAAGCTTTTGATAGCAATGTCTTATTATTGTTTGACTTCTAGCCAGTTCGTCATGATTTGGCGGTAATATTTGCTCACGTATTAACAAACATTTCATTTCATATACGAGAGATAATTCATACTGATTACAAAGTCTATGCAATACACCAAGATCGGATAAACTACGAACAATAATTGGATGGTTTGAAGGAAAATTGCATTCAGCAATTTTTAAATATCTTTCTAGATATGGAATTGCACGGCTATAAAGAGCTTGTTTATGCAAACTGATCACAATTAAAGATAGACACGCCATTATTTCCGTATAGTTCATTGAATGATACAGTTCAAGTCGAACTAATGCTTGTTGATAAAAATCAAATGCTTCATCATACTTCTGCTGCTCGTATTTAACATTAGCTATGAACTTCAAACTGTTAACATTGTCTATATGATGAGGTAGTTGATATTTCTCTGATATATTCAGTGCACGAGTATGATAGACAAGTGCTTCATCATATTTTTCTTGCATTTGTAAAATACTACCAATATTACTGATAGTAAAGAGTATGTAGATATTATCCGTTGGATAGTATCGTTGTTGTATATCTAATGATCGTTGAAGATAAACCATGGCTTCATCGCACTTCTTTTGAGAAAGAAATACATTAGCAATACTATTCATAAGTTTCGTTGTATCAATATGATCCGAAGGATAGTTTTCTTCCAATATTTTCAATGCTCGATGAAAGTAGTCAAGAGCTTCGTCGTATTTTCCTTGTTTTCTTAAGACACTTCCGATACAAAGAAATGATTTGACGATATGACCATGATAAGTTGGGTAAATTCTATTTAAGATTTCGACAACTTGTTGATAATATTGAAATGCTTGAGAATAATTATCTTTTCTCGTATGCATTACATGAGCCATCGCATTCAAGGTGCGAACAATTTCTAAATGATCACATCCATAAATATGTTCTTTCATTTTCAGTGCTTGTTCATATATGTTCATAGATTCATCGGGCATTAATTGTTGTGATTTAAGAGTGGCAGCACAATGGAGACTCTTACTGATCTCTACATGATCGAACGGATAGCATTTCCTTTGAATGTTCAATGCACATTGAATCATTTGATGAGCTTCATTGAATCTATTTAAATACGCAAAAACGTAGCATAGGGATCTCATAGTTGATGTCATTAACAGATGATCAGATGCATAATATCGTTTATAGATCGATAATGCGTGTTGTTGTTGTTCAAGTGCTTCACTATATTTTACTTGGTTTGACAAAATCAAGCCAATTGCATTACGAGTTTTAGCTATATCTGGATGAATATGATTATTATAGTATTTTTCTTGAATTGTTAACGCTTGTTGATAAAGATTCAAAGCTTGATCGTAGTCTTGTCGTTGGAAACTAATTGAACCAATATTTCTCAGAGAAATAGCAACACTTGGATGATCCGATGAGTAATATTGTTTTTGAATTGTTAGCGCTCGTTCATAAAACTCCAGTGATTCTTCATATTTTCCTTGAAGAGACAAGATTTCACCAATGCTTGACAGTACAATAGGCTCATCTTTGTTTCGTTCGTATGCATAGTTATAATATTGTCTTGCTTCATTCCATTCACCTCTATGTTGATATGCTTGACCAATTGCATGTTCGATCCAAACTTTGTCTTCATCAGGTGAATCGTTAAGTAAATGTTGAAAATATTCTAATGATTTATTCCATTCGTTCATATCACCTAGCAATCTACCGAAAATGATAGGTATACTTAAATGTTCGATTTCTCGACGTGTATCATCAATATATTTTCGCAGAATAGATTGTTGATCTGCATTCATTCGAAATAATTTAAGTGTGCATAGACCATCCTTTTGTTCGATATGTTCCAATCGAAAAATCGTATTGAAATCGAATAAAATATTATTTGTCATCAAATATTCTTTCAATGATACGAGATGGTCTTGTTTTCTCTGTAAATCTTCAAATTCCTTCTTAGATAATTTCATTTCTGGATCAATGCAAGCATTTGAATAAGATTTGTGCTTTAAATTTTCTTGAAGGTCAAATAAAAAATATCGTATACGATACAATACATTCAAATCCTTGTTTTGCAATGCTCTATTGATCATATTTCTGAGAGCTGGCTTTTCCATGAACCACTCGATTGCTTGTTTTGATTCATAGACTTCATCAAATTCAGTAGATTGATCTCGACATGTTTGCATCAATTGTTTTTTTGCTCGTTCATCATGTGATAAAAACTGAAGAGTATGATGAAAAAGTTGAAACCATAGAAAATCATCGGATAATTTTGATAGATCTATGTCTGCATATTCATGTTGATTGAAAGAACACCATCGGTAAGCTTGTTTATCAATATAATTGAGTTCATCTTGAATAGATAAGCATAATGAATCAATACGGTCATAATTGCCAGTGACATTGAGTTTCTCCATGAACATATATTCATTTTTATTTTCTTTTAAATGAAATATAAAAATTGAATGAATATAAGGAAGATCAAACAGTTGAGACAAGATTTGAGTCGATGGAATAATTAGAAAAATTTTTCTTGTTGACATAGTTGATTAAATTGACGGATGTAAGTAATACTATCGTGAATATTTAAGAGATGTTGCTTCAAATAATTAATTTCATTATTTGGATCAAAACAAGTTAAAACAACACGTTGTTTCTCTTCATTTTCCTCAGTCATATCTTCTATTATGATTATGAAACATACAAGTTTTTTTGTTATCTATATACGTGTTTCTCTTGGTTTTTTCACTCTAAATGATCATGATTCATAAACAGTACGAAAGATTCTTCGTATGATATTAAATTATCAAGAGAGGAAAAAAAACACAATATATTTAGACAGTTGGATAACTAGCCATGGTGGCTATACCGCATTGATTGTTCTTGTTACGTGACATTTGGATGTAACCTTTATCACCCCAGCTTGTACCCCAACTGTTTTTAACAAGCCAATAATCTGAGCTACCTTCGGCACCATAACCAACAGCAAGAACACCGTGATCGAGTTGAGTTTGTGAACAAGCGCGTTCATTGTAGATACCTCGTTTGTATAATTGGAAGGATGAGTGTGACGCATCAATAGCGACTGAAACTGGACCAACTGTACCGACAGCTTGTTGAAGAGCAGATTCATCTTTTGATTTAATATCAACATAACCTGTAATATTAGCACCAACATCACGAGGACTAAATCGGCATGGTCCAGGAATTCCTGTAGCAGGATATGAACTCTCAGTATCTATACCATTGTTTTCTAGGACGTAAGTGAAAGCTTGATCCATTAAACCACCGTTGCAACCCATGGTACCTTGTTTTTGTGAACAATCAATTAAGTTTTGTTCGGAAAGTGAAACGAGTTGACCAGTTTGGGCAAAGTGTTGTCCTTCAATAGCACCAGTTGTTGAAAATGCCCAACTTGCACTACATTGACCTTCATCTTTGATTGGTGTAACATAGCCTTTTGTTCGCCAATCAATGCTATCTGGAAGTTTAATATTAGCATCGAAGGTGAAAACTTTGGCGTTTGTGTTTTGAACACGAGCTGAAGCTTTGTAACCATTCATAACACGGTTGAATTCAGCATTTGACTATTCAAATGAAAAACTAACAAATTATTCCCTCGAATTGAATACTTACCATATCAGCATAAGCATTCATTCCGAGCCAGTATGTGTGAACACCGAGATCAGCTTTAAGATTATGATCATTAACGATTTTCAAGTTGCTTTCCCAGACTGCACGACTAAACATAATAGATTTTATTTGATAAAAGAAAAGTAATATAGATATGATTTACCGAACGAGTTCTTCAGTAACTGAATATTGTTTTTTATGGGTTTGTTTCCATAAGCTCCAATGTTGGTTTAGTTTCACATCAAAACCCAGTGCATAACTAAAAGTAATAGCAAGAAGAAACAATAACGCAGACGAATTCATGATATAACAGATAGAATGGTGAATGTGATGAATATATATAGATCCATGAATGTTAAAGAACTAAGTATGCTGATATGAAATCTTTCTTTTTAAAATGCAACATCAACAGAGATAAAATATGAGAAAGCAAAATACAAAATCATGCGCTTGCGTGATAAATTTAGACGCTCCATTTCTTTATTCATCTTTTTTACCTTCAATTTTTTAATGTTGCACTATTTATTATCTTTGAAAGTCTGCATACTTTTGTTAGTTTTTTCTTAGTATTAGCGGAGATGATATTTAGATAGAAATGTAAGACTTTTACAATCATTTGGAATAATACATTTATTTGAAAAAAAAATTGAGTTAACTAACTATTGCTGATTATATAAGTAATCAAAGAATATATGAAGCGAAGTTCAATAAATGTATGAAGCAAGTAGATAAAATACTAAATAGAATAAGCATAGTGAATATTTGCCGACATAAATAGATGATACACCATTATCGTTTGATGTAGTCGTCGTGTGTAATGTTATTGTTGTTGAAACTGATGAAGTTTCTGTAGAACTTGAAGTTGATGACACTGATGAAGGTACTGTAGAACTTGGAGTTGATGACGCTGATGAAGGTACTGTAGAGCTTGAAGTTGATGATACTGATGAAGGTACTGTAGAGCTTGGAGTTAAGGGATTACATTGAGAAAGTATTTCCAGTTGGTATGAAAGCAAATTTTCGACTTCAATATTATGATTAAATTGAAAGCAGTTAGCTGAACGGTGACTTGGATCAGTAGAACATACACACATGTAAATATCATCATAAAAACATGATAAATTGAATGCTTGTTGACATGGTAAATGATAATATTTTATGCGTCGAATAGAAGGTAACTGAACAAGAGTTTCATTGAATATCTCGTTGATTGATGGACAACGATCTGATGGTCGAATTATACGATCAAGAGTTAGCGATTTATTATTTGTATTCTGATTCGCAATGTAATAATATTGGTTGGGATGAAGTTCAAGAAAGCTAATTTGAAATTTCGATGGAAAATAACTGCTGAGTGCTAATTCGTTTCCACATACTATCAATGGATTTTTCTTTTGATTATTTGTAAGATGATTCACGAAATTGATAAAATGAAAATAGACGAGAGATCGTGATGGTAGATCAAGATTTTTGTCAAAAGTAAGATTTAGCTTCGTATCGATAATTTCACATCGTTCGCCACTAAATCCTTCTTCACAAATACATGTATACGGACGATAAGATATCATATGTTCATCGGAAAGTAAACAAAAACCTCCATTTTGACATGGAGAATCTGAACAAGCAGTTTTCTTTATGCCACATCGTGGACCATAATAATCCACTGGACACACACAAATCGATCGACCATTTGCAGTAATACCAGCACATAATGAAAAAATTGAACAGTGACATTCATAAGAAATATTACAATACTTGCCAGTCCAGCTTTGATTACATTGAGTATTATTCGCAGTTTCAACAGAATCAATTGCTTTTGGTAAATCAAGTTGAATTGCCAAACGTTGAACGGGTAAAAATGGAAATTTAATTGGTGTAATAACACTACCTCGATACTCCAATGAGTACATGTCATATAGATCTATTTTAACTGAATATTGTTTTGTTGTATCTTTTGGTCGATCTACATATTGTAAATACATATTGAATTTCGTGTGTTGATCTCTTGGATAAAAATAAGAGAATTGTTCATATGAATGAACAATCTGTTCGTTACTATCATCGATTAATGATACGATACAAGTATATGCTGCTTGTTCAGATGTCCATGATGGATTGACTTGAATAGTAAGACTAACTCGTTGATTTTGATATTGGCAACGATCACCGTAGTATTGCGGTGGACATAAACATACTTGTGTTGAGATATTTCTTTTAGGATCTATTAAAGCTCGTAGTGGAAGACCACGTTGACAATCGAATAGTGATGAATCAGTTGTTGATAATTGTGATACTTTTGATTTTTTATTTCTCGAAGTTGAATTACAAATAAATTCATCATCACCATGTTGACAATCTCTAATTCCGTCACAAACATATGCCCATGGTAGACATTCATTATTACAATAAAATTTGGGTCCATCAAAACGATTTTTTCTTGGACATAAAAATGGTTCATCAATACCTCCAACGCAATCAATGATACCATCATACGCTTTGGCAATAGGTAAACAGATCTTTTCATGCGTGTGTACTGAAAAACAACTATGATAATTCTCTGGACAAATTGACGATGATGATGATGGATTACAATTGATTTCATCAGCTCCGTTTGCACAATTCCAAATACCATCACATCGTGTGTAAATATTGTTACATGGCCAATATTGACATTCGGTTTCATCGGTATGATTTTGTCCTTGAATAGAAATTGGTAGAAGATCAACAAAACCATCACATATCGTAGGAAATGTCAATTGTTGTGAATTTAGGTTTATACGATTAGGTTTTATTTGTATTTCATCATCTCCATATGGACAATCTCGAATTCTATCACCGAGATAAGATTTTGGAATACATTTTGATGAATTCAAACATCGATACATTTGATTATTACAAATTGTTGGATTGCAAGATGCAAATTGAGAATAAACGAATTTAATATAGCCCGAATACCAATCTCCTTCATTCTGATCAATTGATACGCCAAAATCTTTGAAACGATAACATGTTTTATTATTCAGAACATACGAATGTAAATTGAATTCAGGTTTCGATGAACATAACTCTTGATCATAACAAATATATTCAGGTGGAATCTGTCTCATTATTGTCCAATTCGTTAAATAAGTATTCGTATAAAGAAAGTAAACACTCTTGAAACCAACAGGAATTGATGGATAAAAGAACATTGATGGACATTTTTGTTTGATTGTATCAATACACGTATTATTTTCACAAAAATCATAACAGAATAACTGATGATTGTATGAAATTGTCAGATGACATCGTAGTGCTATGAGACATTCGTTGGATAACGTTGAATCGGATGTGTCGAAAAGGATGATTTCTTTAATATTTGCATGACGTTGAGATAGACATGAACTTGAAAAAGGAGTTAA
>Ga0209914_1002283_pt1 | contig 16258 bp, 24 predicted proteins | sample ThiBiot_500_plan_FD_183949 | JGI IMG/M metagenome (GOLD analysis project Ga0209914, IMG submission 183949) | Wastewater bioreactor microbial communities from Cape Town, South Africa - Thiocy_cont_500_plan (SPAdes) | ecosystem: Engineered > Bioreactor > Thiocyanate-remediating > Anaerobic-Aerobic...
GATAGATAGATAGATAGATAGATAGATAGATAGATAGATAGATAGATAGATAGATAGATAGATAGATAGATAGATAGATAGATAGATAGATAGATAGATAGATAGATAGATAGATAGATAGATAGATCGATAGATAGATAGGTAGATCACGATAGATAGATAGATAGACGCACGCGGTACTCGGCCATGAATGCGTCGAGATTGAACGAGGTACCGACGAGCTTGATCGCCGTCTGAAACTGTCCCAGCAATCGAGTGCACGCCGCATAATATCTGCTCATATCCATATCATTATTATTGAGGGCATATCATCGAGGCATGGGTGTGATTGGATGGGATCGTGGCGTACTCGTCTTTGGAGCACGAGTCACGCATGTACGCGGTCTCGAGTAACTCGATGGTCTTGATGATGGAGTAGATATCGGCGAGAGTATCGTAGAACTCACGCTCCTTGTGATTGGTAGCGAGTCGTACCTCACCACTGGAGTTACTACCTAGAAGAAAGGAACTCGTTCGATCGAGAATAGTTGTGAGCGAGAGTCAGCGTGCGAGATCGAGATTCTTTCATTGAAGCAAGCGAGATATTATTGTTGTTGTTGGAGTGCGAGTGAAAGAATCTCGTTGGATGGGTGGGTCTACGGTACCTATCGTCATCGAGGTGTATGGGGAAGTCATTCTATATCGTTATCGGTTATCTGCTACACTGAGGTTGATCGAACTCACACAAGATAGAACCACACCAATAGGACCACTGTCTCTCGATCTGTGATGGATTGCTCGTCGGACGAGGAAGACAAGAACACGAGCATCGAGGCAGCTGCTGTTCTTTGCTTCGTCGTCTCGCTGCTGCTGCATCATCTCTCGTGCTCGTGTGCGCTCATCCACTCGTACTCTCGCATATCCACAGTCTCTCTCGCAGTGCTACGCTCTCCATAGTCTCCGTCAAATCACAATCGCGTGTTTGGATTCGTTGAATCAATCAATCGATATCTTGTTGTTGTTGTTGCTGTGGTCGGCCGATATCTTTGTTGCAGCTGTGCGTGTGTTGCAATCATGAGCGATCATCTCAATCAGCCGTACCATGATATCGATGCTCGAATCAAGATCTCGATTGGTACCATCAAACATGGCCACGATGATGGCTCGTTCAATGGTACTCGAGGCCTGGCGTTCGACCATCATCGAGATCTCTTGATGGTTGCTGATCGCAACAATCATCGAGTGCAGGTATTCTCTTGTGATGAAGGCTTCTCGTTCGTGTCCAAGTTCGGCGAGAGAGGCCACCAACCAGGCCAGCTCAAGCATCCATGGCCCCTTGCCATCGATCACGATCATGATCGCATCCTCATCGTTGATACGTTCAATCATCGAGTACAATCATGGTCTCTGAGCAACCAATCGTTCTTGTCGTGCATCGGCAAGCAAGGATCAGGAGATCTCGAGTTCCTCTATCCTCGAGGTATCGCCATCGACAACAACCATCGGCGCGTCGTCATTGCCGATACCGCCAACAATCGATTGGTGTTCTTGTCGTCGATCGATCTCTCGTTCTTGTTCGAGATTGGCAAGCGAGGATCTCGACCTGGAGAGTTCAGTAATCCATTAGGCATTGCGATCGATCATGACCGATGCCGAATCATCGTCTCCGACACCATGAATCATCGAATGCAAGTATTGTCGTCGATCGATGGCTCGTTCTTGCTCGAGTTCGGCTCTCGAGGCGACCAACCAGGCCAGTTCGATCAACCGCAAGGATTGTGCATCGACAACCAAGGCCGAATCATCGTCGCCGACACTTGGAACCTTCGATTGCAATCATTCACTCCCGAAGGCCATCACATCTCGTCCTTCGATTGCCGCCGCCTCGGACAGCCGATCGAAGTTGCATTCGACGAGCATCGAGGTCTCATCGCCTTCTCAGCACGCCATCGAGTGCATGTGATTGGAGCCAATCAATGGCTTGCCGACACGTTCACATGGCGACCTGATCGACATCGACATGCTCCATCATGGATGAAGCAAGCCATCTCGACGATGACGATGATTCGATCGCTGATCGATGACGGCGAGTCGGCATCGATGTCGATGATTCCGAACGAGATCTTGTTCGAGATCTTCTCGTTCCTTTGATAAATGAATGGTTGATTGGTGCTGCAGGCGACGAGACTGACAGCCTCTCGACTGCGCAGATAGACGAATATTGAAGAATACAATGCCACTCATTGATTGGTTGCTTCATTGATTGATGATTGATTGATTGCCTTGCTGGAAGAGCTTTGCGATATCAACGCGGTGCCGAGCGGTGACTGGCAGGCATCTTGATCGCTCTGCCACCTCCACGCATGAAGCGGAACGTCATCCACGTCAAGAAGCCAGTCAAGGCGAACCAAGTCACAACGTATGAGAAGTGATTGTTGGGCAACTCGACGACCGTCTGGCCAGGCAGCGGATATCCGCCAGGTGGCGTTGGTTCTGTCGTTGTCGTTGTCGTTGCGACAGCAAGTTCGTGAGTGCAAGGTCACTGCGACAGGCCGCTCGCTCTGCAACCCCATGGTAAGGGCAAGGTTGTAGCTGCAGGGTGCCAGATAATTTCAAGGGCACTACAAGCGCGAAGAGTGGAGGTAGAGATGGAGGGCGCTACCTAGAGTGAGCGGGTAAGTTCAGTCAGTTGGTTTGAGGAGGCACAGCGACAGGCCACTCGCTCTGGGTCTGCAACCCCGAGCAACCGCGCCTGCAACGACAGCAGTACAAGCGGTGGGTGATGTCGTTGTCTCAGCAGCAGCAGCGGTAGAGAGAGCAAGGGCTGTTCCTCCTGTTCGTCCTCTTGTTCCTTCGTCATTTGCTTGTTCGCCCTCTCTCGCACACACTCCCTCCTCTCTCTTTCTATCTCTCTTACACGCGCGTGTGTGTGTTGGGGTGGTGGAACTATATCTCCCACTCTACCAGACGGCTCGCTAGCTGATCTCTCGACTCCACGTCTGGCTGCCTGTCTTGACCTTGTCGAATCCATCATACGAGCATACTTTCCATATCGTCTCCCGCCCCAATATCACTTCGCACACACGCACTCTCGATATCTATCACACACTCTCTCGATATCCCTCGAGCTCTCTCTAACTCCCTCCCGATAGACCTGCCATCCCGCACCCCCATCGCATCCCAACCCTCTCTCTCCTGCTAGTACGACAACACAACCAAGCCCTCCCTCTCCCAGCACCCCGCGCGCGCGCTCTCTCTCTCTCTCTCTCTGACTCTCTCACACTCGCTCTCCCACCTCTCTACGCAGACCGCCGAGCAACAACCATGTCCTCGATCACGGTGACGATACTCAGCGGCCGTGGCCTCGCTGCCATGGACAAGAACGGTCTATCGGACCCGTACGTCGTGCTGAAGCTCATGGACAAGAAGGCCAAGAAGAAGAAGAAGGAGCGCACCAAGGTGCAGCCCGAGACCCTCACGCCCTCGTGGAACGAGTCCTTCGTCTTGTACGTCGCGTCCGTGTGCCGAGACGCCCTCCCTTTCCTCGATCGATCGACGTATCGGTGTATCTACCTGTTGATTGATGTATCGATGTATCTATCTGTTGATCGACGTATCGGTGTATCTATCTGTTGATCTATCTGTTGATGCATGGATCTATCTGTTGATCTATCGGTTGTTCTATCTGCTGATGTATCTATCTGCTGATGTATCGATGTATCTATCTGTTGATGTATCGATGTATCTATCTGTTGACGTATCGATGGATCTATCTGTTGGTTGATGTATCGATGTATCTATCTGTTGGATTCTACTGATTTACTGACGCATATGGCACGCTGGAATGGCGTATTGAACGGAGCAGCAAGATCGACGCGACGGTCGCAGAGCTGAAGCTCGAGTGCTGGGACAAGGACATGCTGGTCGACGAGTTCATGGGCAAGATCACCCTGCCGATCGACGCGCTCCTCACTGCCAGTACGTCGCCGTTGTGCAACACCTGCAGCACAGATGCCATTGAGCAGAATGCAGGCGCGAGAATCGACTGTGATTGATTGGTTGGCTGGTTGGCTGGTTGGTTGGTTGGTTGGTTGGTTGGTTGGTTGGTTGGTTGGTTGGTTGGTTGGTTGGTTGGTTGGTTGGTTGGTTGGTTGGTTGGTTGGTTGGTTGGTTGGTTGGTTGGTTGGTTGGTTGGTTGGTTGGATTGCGTGGAATAGGTGGCACCGACACTTGGTACCCACTGCAAGCCAAGTCCGGCTCCAAGAAGCATGCCAGCGGCGAGATTCTCGTTCGCATCGAGCAGGTATGCATGCGAGTTGCTCGCCTATGCATGTGTGTGTGTGTGTCTCTCGGGAACGAACTAAGCACATGTTCCAGACGAAGTGAAGTTGCCGCTCGCTATCTCTAACTACTGCCGCTCTTCTCCCTCGTTCAAATATTCTAACTCTCAAACCTGCATCCCTTTCTCTTTGTGCTTGTGTGTTTGTGCGTGCGTGATAATAGGGCACCGTGGTGCCGTCTGCAGTAGGCTCGAGTACCGACGGTGGTTCGTCGATGGCGGATTCGACCGACAAGAAGACGCCACGCAAAAAGTTCCTGTCGCTCTCGCGCAGCAGCAAGATCGAACACGAGCCGCATGAAGCCGCTGTTCCCTCGCCTACTGTGGCTGCCGCTGCCGCTGCTGCTGCTGCACCCGATGCAGAGGCGAGCGCTGCTGGAGCTGAAGCAAGTGCGGCCGAGGCCGACATGCCATCGGGTCAAAAGGCAGCTTTGAAGCTGGCACTCTTGGCCGCGGCACTCGGTGGAACTCCAGATGATCATACTACGACGCCAGATGCCGCTCACACACCTGTCGATGCTGCGTCCCACGGCAGCGCACGAGAGCTGCCTGTCGAGCACACCAGTGGCAGCGGCTCTCTCTCATCGAGCTCGTCATCCAAGCTCCATGCCTCTGCCGACGCCGCTGGTAGCGCCACCGCCACTCCTACGACTCCTTCGGCAACCGCGGAGGCGGACGAACGAGCACCGTCGCTGCAAGGCGCCGTGCACACGACCGATAGCTCGCCGTCGCTCTCGCACTCTAGTGGCTCGAGTTCATCGCGCTCGTTGGCGCAAGCCAAGAACCCACTCGCCGACTCGGAGGACGAAGAGTTGTTGGCGCACGACAACCAATCGTCGCTCGGCTCGTCGGTCGGCTCGTCGGCTACCTCGGCTGCTTCATCGTCAATTGCCTCGTCGTCGCTCGGTAGCTCGCAAGATCCAGCTCTACGTTTGACGTCGACCTCGGACAAACTACGCGATAGCGCTTCGTCAGGCGATGGCTTCTCACTCAGGATTACTGCAGTTGCTGGTCGCGATCTTGCTTCCAAAGATTCCAACGGTATATCTCTATCTCTTCATCTCTCTATCTCTCCATCTCCTTTTATCAATCTAATACGTATTGTATTACGCGCTATCGTGGTGGGGTGGAATGATGCGTAGGATTGAGTGATCCTTATCTCGAGATTACGACTGAATCAGCCAAGAAGACACTACGAAAGACCAAGACAAAGGTCATCGACAAGACCCTCAATCCCACGTGGAACGAAGTATTGGAGCTGTACGTTGTTGTTGTCGTCGTGCTCCTCGACAATGGTGTATGTAGTTGACTTACCTGTGTGTCGTGTGCATTTGTTTGCGTCAGACCGATCGACAAGGATTGTCAGCAACTCCGTATCGAGTGCTGGGATATGGATTTGATTGGCAGGAACTTTATGGGCACCTTCACGCTGTCGATGAATCAGCTTATGAGTGCTGGTACGATACGCACCGTTCGCTCTCACTCTCACTCACTCCGTCGGTCGATCGCCTGCCATCCATGATTACTCATATATCGATGGCAATGCAACGCAATGTAGATGGCTCGGAGCAGTGGTACACGCTTGGACAGCGCGAGGGCAAAAAGACCGAGCGTATCTCGGGAGAGATCTGTCTGCGTATCGAGTACATTGCCGGCACGGTGGTCGAGAAGAAGAAGGCCAGCAACCTGTTCACGTCGGCCGTCAAGGGCGTCGTGTCGACGGCCGGCGATGCGGCGCAGTTTGGCATCGACGGCGTGACGCGCGGAGCGAAATCCACACTCGGTGCTGCCGAGGGCGTCGCCAAGGGAGCTGTGTCGACGGTCGGTGCCGGCGGAAAGCTCATGACCGAGGCTGCCACCAAGGGCGTGAAGCTCACGATCAACACGGCCGAGGGCGTCGCCAAGGGAGCCGTGTCGACGGCCGCAGGAGTCGGTGGCATCGCAGTCGCTGGCGTCGGTGGTATCGCCGGCGGTGTGCGAAGCCTCGCGCACTCGAACTCCAAGAAGCGCATCACGCGTATCGTACGTGCAGGCAAGAAGACCAAAGCCTTGTTGGTGCCGGTCAAGCATTACAAGGGTGGAGCACCTGGTGCCTCATGGAACGAGATCAAGAACTTTGCTTTGACGCTCCGACCTCACGAAAAGTACGTGAAACACTCATGCATGTGTGAGTGTGTGAGTCAGTGAGACTCTAATACGCAAGTATTGGTGGATGAATCAGACACATTCTGTTGGTATGGGTCGCTATCGCACTGTCATACACGGTGCTGGGATGGCTGTTCAACTTTGCGTGGGACTATATCTTTGCCTAAAGCCCTCACTATGCACGAAAGAGAGCGAACGAGCGAGAGCACCATCACGATCAACGCACTCACAACAACTCCTTCTCCTCACCTGAACTCTATCTGCTCTCACTACCACGCACACTCGTAGCACAAGCTTGCCTCTACGTTGCTGCTGTTGTTGCGTGTGCGTGTGTGTAGTTGCTGGTTGGTCGTTGGTTGTTGCTTGTACCCATATTTCCTCTTCTTCCTGCAGTCCACACGCGCATACATCTCTCCTCACCCCACGCACTTTCTCGATTCGTTATTACATACATCCATCCATCCATCAAGAATATCATTGCATCGATTCTGTCTCTCAGGTTGCTGTTACTTCTCTCTCTCTCTCTCTCTCGCTCTCTCTGTCTCTCACGTCGTAAATAGTAAAAGTGAAACTACCAGCTTGCCGAAACCAAGGTCCTCCTCTCTGCCGCAATCGTGCTCTGTCTGCAACTACAACATTTTTCATGATGCTCTTACGCAACGAAGCGGCTTGTTTGACATTATGCATTTCGGATCCATTCATGTGTCGCTTCGAGTCGAGGACCAACCTCGTCTTCCTCTTCTCTCGATATCTCGATGGACTTGATTGAAGATCTAGAGCTTCAGTTCAAGTGCTCTCTCCAAGTGCTCTCTCTCGTTTGATGGGTAGCCAGCGCAAGAGATGGCTCGAATTCGGCGGGAATCGTACGGTTCGGGAGCTCGGGTAATCATGGGTCGGGCTGTCGGCCTAGCGAGCCAGCGAGAATCTTCGTCCTCGTCATTCCCTTCCTTCTGCCTTGCCTGCACCACACTCGCACCCACTCCGGTCCAACATTCCCAACCTCCATCATGCGTCGCACGCAGAACGCCCGAAGCAACAATTACATTGTGGTCAAGGCCACCGTCGTTCCGTTTGGTGATAGTGGCTTCCTCGAGAAGAGTGGACAGGTGTCGCGCGGTGGCATCAAGTTCCACGTCCACCCTCAGCTCCAGCTGCAAGACCAAACGATCATCGACTCGGCCATCAACATTGGCTCCTCGAACGCCAAAGATCTCATGTGCTACAAGTTGCTCCAGCACGGCGACGCGACGACTTTGCCTGGCGGCATTCTTGCGTTGCTGCAAGGCCTCAACGTGGGAATCAACCCGCTCACCAGCGGTGCGATCGACTATGTGGCACTGGGCATCACGGCGCCAGGCGACTGGTTCGAAGCACCACCGCTCTTGTTGCCTGAGGCCGACAACCGCAAGTACGATAGCGCCGAGCTGCTCCACGAGGCGCTCGTGGCGCAGGACCGCCATGTACAGTTGCTGGACACCATCTTTACTCAAGCGGCAACCGCACAAGAGAACGTCTACGTGTTCGGGTACGAGCGACATCAATCAATCAATCAATCCACCTCTGCGTGTATGTGTGACTCACACTCCTCAATAGCTTCGAATACTCGAGCGGCGATGGAGTGCACGAGATTCACATGAACCAAGGCTTCAAGGGAGGTCCTCAGCCGAACTCTGCCAACAGCGATGGCGCAGTGTTCATCGAGCACGCCGATGGCTCGTGGACCTCGTACTACACGGCCTTCAACGCGTCGTCCGTGCCCACCGATCCAAGCACGGGCGCTCCGACCGATGATGCGCAGTCGTTCAACAACGCTGTGCAAGCCCCACGCGCCAATCACAATCCTTCTTCGCAGTAGAATCTCGCAAGAGAGAGCGCGAGAGAGCGAACCAGAGATTGTGAGACGATCGTACAATCGACAATGAATTGATGCTACTCCATTCGATCGTGGGCTCGTTCTCTCTCTCCACACTCACACTCATTCGGCAGTCGATTCTCTCTCGAATCGATCGCTCAGAACTTGACAGTGTCGGTTGAGTTCGAGTGATTCGATCGATCGAGAGAGATATTCCCTCCTCCTCATTTTGTTGTTCGCCAGCCAGCGGAATATCTCGCGAGCGGCCTTGCGGAGTACCCACCAGCAAGGAAGAAGCGAGCGAATCTTCCTCACATTCCCTCCGCTCCGCCTCTATCATTCGCTTCATTGCCCGCTGCTGCTCTCATCTCGATCGATCGCCATGGCTTCGGCATCGTTCTATCTCGCTCTTGCGACCTTGTTTGCTGTGTTGGCCGTGTCGCAAGGCCACTTGTATGTCATTGGAGCGCGAGGCGCCCATCCCAATGATCCTTGTACGTCGCTCGTTTCGATCATGCTAGCGCACTCACTCACGCACTCACTCACTCACTCGCGAACATCGTGCTCTTGGTTCAAAAACCCATAGCGTACTTTGCTGCCAACTCGCAGGCTCCTTGCGGTGGAGCAACGGCCGTGTCGACCAACTACTTGAACGTCACCAAGAGTACGCGCGTTGATGATGATAATATCTCGAGTCGATTCGTATCGTATCGAATCGAATCGCGTCACTAACGGCCATGCAATCTCTCGATTGATAGACGCCATCTTCCCAATCTCCTGGACCTTGATCGTCAACCACAACACGCCTCCTAGCCCCACGGGCAGTGTCAAGTTTGGGTACACCACCTCCTCCTCGTCGACGACCTTGGAAGATCATCGACTGACATTCGAGCGCTGCGCGCACACAGCTATGCGTCTGGAATCTTTAACTCGCCCACGACCATGACCAACCCGATCGCCTCGTCGGCTCCGGTCTCGACGCAGCCGAACAACGAGTACTACGTGAGCGAGGTGGTGGTACCGCCGCTCTCGGGACCGGGCACCATTCAGATCGTGTACGATCTCATGGGTGCGCCGCCGGGCAACAACTACTACCAGTGCATCGACGTGTGGGTCGGCTAAGAAGCGCCTCTCTTCGTGTACAAGCAAGCTGCAAGCCGCCTGCTTCTCGCGCTTCGCTCCAATGTCGCGACGTGCGTGCGTGTATGTCTCGCTAATGTAGCCGCACGCATTAACTCAGATCAATCGAATCAATCAAATCAATCAATCAACCAACCAACCAAGCGATCAACCAATCAATCAACACGGCGTATCTTCCCTCTTGATATTCGCGTGTTCGCAGTTTCTCGCTTTCGCGTAATCCCGATCATGATTGTTTCTCTCGCTCGTTTTTTCGCGGGTCGCGTGGTGCTGTTCCGCGACTGCACATTCGATCTCTCTCAGCGGTTCCTTTCCTCCTCGCTTCAAACAACACCGCACCCACTCTCGCTCTCCTTCCTCCTGCAATCGCGGTTTGGTTCGCGCCCCAGCGTTCTTGTCGGTCGTTCGCGGAGGTTATCGCTCGTGTTATGATATCTCGAGCCTTCGTGGCGCGCGCTGGCGGCTATAAAAGCCTCGCCACTTGCTCACTTGCTCCATCCAACCAACCACCTTCTCTCCATCGCTTCTCTCCACACCTTCCCTGGCCTGCACACCACGACCAACCTCTCAAACCGTTATTGTCGTTGTTCTATCCGTTAATCTCTGCCACTCACTCATTTTATCGTGCGATACTGTCCACCACCACCACCACCATGTCATCAGCGCGTGTGGATTCGAGCAGCGAGAACATGTTCGTGCTGAACCTGCGTCCATCGTACGTCGAACTCGACGATGATGAGGACGACGTGTATGACGAGGACGACAACGAGGAGCTCGAGCTCGACCACGAGTCGCCGGTCGCCTCCTCCTCCAACACTCGTCGTCGTGGTCCACGATCGTCGAACAGCAGCAGTGCCTCGTCGCCATCGCCGCCGACCTCGTCGGCAGCATCGTCGGCCTCGCACACTCGCCACAATCGAGCTGTGCGATTCGCTCGACCGCCGCCACCGACTTCGACGCCTCCGTCGGTACCGCACTTCTCCAACGAGGAGATCGAGCAACAGCTCGAGTTCATGTTGCGCAACGAGCTCGCGAGGCACTCGGGAGTGCCCGACGGCGTCGTCGGCAGTGCTGGCGGCAGCACGGCCTCGTCGGGCACTGGCTCCGGCACCTTCATCGAGCATGACTCGGAGCAACAACCCTCGTTGGTGTCGTTGTTGTTGCGAGCCGCCTCATCGAGCGGCAGCTCGACGACGGCTGCTCCGGGAGCACCTGCTGCTGCTGCTGCTGCTGCTGCTGCACCGACGACGACCAAGCCGTCGCCCTTCTGGGCCACATTACACAAGCAGCATCAACAGCAACAGCAACAACCTCCGGCATACGAGCCTGTGCAACCACAACTCTCTCCGACATCGACTCATCACGTCGGCACCGGAGGAGATTCAGCAGCCGCCTCGTACCTCACTGGTGGCACGATTCGTTTGATGCAAGGAGTCTTGGCTCAGAAGCGTGCCGTCACGGCGCCACAGCAGCTGCGCACTGGCATGCCAGCACACCTCGACATCGCCTCGGCCTCGGCTGCCATGGCGCTCGATGTTTTGGCACTCTCTCACGAGACCGAGGCCATGAACGACGAGTGTCTACGCGTCGGTATCTGGAACTACGTCGTTCCTTCGTTGATGATGTTGCGTGATGATGAGTACGTACTTATTGGCAGTATATCTCGATCCTCTGGTTCAGCTCTTGAATCCTCACACCAATCAATCAATCCACCCATGAATCCATCCGTGATGATATAGAACTGCCAAGTTCATTCAGATCGTCTTGTATCTGATGCAAAAGTCCTCGAGTCTCATGATGCGTGGCATGGATGTACGTACACACACCTACCTGCTCTCCACACTCACAACACACGTAATGAACTGACACACTCTGGCACACAATCAACTGCAGTTCTTGCTCTATCTCCTCGGATACTATCGTGCCTGGGAGGTCAAGAGCACCAAGGAAGCCCAGCGTCAGTCGTACGCTTGGACCAAGGAGCAGCGCTCTCGCATCTATCCGAACGCCGTCGCGGCCTTGTTCGAGGCCGATCATTGCGACGCACTCGTCGTGGCAGCTCGCAACTTTATGAAGGAGCAGAGCTCGCTCCACGTACGACTCGCGACCTTGCAGCGATGCTTCCTCAAGACCTACACCAAAGCCGCCGGCGTACCGCATTGGCGCGACGCCAATCGCAAGCTCGTCAAGCACTCGTTCGATCTCAATCTTCACTATTGGGAGCGTCAGCAACGCGCCATGCGCAAGCGACGCTAATCCATGACATGCACGAGCTCCTCCTCGATCGTCAGTGACACGGCTCATCCATCCATCGATCGAATCGCTTCTTCTCCGATATTACTACCGCTGCTACGACAATGGCTGATCGCAATCAGATCTGTAAATACCCGAGAGCTCGCTCACTCTCCCGACAACGTTGTAGAGAGCGACAGCCATTGTTGCAAGCCGGTATCGCTTGTACATAGTCTCGAGAGGATGGCAGCCAGCCGGCCACGATCGAGGAGCGACAATCCAATCGACCAATCGATCGATCTTGTACATATCGTCAATCATGTGTTTAATTGAGTCTCTCTCTCTCTGTCAATCGCGCTAACGACCATCGTGATGGTCACGGGCACACTGTACACAATACGCAATACAATGCTCTCATATTTAATGCATTCGCGATTGAGAAAGAGTGGGTCTGCGCTTGAGAGAGAGCGAGGTCGTTGTTGCTTGGTGTCCCTCTCGTGCTCGCATCTCGTCTGCCTCTCGCGCTGTGTGTGCGTGTCTGTCTCTCGCACAGTCATCGCACGAACCTCTCGTATCTCCAGACAACCCAGCATCTCATTCTCGGTCGTGTGAGTCTCGTGCAGTGTCGGTCGATATCTTTGTTGCAGCTGTGCGTGTGATGCAATCATGAACGACCATCTCAATCAGCCGCACCATGACGATATCGATTCTCGAATCAAGTTCTCGATTGGCACCACACAACAAGGCCATGACGACGGCTCGTTCAACACGCCTCAAGGCTTGGTGTTCGATCATCATCGAGGTCTCTTGATGGTTGCTGATACCTTCAACAGTCGAGTGCAAGTATTCTCTTGTGATGATGATGACGGCTTCTCGTTCGTGTCCAAGTTCGGCGAGAACCATCATCCATCAACCGAGTCCTGCAATCCGTGCGGATTGGCCATCGATCACGATCATGATCGCATCCTCATCACTGATACGTTCCGTCATCGAGTACAATCATGGTCATTGAGCAACCAATCGTTCTTGTCGTGCATCGGCCATTATGGTACTTACGATCTCGGATTCGATTACCCTCGCAGCATCACCATCGACAACCATCATCTTCGCATCATCATCGCCGATTCCTGCAACCATCGATTGGTGTTCTTGTCGTCGATCGATCTCTCGTTCTTGTTCGAGATTGGCGGCATCAAAGGATCTCGACCAAGAGAGTTCAACTTGCCAACGAGCGTTGCGATCGATCATGATCGATGCCGAATCATCGTCTCTGATACCAACAACGACCGAGTGCAAGTATTGTCGTCGATCGATGGCTCGTTCTTGTTCATGTTCGGCCAAGAGGGCGACCAACCAGGCCAGTTCAGCGTTCCTCGAGGATTGTGCATCGACAACCAAGGCCGAATCATCGTCGCCGACACTACTAACAATCGATTGCAATCATTCACTCCCGAAGGCCATCACATCTCGTCGTTCGATTGTGGCGGAGAGCCACTCGGTGTTGCATTCGACGAGCATCGAGGTCTCATCGCCTTCACGACACGCAATCGAGTGCATGTGATTGGAGCCAATCAATGGCTTGCCGACACGTTCACATGGCGACCTGATCGACATCGATATGCCCCTCGATGGATGAAGCAAGCCATCTCGACGATGACGATGATTCGATCGCTGGTCGATGACGGCGAGTCGGCATCGATGTCGATGATTCCGAACGAGATCTTGTTCGAGATCTTCTCGTTCCTTTGATCGCGAGAGAGAGAGAGAGAGAGAGAGATTGGAAGCAGTTGCGCTTGGCGTGTGTGCCATCAGCATCTGAGCTCTTTGCGATGCGTCTCAATGTCACGATCAATCATGAGAAATGAACCCATTCGATTGTTGTCAATAATGTGTATCATGATCATGATGGCGATGAATTGGAAGGTCCTTTCGAGAGTGTTCGAGTCAGCAGTGGCGGGTCTGCGCTTGAGAGAGAGAGAGCGAGGTCGTTGTTGCTTGGTGTCCCTCTCGTGCTCGCATCTCGTCTGCCTCTCGCGCTGTGTGTGCGTGTCTGCCTCTCGCACAGTCATCGCACGAACCTCTCGTATCTCCAAACAACCCAGCATCTCATTCTCGGTCGTGTGAGTCTCGTGCAGTGTCGGTCGATATCTTTGTTGCAGCTGTGCGTGTGATGCAATCATGAGCGACCATTTCAATCAGTCACGCCATGACGATATCGATTCTCGAATCATGTTCTCGATTGGCACCATCCAACAAGGCCACGATGATGGCTTGTTCAATGATCCTCGAGGCTTGGCGTTCGATCATCATCGAGATCTCTTGATGGTCGTCGACGGCGACAATAATCGAGTGCAAGTATTCTCTTGTGATGATGATGATGAAGGCTTCTCGTTCGTGTCCAAGCTCGGCGAGCAAGGCATCCAACCAGCTCAGTTCGAGTATCCATGCGGGATCGCCATCGATCACGATCATGATCGCATCTTCGTCGTTGATACGTTCCGTCATCGAGTACAATCATGGTCTCTGAGCAACCAATCGTTCTTGTCGTGCATCGGCCATTACGGATCAGGAGATGTCGAGTTCAGCTATCCTCGAGGCATCGCCATCGACAAGCATCATCGTCGCATCATCATCGTCGATACCTACAACAATCGATTGGTGTTCTTGTCGTCGATCGATCTCTCGCTCTTGTTCGAGATTGGAGGCATCAAAGGATCTCGGCCTGGCGAGTTCAGCTTGCCATCAAGCATTGCGATCGATCATGATCGATGCCGAATCATCGTCTCTGATACCAATAATGATCGAGTGCAAGTATTTTCGTCGATCGATGGCTCGTTCTTGCTCGAGTTCGGATCTCAAGGCGACCAACCAGGCCAGTTCAGTCTTCCACAAGGAGTGTGCATCGACAACCAAGGCCGAATCATCGTCGCCGACACTTGGAACCATCGATTGCAATCGTTCAATCCCGAAGGCCATCACATCTCGTCCTTCGATTGCCACCGCCTCGGACAGCCGGTCGAAGTTGCATTCGACGAGCATCGAGGTCTCATCGCCTTCTCAGCCGACAATCGAGTGCATGTGATTGGAGCCAATCAATGGCTTGCCGACACGTTCACATGGCGACCTGATCGACATCGACATGCTCCATCATGGATGAAGCAAGCCATCTCGACGATGACGATGATTCGATCACTGATCGATGACGGCGAGTCGGCATCGATGTCGATGATTCCGAACGAGATCTTGTTCGAGATCTTCTCGTTTCTCTGATTGTATTCGCGATGTTCGTCAGGTTGAAGATGGCAATACAATCAGCTGCTGTTCTTTGCTTCGTCGTCTCGCTGCTGCTGCATCATCATCTCTCGTGCTCGTGTGCGCTCATCCACTCGTAATCTCTCGCACATCCACACTGTCTCTCTCGCAGGGTTGTACTCTCAATAGTTTCAGTCACATCACAATCACGTGTTGGATTCGTTGAATCAATCAATCGATATCTTGTTGTTGTTGCTGTGGTCGGCAGAACAGTCTTTGTGTTTGTGCTGTTGGTGTTGCAATCATGAGCGATCATCTCAACCAGCCGCACCATGATGATATCGATGCTCGAATCAAGCTCTCGATTGGTACCATCCAATACGGCCACGATGACGGCTCGTTCAACGCTGCTCGAGGCCTGGCGTTCGATCGTCATCGAGGTCTCTTGATGGTCGTCGATACCTGCAATCATCGAGTGCAAGTATTCTCTTGTGATGAAGGCTTCTCGTTCGTGTCCAAGTTCGGCGAGGGAGGAGACCGACCAGGCCAGTTCGAGTATCCATGGAGCCTTGCCATCGATCACGATCATGATCGCATCCTCGTCGTTGATACCGGCAATAATCGAGTGCAATCATGGTCTCTGCGCAACCAATCGTTCTTGTCGTCCATCGGCAAGCAAGGATCAGGAGATCTCGAGTTCAACTATCCCCATGGCATCGCCATCGACAACCATCATCGCCGCATCATCGTCCTCGATACCCTCAACAATCGATTGGTGTTCTTGTCGTCGATCGATCTCTCGTTCTTGTTCGAGATTGGCGGCATCAAAGGATATCAACCCGGTGAGTTCAATTCGCCATCAAGCATTGCGATCGATCATGATCGATGCCGAATCATCGTCTCCGACTCGGAAAATCATCGAATGCAAGTATTGTCGTCGATCGATGGCTCGTTCTTGCTCGAGTTCGGCCATCAAGGCGACCAACCAGGCCAGCTCAGCAATCCTCAAGGATTGTGCATCGACAACCAAGGCCGAATCATCGTCGCCGACACTGGCAACCTTCGATTGCAATCGTTCACTCCCGAAGGCCATCACATCTCGTCCTTCGATTGCTGTAATATCGGACATCCATACGATGTTGCATTCGACGAGCATCGAGGTCTCATCGCCTTCTCGGCAGGCAATCGAGTGCATGTGATTGGAGCCAATCAATGGCTTGCCGACACGTTCACATGGCGACCTGATCGACATCGACATGCTCCTCGATGGATGAAGCAAGCCATCTCGACGATGACGATGATTCGATCGCTGATCGATG
>Ga0209914_1002285_pt1 | contig 16246 bp, 20 predicted proteins | sample ThiBiot_500_plan_FD_183949 | JGI IMG/M metagenome (GOLD analysis project Ga0209914, IMG submission 183949) | Wastewater bioreactor microbial communities from Cape Town, South Africa - Thiocy_cont_500_plan (SPAdes) | ecosystem: Engineered > Bioreactor > Thiocyanate-remediating > Anaerobic-Aerobic...
CGGCGGCCGTGGTGGCGCATTGCTCGGCCTCTGCCGCGGGTTCGAACCAGCATTGGTCAAAGGCGTTTGTCAAGAGCTGACGAGCATCGTCGCTCAAGATGAGAGATTGCGCTCGATCGCTCGCGAACGTGTGCACATGGCCCGAGCTCTCGGCCACGATCACCAGCACTTGGATGTTGAACAGCGTGCACAACACGTAGCTCTGCGAGAATCACCGCAAAACCAAGTACCAAGCCATCATGATTGCCATCACGATTGCCGTCACGGTCAAGAGCGAGAGAGAACGTTAGCTCGTAGACCGAGCACACACCACCAATCCACTGCCGCCGCCCGCCCAAAAAACCCCTCAATGTACCTGGTCGACGAGGTCGTTCTTGCGTCTCTCAAAAGTCTCTGGGTCTCGTTGCCACGCTGGCTTCTCGAACACGATCGCCGGCGAGAGCGACGCGACACTGCGAGACGACACGAGGTGCAGGATGTTCGAGCTGGCGCACTCCTCGCCGAACGCTTCCATCACTGCCTCGCGGAACTCTTCTGTGGTGATCAACATCGGTCACGTTGGGTCTCGCGGCTGGCGCTCGAGCAGGCCACATGCACATGCACGTACGATTGGTTTCGAGAAGTGGCAGGAGTTGTGGTGTGCTGCATGCCATGATGCGGTGTGGAGCGTTGGGTCGAGCGCGCGAGCCGATGATCACCAAGGCCTGGGCCGCGAACTCGGTTGCCAGTTCGATTGCCTGGTCGAGGTCGAGGAAGAAATCGAGGAGGAGGAGGAGGAGGAGCTGGCGGTAAGAAGAAGGGACGCGGCGTCACCGATGACAAGACGGGCGATGATGATGACGCAGACGCACCTGGGCGCACAGAGTGAGCGACTGCTGCAACAACACCTTGGAGGCCTGCTGGCGCTTGGCGAGCTTGCGGTATGGCATCTGGGAGGGAGAGGAGGTTGGCTCACCGAACAAGGAGGGGGAGAGAGCGATGGCGAGGGAGCGAGGGCGGTGAACAAAGGAGCGCGCGAAGGCGGAGGAGAGCGACGACGAGGCCTTGCAGAGGAGCGGCTGCGTGTGCGTGCGGGCACGTGCGCGCGCTGCCGCGCTGAGAAGTGTGCGCCGTCGTTTATGGCCCTCGACGCCTCCCGCGGTGCTGCGAGCACGCCGCTGCGCCGTCGCATACGGCAACCGTGCCGCAGCCCAAACCCCGAAGCCCGAAGCCCACGTCGATCCTCCTCGCCAGCGGTTTGGGGGCCGCGTTTCCTCTCTCGACCGCCACGCGCCGGACAACATCGTGGTTCTCCGGAATGGCTCCGAATCGAGCGCAGGCGCGCAGGCGCAGGGGCTTTGCGCGCACGTGCTCTCTCTCGTGCCCCAGTCTCTCCCGCTCCCTCGGCCATGGCGCAGCTCCTCGACCTCCTTCACCTTCATTGGAGCGCCGAAGCTCAAGCCGCCGGCTCATGGCAAGCGGCGCTCTCGAGTGCGGCGAGTGGTTGGCAGGATGTGGTACACGCGAGCGCCTGGAGCGCGGCGGCACTCTCGTCGCTCGCTCGCGAGTTCGGTACCGCGTACCTTGCGACCGACGCACTCGTGTCGGCCGTGTGGCTCGTGTGCTTGGTGGCGGTGTACTGCTGGCTGGCGTCGGTCGTGACCGGCAACTACTCGCAGGTCGACCGGCTGTGGTCGCTGCTGCCGTGGCTGTACGTGGCGCACTTTGCGCTGCTGGACGCCGTACGCGACGCCGTGGCGCAGAGTGCGCCGTGGAGCGCCACGCTGCTGTCGCCCGCGTGGCTGCAGCAGCACGTCGACGTGCGCCTCGGCGTGATGCTGGCGCTGAGTGCCACGTGGGGCCTGCGGCTGACGTACAACTTTGCGCGCAAGGGCGGCTACGCGCCGGGCAGCGAGGACTACCGCTGGCCGGTGCTGCGCGCCGCCATGCCGCCGCTGCTGTTCCAGCTCTTCAACGTGACCTTCATCGCCGCCTACCAGAACCTGCTGCTGTTCCTCTTCGTCTCGCCGGCGGCCGTCGCCTACCGCGCCCGCGGCCTCGCGCCCTGGAACGCCATCGACTGGCTCGCAACGGCGCTCTACCTCGTGCTGCTGCTCGGCGAGACGGTCGCCGACCAGCAGCAGTGGAACTACCAGACCGCCAAGTACGCGCTGCTCGCCGCCTACCGTCGCTCGCGCAAGGCCTCCGCCGCCACTGCCGCCGCCGGTGGTCACGGTGCTGCCTCTGAGCACGACGCCGCCGAGCACGCGGCCGCCTTGGCGTCGACGCCGTACGCGCTGGGCTTCATCACCACGGGCCTGTTCCGCTACTCGCGGCACCCCAACTTCTTCTGCGAGATCTCGCTCTGGTGGAGCTTCTACTTGTTCTCGGTCGCTGCCACCGGCGTGTGGCTCAACTGGTCGCTGCTCGGTGCCGTGCTGCTGACGCTCTTGTTCCAGGGCTCGACCACCTTCACCGAGCGTCTCAGCCTCGCCAAGTATCCCGACTATGCTCGCTATCAGCGCTCTACCTCGCGCTTGATTCCCTTCCTTCCTGGAGCTCCTCTTGTGACGCCACAGAGCAGCGGCAAGAAGCGAAACTAAACCCACCGATCAACAATCATGACGTACAAGTTACAAGTTGCAAGCTACAGCTCAATGGCATATACCCAACTGTGTACGTGTGTGTGTGTGTGATTTGATGAAATGAGTGTATTGCTGCAAATGGAGCGTGACAACGCGATAAATCTAGCTAGAACGCGCGTGCATATCTGGAGAAAGATATATGGTGGTGGGTGAGTGGGTGAGTGACAAGAGGTAGATGATATTAGAGTAGATCCAATCAATCAATCATGTGTAGGTAGGTGCTCGTGCTGGTGCCGGTGCTGGTGCTCGTGATGCTTTTGCCCTATGCTTGGGGTCATTGCAAGGCTTCACGAAAGGCTACTTCGAATCGGTCCATCTCGCTGCGCGTTCCGATCGAGACGCGCAGATGATGCTCGAGGCCGAATCCCGGTCGAACGATCACGCCGTGCCGCAGCATGGCGTCGTAGACTGGCACTGCCGGCCGCGCGACGTCGATCAGCACAAAGTTGCCGTGGCTCGGCACGTACGTCAGGTGCAGCTCGTCGCACAGGCGGTAGATTCGCTCGCGACCCTCGCGCGTCAGAGCGATCGTCTCCTCTTTGTGTGCTTCGTCCTGCAGCGCCGCGAGTGCCGCCACCTGTGCCATGTAGTTGATGGTGAAAGGCTCGCGCACCGAGTACAGCGCGCTCCATACGGCCGGCCGCGCGATGCCGAACCCGATGCGGAGGCCTCCGAGGCCGTAGATCTTGGAGAAGGTGCGCGTCACGACGAGGTTCGCAAACTCGGGCAGCAGCGACAACGCCGTGAAGCCCGAGTCGTCGAATTCGTGGTACGCCTCGTCGACCACCACCAGCACGTGGCGGCCGACGCGATCGAGAAAGCGACGGAACGAGACCTCGTCGAACACGGTGCCGGTCGGATTGTTGGGCCGGCACAGGAACACGAGCTTGGCTGGTGCAACAGCTGCTGCTCCTGCTCCTCCTCCCACCACGGCCTCGGCCATGCTCTCGAGATCCATGCCGAAATCTTTCAACGGAATGGTCGAGACTTGCGCGTCCATGGCATTGGCCGCATTGGCATACGTCGGAAACGACGTACCGGGCACCACGACACGGTCGCCCGGGTTGATGTACGTGGCGCACAGCAGGCGCAGCACCTCGTCCGAGCCATTGCCGATGAACACATACGGCTCCGGCACGCCCAGCCGCTCGGCCAGCGCGCGCTGCAAGTCGGGCGCCGTCGACTCGGGATACTGGTGCACATGCTCCGCCGCCTCGCGCATGGCCACGATCGCCTTGGCCGACGGCCCGAGCGGGTTCTCGTTGCTCGCGAGCTTGACAATGTCGGTGAGGCCCAGCTCGCGCTGCACCTCCCTGACCGGCTTGCCGGGAATGTAGCGCCGAACGCGCGACAAGGCCGCGCGAATCGGGATCGGAGGCTCACTATCGGGAGATGATGCCATCGTATCGTGTCGAAGTTGGTGTTCACGGTGGTGCTGCTGTTGTTGGTGGTGGTGGTGTTGTTGTTGTGGAGGTGTTGTTGGTGCTTGTCGAAGAGCACTGCTGTTGCTGCTGCTGTCAAAGAGCCCAACGAGTGGTACCAGCACCACAAACGCTACGGCAGATGCAAGAACCAAAAAGAGGCACGCAAGCAGCCCTGGGCGCTGTGCTCGGTGATTCGCCCTTCGGGTACTAGTGCTTGTACACCACCAAGACGACAAAGACGACGACGACGGCGGCGAAGGAAGAGTACCACCAGTGCGATTGGCTGGCATACACTACGCGTACGATATCTGACCGACTGCTCTCTACGACGACACGAACAAGTGATCGAGAGAGAGAGAGAGAGAGAGAGAGACAGGGAGAGACGGGGTGGGTGGCACGCGCACGAGGAGACAGGCGATGGCGGGGCGCGTGCAGCGAGGGAGGGCGCGAGGGTGGCGAGGGCAGCAGCAAAGACGAACACGCTGTCGCTGCTGCTGCTCGGCCTTCAGCTTTCTCGTTCTCTCTCGCTGCTTCTTCGCTCGCTGTTTCTTCGTTGTCGTTCATTTCCGGCCCGAATGCCGCTGCCAGAATCCCACCAATTGCCTCTTCTCGGGCACCGCGACTCACCGACATCGCCTACTACCTGTCCGGTGTTCTGGTTCTTTCCCGCAACTGCGCGCTGTCACTCGCCCGTAAAGTATGGAACCTGCGAGTCGGCATGGAACCACTGCACGAGAGAGAGAGAGAGAGAGAGAGAGAGAGAGAGAGATGGAGGCTGTGAGCGCTCAGGTTGATCGGCTAGCCGACTGCAGGCCTTGCGCTGTACCTTCCCACCTTCGCTTGTCCAGGCGAGCACCTTGTTCGAGTCGGGATAGTGGCATACCTCGGCTGGCGTCTGCAACGAGTTCGAGATTGATATGCAATTCTTCCCGAGAAAACGCTCGCGTGCTCGATGTCACGAACCTCAACAGCGATGCACAAGTAGCGCAAGGTCTCGGTCTCGTGCGTGTTCCACAACTGATGAGCGAACTCACTGCCGGTTCGCAGCGCCACGTAGTCGCCCTTCGACACAACCGCCAAGTTTCAGCGCCCACACACACACACACACACACACACACTCTCTCTCGATCGATCGATATCGCACAACCAACGCGCATACCTTGCGAACAGGATACCGTGTGTCTCCGAGGCCAAGTAGCATCTCTCCCTCGCCATTCAGAATGTAGATCGCCTCCTCGCACATCTGAGCCGGTGCGTGTGCGTGCGTAGGTCAGCAAAGCGCCCGAGCCGGTCGACAATTTAAGAGATCGAGGTGCGATCGCGTACGGCGTGGTAGTGGCGCGGGAAGGCCGTCTTTCCAGGAGGAACCTCCATGAGCGAGCAGCCGAGGCTCGAGGCGCCGGTCGGCCGCGTGAACGAGCGGCGCACGAAGGCGTAGCGCTCGGGATTCGCGGCGTGCTTCAGATCAAAGGTCGGAGGGAGGTCGTTCACAGTGACGGCTGGCACATCATCCTCGTGGACGAAGCAGCTGGGACGCGCAGCGGAAGCCGATGGCAGGCCGTCGGAAGCCATCGAGGACGATCGAGCGGTGTGGATGCGCGAGCGGCGAGCAAAAGGCGGAACAGCGACGGAGCAGCGACACCGCCACAACAACAACAGCAGCAGCAACGAGACGGGAGCTGCGCACCAAACTCAGCAACCAACCTTCCATCGCCTTCCATCCTCCATCGCCTGCCATCCATCGCTCCTTGTCGTCGCTCGCCATCCTCACTCGCCATCCACCGCTCCTCGCCTGCCATCTCCATCGCTCGCCAACCCTGCGCCCCTGCCACTTCTACCTGCCGCGCCACCCGATTGCTCGCTCTCTCGCTCTCTCTTGCTGGCTCCCTCATTGCCGTCCGCGTCTCTGTTGCCACGCCCACCACGCCGCCGCTGCGCCGAGGTGTGCTTGTTGCTCGTCGCCTACGCACCATCTGATCCTCTCGCGCTCCTCGTCATCGGCCGTGCCACCGTTGGTGCCTGTTCCTCCTCACCACCATGTGGACGCTCGAGCAGTGCGAGGAGGTGATCGAGGAGCACGTCGGCATCCTGTGGGTCGAGCTGGAGCATCGCTCGTGCTTCGTGCTGCAGCAGAAGCTCAAGGACCTGTCGCTCAAGGGCGCCGCCGCGACGCTCGACGCCGCCTTCGTGTCGGTCTCGGACCTGCTGCGCCGCCGCCAGCGCTACGTCATCAAGGGCAACCTGCACCCGGTGCCCACGGCGCTGCAGAAGGCCGCCGACTGGATCCAGTTCCGCATCGTGCTGCTGCTGCTGCACCACGACGGCGGTGGCGGTGGCTCTAGCTCGGCGCCCTCGGCCTCCAACCGCTCCCCAGCTCGCGTCACTGATGGCTCGGTCGAGTTCGACACGGCGGCGTCGCTCGTGGTGGCGATCGCTGACAACCTAGGCGACATCGCCAAGTGCTGGAGCTACGTCGTCGGCGCGCACTGCCAGGCGGCCGTCGAGGCCGTCGGCGGCCTGCGCCACCCGCGCACCGCCACCACCGACGCGCTGCTGCGCTCGTGGGCCATCCGTGAGTTTGGCTACCTCGCCGTCTTGCAGGCACGCGAGCAGCAGGTGGCAGAGGCTGCTGCTGCTGCCGCCGCCGCCGCCGCCACCACTACGAGGACCTCGTCGCCCTCGAGTGCGTTGTGCACGTCGTTGCCGTCGGCAGCGAGCGAGCGCAGCACGCCCTCGCCGTCATCCTGCACCGCCTCCTGCAGCACCATCGACGACGTTCACCACCCGATCGACTCGAGCGAGGCCTTGCCCACGAGGCGCTTCGTGCGCAGTGCATCAGAACCGCGAGCTATCTCGCCGCCGCCGCTGCTGCTCGATGCCGTTGCGTCTGGCACCTCGGCCGCAGGCTCAGGCTCAGGCTCGGCCTTGGGCTCTGTGCCATCACCGTACGCCGATGCGGCAGCGAGCTCGCTGCCCACGTCGCCACGCGCCCGCTCAGAGGGCTCGATTGCCGCTGGGTCTCGCGACATGGACAGCAGCTACAGCAGCGACGAGGTGGTCGTCGAGCCGCTGCCGGCATCGTTATCTCTCGAGAGCGTGGAAGCGACCGAGAGTGACTCGCCGCTGCCCGTGTTCCGCAAGCGCCAGCGCAAGCGTAGCCACATCTACCGCAATGTGGTCGAGTACAACCTCGCTACCAATTCGCTTCCGCGAGAGTTTGGAGCATCGGCCGGCGCGACATCGGTGCCGAGCACCAGCGCCAGCGCCTCGGCTCTGCCGCCTCTGCTGCCACAATCGAACGAACCCAGCCCCCCGGCCCAACCTACGGCCTCCGTATCTTCGTCCTCGTTCTCAGTGTTCGCCGCTCTTTCGTCGGCGCTCGAGCGATCGGCTGCTCTCGTGAGCTCGCTCAAGTCGAGCAAGGCCTCGGTGCCCACACTGGCGGTACCGGGCGCAGCGCCGCCAACCGCATCCCGCCACGCCTTGGACGAACCGCCCGCAGCGCCACGGCATACGCGCACGGCACTCTTCTCGTCGTTGTCGTCCACCACGTCGACCACCGTTGCGCTCTCGTCGCCCTCGGTGCCGACGCTGCCCAACTCGGCGCGTGCCACCTCGAGTGGCAGCGGCAGCACTCACCCACCGCCACGCTTGCCGCTGCTGTTCACCTCCCGCACGCAGGACACGTCGAGCTCCTCTAGTACATCCTCGACACCCTCTTCGGGTCCTTCATCGACCTCGTCCTCCTGCTTCTCGTCGCCATCGTGCTCCAGCCCAGTGTCTGCAGCTGTCGGTCGCGAAGGTGCTCTTGTACCCAAGCTGCAATTCGAGCCGCCGCCGCCGCAAGATACTGCGTCGCACACGGTTCCTCGCTCAGCCCTATTCGAGTCCAACACATCAATAGACGATAGCCCCAACTCGTTCCTATCGCTCTCGAGCAACACCAGCATGGCCGACTCTGGAGACTCGTTTGTCATGACGACGCACCATCCCACCAAGAGCCTCTTCAAGAACGTGCTCCACGCCTCGACTATCTTGCCCATCTCACCAAAGCGACACGCCAAGCAAGCTCAATTCACTCAAATCTTTCGACTCGACCAAAAGCTCATCGGATGTACGTATCCTCTCTGCACAACTTCTCCAAGCAAACAAGCAAGCAAGCAAGCAAGCAAGCATTGACTCTGGTACCCTCCATGTGGCCTTGTGAGACAGGTTCGGCGTGCATCCTTCGAGCAAGCGCTCACGAGTACGCAGGAGAGTTGTACATCTCGACCGAAAGCGTGTGCTTCGTATTCCTTGACTCGGTCGAAGCTGAGCCAGGTGTACCTCGGCAGTTCGTCATTCCATTCACGAGCATCACTGGAGTGCGCCAGGCACCAGAGGATGCCAAGTCGCTGTGCGTGCTCATCCGTACCGATCAGTACCACTTCTTCGATCTCGAAAATGCACCTTCCAAGGTCGAGTTGCTCAACCAACTGTGGAACAAGAACCTGCGTGGCATCTTGAAGCGCTGGTGGCAACAAGCACACTCATTGCATAATATTGGAAGCTCCGGCAGTGGTATGACATGGCCTATCGGTCTGTTGTTCACTTGCTTGATGTTTATCGTTATCGTATGTATGCATTGTGCGTATAGCTCGTCTGGGAAGAAGGAAGCCCAAGACCATCTTCAAGCCCAAGTACTGTTGCTCCGACATTCCAATCTTCCACTTTCCGGTGGCCGATATCGACGTTGTTGCTTCAGGTATGCTTGTCTCTCTCTCTCTGTCTCTCTTTGTCTCATTCACTCTCTGATGAGTGTGCGCGATGCACGGTACTCGAATCTAATACTTGCATTCGCAGACAAATGTACATTGAATTTGTCAATGTGCCACAACAGCGAGACCGAGATCTCGGGTGTCTTTTACCTGCTCAAGTCGTTTGCATGCTTCCAAGCGCACGAAAAGACGGATGATCCTGGTGTGATGGTGGTCCTCACGCTACCTCACGTTCAATTGCTCAAGTCTGAGAGGATAGTACAGATGGCTCTGCCTGGCTGTTGTTCGGTATGTGGCGAATGTTCTACCCTCGGACTCACACTCACTGCGTGTCGCTCGCATTTCCCATGAGTGATGCTGAACCTTCGATTATCGTGTGTGTACACTTGCAGTTATTGCAATTCTCATTTGCACCAACGAGCGCTGTGATCGACGTGTTGTCGAACAAGCCTCCAGTTAGTGCTGCGGAAATTGAGCTGCAATCCCATCTCCGTATTCGACGGTATGGCTTGTGCACGCACTCGGGAGATGAACCAACCTGACCGATGCAGTTGTACTCGTTCAGTGAATCGGTTGGACCAGTTTCGTCGATAGTGGAGCATTGGCAACAGAACAGTGCCTGCTGCCCGACTGCAACCTCTTGCAATGCTGACCTTGAAGAACGCTGGTTCACCTTCTTGTCCTAGTACGCAGATACAGACTGATTCTAGACGGCTCACGTGGAAGCCACAATACTGATACACGCACGCGATTTACCACAGTGGTGGGCGTGGGATTTCAACCGTTCGCTCGTCGACCTTGGTGTCGCTGATTGAGGACGGAGTGCCAGACATGCTGCGCGGAGAGATTTGGCAGCTCTCGTGTGGCGCGCTCAAGAAGCGTGCGCAGAATGTCGATGCGTGGTACCACTTCTTGGGCAGCTACTTTGAAGGTAAAACTTCGATTGCCACCACCGAGATCGAACGGGTACGTTGTGGCCATCGGCCAACTCAAACAAGAAATGGTGCCGATGCTTACGATTTCATGTACATCCAGGACTTGGTGCGTAGTATTCCAGAGCATCCATTCTATCAAAGTGAGCCTGGCGTAGCTGCTCTTCGCAATGGTATGTACAAATGCAATAATCCTTGATTCGATTCGATTCGATTCGATTCGACTGATTTGTCTTTGTTACTACTGCAGTATTGGTGGCATACTCTTGGCGAAACCCTTACGTGGGTTATTGTCAATCGATGAACTTGATTGCTGCTGTGTTGCTCTTATACCTCGACGAAGAGGAGGCGTTTTGGATGCTCGCAGCGATTTGTGGTATGCAACATACTAGATGGCATTGGTCGACGATGCAGTGTGTTTACCGAAACAACAACTATACCGCTACCCATTTACAGAGGACTTGCTCCCCAACTATCACACCCGGTCGATGGTCGGACTGCTGGTGGACCAAGAAGTTCTGCAGCACTTGATGGAACAGTACTTGCCACGACTTCATCAGCACCTTATCAGCATCTCGGTGCCGACCATCATCATCACGCTGCCATGGTTTCTTTGCATCTACACTCGAGTGTTGTCGCTCGATGTACGAGTCATTTGCACCTTCCAAATGTCAAAACGCTTGATCTGACACGAGATGCCTGTTTGGTTGGTTTCGTTCGTTCGGTTCGTTCGTTCGTTCGTTAGGCAACGCTACGAGTGTATGACCAATTCTTTGCCAAGGGCAAGAAGGTGCTGTTTCAGGTGGCACTTGCAATCTTCGAAATCCTCGAGCCACAGATTCTGAAGATCGATGAAGGTCTCGAGGTTGTGGACTTTGTCAAAGCCGAGACATCGTCGTTGTCGTGCGAGACTCTGATGGAGGTACAAGCTCTTTACCAACACCAACCACTTGTTGTTGGTTACTTACTCGCTCGCTCCAACTGGACTTGCTTTCACTTCAGCACCTTCACAATGGTCACTATGGTGGTATCACCAACCAGCAGATCGAGCAGCAAGGTGAAGCGGCGCAGCCCAACATTGTCGACGCTCTGAGCAAGATCCCAGGAAGCCTCGATCTCCCAGAGCTCCCGGTTCTCGAAGCAGAAGAGGGCTTCGATGAGAGGCCCAATCCTTCATTGGCATCCGCGAGGATCAAGCGAGCTCGACCCGCGTCACTTCGGCCACAGCGCTCTTTCAGGCTCGATGAATCCGACGTTGCCTTCCGAAAGATGCTGCGCGACCATCAGAGAAAGGTAGAGCCAATCTACCAACCAATGTCGCTGCCAACGAGCCATGCATCTCTTCTCCCTCTTCGTTCAATCGCGCTCTAACACCATTTTGCTCTTGTCGTGTAACAGATGTCGATCGTGCAAGTGCTATCCGAGTGCACTTGGACCGAGGAGAGTGGCGCTGCACCATCACCCGAGATCGCTGCGCTCATGAATGCAACGTCTCCCTCTCCGCCACCATCGTCTGATGACGATGCGATGCTGTCGCCTTTGGAGGACGACTAGCGCCTTGTGTATATCTCGTGACTGTACCAAAGTTCTTGTAGCAAACTGTGTCTGTATGTTGGTATCTATGTGTGTGCCATCTCTATTTCTTATTTTTCTTATTGTAGCCATGGAGAGAGTAGCGTCTCTCTCTCGGCTTGGTGATTGTGTCATTAATGAAACGCGTGTAGTTATAGTAGTAAGGCGTTGGGTATACGCGTGTATTCAGTGCGTTGTTAACTCGTACGGAATCTTAATTACGCCCCAATCACGCGGCTGGACAGTGGTGGTATGGTACAAAGCGGAGAAACGGGTAGAAGAAGTGTCTCGATCAAACGCGAAGAGCAAACAAATGGCTGCTCTACTTATTCGCAAGAGCGAAAGAGAGTCCGCTGCTAGAATGCTTCAGTTGAGAGAGAGAGAGAGAGAGAGAGAGAGAGAGAGAGAGAGAGAGCTATCGAGCAGGCGAGTGCTGTCACATATGTATCGAGTGCTGTCCTATCACTTGTGGTGTACCGGGCACTCTCGTTTGCCATGCTTCGTGAACCAGCCTTCGATGCACGCCTTGTGGAACATGCAGAAGCACTCCATGATCGACATGACATCGCCTGCAGCGCCACGCAGCCGCCATTCAGACCGACAGCAAGCGGCCTCATGACAGGTCGTTGGCGTACCTTTGACGAACTCATCGAAGCAGATCGAGCACTCCTTGCCTGTATCCTCTTGTAGCACTTGCTCTGCACCACCACCACAATCCGACGACGCATTCAGTACGCATTCGCACCAAGCTCGAGCGTGGGCACGTAAGCACGTACCGACAGTAGCTGAGCCCATATGGCTGTAGTCCAGCTCATCCTCGTTGATCGTAATATCATCAGACCCAGCAGAAGTATAATACTGTCAATCCGATCGAACGCGCACACGCACAGCGCCAGCTGGCTTGATTAGCAGCAGATATGGTGGTGGCTGCTGCTGCTGTTGCGACGCTGGCTTGCCGTACACCCGAGAACTCGAGCTTGCGAGGCTCCATGTCACCGTGCACCGACTGAAGATGATTCATCAGGTTGGTGTCAGACTTGACTTCGAACTGGGAGTTCTGGAGCAGGCAGATGGGGCACGCGAGGCGCTGGTTGGCCGTCAGGTGCATGGTGAAGGCGTGGACCGGGAAGTTGCACGCCTCCATCAGGCCGCAATCGCGCGAGTACGGGCACTTGATGGCGAACGGGTCGTCCCTGCGCCGCGCGCCGCTGTCGCTCAGTACTCGCATCGAACAAGCACTCGCCCGCACCCGAGGTACCTGAGTTGCTCCTGGTATAGCGCGTAGGCCGACTGCGACGCCGCCGCCCGGCCGCCACTGCCACTGCCACTGCCGCCGCCACTGCCACTGCTGCTGCCGCTGCCGCCACGACGCTCTTGGGTACTCGACGGAATGTGTACAAACTGCGCCAGCTCGTCGTCGTCGTCTGAAGGCCGGCCGAGGGCGGCGAATGGCTTGGAGAGGCACTGGTCGATGTGGGCGTTCAGCTCGGTGTTGCTCAGGTGGCCCAGCGCCATGCGGCAGATGGGGCACTCGTTCACGGTGCCGGGGTTGGCTTCGGCGCGCGGCGCTGGTGCCAGGTGCACCCGCGCCGCCGGCGCAGTCACGGGGTCTGTGTGCCGCACGTTGAACGGTGATGAGATCTCGATGTCAGTACCCCTAGTGTGCGACGTGGCCGGTGAGGCCGAGGGCGTGCTCGAGGTGGAGGTGGTCGGCGCCCTTTGCCATGTGCTGCTGGCGCCCTTTGCTGGCGCCGGCCCAGTGGCGGCCGCGGCTGCGGCACTCTTGAACTGAGCGTTGTAGAGAGCCTTGGGGTCGAGCTCGGCGGTGCTCGTGGTCGTGGTCGAGGTCGAGGTCGGAGGGTCGGGGTGGAGCTCCATGTCGCGGCGCACCTCCTCAGGCAGATCGTCGTCGGCGGCGGCCGGCTTGTGGTGCTTGAGCACGTTGCGCAGGTGTCGGAACAGAGACATGTCTCGATCGAATGCTGGCTGGTGCGGTGCGCGGGAGTGTGGTGTGGCGTGACGAGAGCGCTGGCTGCTCGAGGTGTGCGCGGGGCGAGGCGGCGACGACGATGAGGCTCCGAGCCGTGGTGTCGCTGCCGAGCTCGAGGCATCGCCATCAGCATCATCAGCATCATCATCGTCGTCGCCCGCTCGCTGCTGCTGCATCTCGTCCAGCATCTACAATGCGGCACGCCCATCTCGTGCTCCTCGCAGCCTTGGTGGCGGTACTCGCGTGCGTCGCCGTGGCGGCCGCCGCCGCCACCAAGTTCACGAGCCCGGTGGCGCCGTTCGGGGCGTCGGACGCGTGGGAGCCGTCGCTGGTCAGCTGCTCGGACGGCGCGCTGCTCGCGTTCGCCACGTGGAGCGACGGCGTGCCGGCGTGCGACACCTGCCCCGACGACCCGACCATCTACGCGATCCAGGGCGCGAGCGGCTTCGGGCCGCAGCAGTACCTGTGCCCGTGCAACGGCACCGAGTTCCAGGCCGACCTCGTGGCCGTGTGCGACGGCAGCCAGCGCATCCACGCCACGTGGATGGAGCGCTGGACCATCGTGTACTCGTTCTCGACCGACCAAGGCCTCTCGTGGGTACGCCCGCCGCACAATGCCGAGCGCCGAGCTCCGAGCTCCTTGTCTCTCACACACACGCGCGCACGCACGCATTCGTGGCTGATAGAGCGAGCCGGTGGTGCTGTCGGACCCGCAAGTCGAGTCCGACAAGAACTGGATCGCGACCTCGGCGTCGGGCGAGCGCATCTACGTGACCTTCAACGCGCGCTACCCGCTGGTGGCCTACAGCACCGACCGCGGCGCCACCTTCACGCCACCGGCTCCGTTGCGCGAGCCCGATGACGTGCACTACTTCTACGCCGGCGGCGCCGCGGTGCTGAGCGACGGCAGCATCCACTTTGCGTACGGCGCCCCGCTCAACGGCGAGGACGACGGCGACCCCGACGGCGACAACGCCACCATCTCCTCCACCTCCTCGTCCTCCGAGCGCCGCCGCCGCCAGATCCAACAGCCGCACGCGGCCGGCACGTTCGGAGGAGCCAACCTCCCGTACGAGAACTCGACCATCTTCGAGGTGTACTCGTCGTACGACGGCGGCGCCACGTGGAGCACCGCCACCGTCGACTGGTGCCAGTTCACGCAAGTGTGTCCCGACTCGGCCGAGTGCGGCTCGCCCGAGGAGTTCCTCGACGGCCAGATGGGTATGGCCAAGGATGCCGCCGACGTGCTGTACGTGCTGTATCAGTGCAACTACGACTTGTCGAAGCCAGCGCGCATCCTCTTCGCCAAGACCATCGCGCCCGGCAACTGGACCGTCGGCGTCGACGTGTCCGACGCACCGACCGACAAGAACGTCTTCCACGACCTGCCGACCATCGCTGCCGGCAATGCCAGCGACGTGCGAATCATGTGGATGGACAATCGCACCGGATCGTGGAATGTCTACTATCGTGAATCGACGGATGGCGGCAGCACCTGGACCCCGAGCATCGGTTCGTGACACGACCGCTGCCGCTGCCACTGCCACTGCCGCTGCCACACTCAATCTCAATGAGAGCGACGTAAACTAATCGTACGATCGTATGTTCTCTCTGAGCAGTACTCTCGACAAACTATGCCAACAAGACCAAGGCCGAGTGGCAAGGCGACGATGGCTTCATGTTCCCGTACGGCGACTATGCCATGCTGCTCGTGGACTCGCAAGGCGTGTCACATGCGATCTGGGGCGAGGGCGAAGGCTGGTACGAGGGAGGTGGCTCGTTCTACACGCACTCCATGTCTGCTACGGATGACGATAAGCCGTGGTACAAGTCGGCATGGTTCTGGATCGTGGTGGGCGTCGCTGGTGTTATGGCAGTCGTGCTGTGTGCTGCGGCCATCTTTGCGTACGTGCGCCACCGCCAACGACAGTACGAGACTGTTGGTGAGTGAGTCTACTGTACTTGTTCTGCTGCACATTCGGCTGCAATCTCTCTCGTTCGAGAGTAGATATTTATCGAATCGAATGATGAATAAATGTTCTTCATCGCTACTGTGAGCTGGATCGATTGATTGCACGACATGGAAGGGAAGATGGATTGGATTGATTCGATTGATTGGTTGATGGCCTGATTGGCAAATTGGGTTTTAGTACAAGTTTGGATAGAAATCGAATCCAAAGCAATTGATATAGCTCGCATATCATGGGCAAACAAACGACTCCAGCAACTGCAAAGGCGCACCAGCGGAGAGAGAGAGAGAGAGAGAGAGAGAGAGAGAGAGAGAGAGAGAGAGAGATGCAAGCGCCGCCATGTGCAGCCAACAATGTTGGGCAGTGGTCGTATGAGATTACGACTCCATGGTGCTGCTGGGTACCCGACGGCGTATATCATGGGAAAGCAAACGACTCCAGCAACTGCAAGGGCGCACCAGCGGAGAGAGAGAGAGAGAGAGAGAGAGAGAGAGAGAGAGAGATGCAAGCGCCGCCATGTGCAGCCAACAATGTTGGGCAGTGGTCGTATGAGATTACGACTCCATGGTGCTGCTGGGTACCCGACGGCTAAGCAACTGATCGAGAGCATCGTCATCATCCGGCTCGGCCTTCATCTTTGCCAGAGAACGTCGAATCCAATGCACAACAAACGCCGTGCTAATGGCCAGCACCACTAGCGAGCCGAGTAACGTGATCCACGTGAAGAGCTTGGTCTTGCGATCTTGGCCCTTGCCTGGCGGTGGCACGGGTGAGATTGCCGGGTCGGTGTGGGCCGGAGGTGGCGGCGGCGGCGGCTGTGGTCCCGACGTGTTGGTCGAGATGGCCGAGATGACAAAGTTCGCCTCGGGAAGCTCGATGCCGTTGTCGGGGTTGTAGAGCCCGATCGTCCACGTGACCGTGGTGCCGTTGGTCTCGGAGCTCGTGGCGAGCTCGAGCGTACTGTTGAAGCCGATGGC
>Ga0209914_1002289_pt1 | contig 16213 bp, 19 predicted proteins | sample ThiBiot_500_plan_FD_183949 | JGI IMG/M metagenome (GOLD analysis project Ga0209914, IMG submission 183949) | Wastewater bioreactor microbial communities from Cape Town, South Africa - Thiocy_cont_500_plan (SPAdes) | ecosystem: Engineered > Bioreactor > Thiocyanate-remediating > Anaerobic-Aerobic...
CCATGTAAAGTTGCACTTTGTTCCCGCTCTTTCCTTGCTCGACACCGCTGAATCTGCCACACTGATGGTGGCCCTGTGTACACTCACGATACACATTCGCGAGCGAGAGAGGCCAAGCAACCAGCGAGATCCGCACGCAACTTGGTTGCTGGTGCGCGGCAAGTGGAGCACAGAAAATTCGCGGGTTGAAGCTGCTGCATTGCCCGCGCTCGCGCTCTTCCCGCAGCAAGCTGCCACCACACGCCCCACGTCGACGCGCATCCTCCCACCAAACAAGCCGGTCAGAGGATGCAAGGACGCTGCGCACGGGACCAGCGAAGCGAGCACGCAAACCGCGAGGGAGACGAGCAGTGTGCAAACTCTGAGGAAGTGTGCACTATTTTCGTTATCGGTACATGGAAGACGATCCTCTTGGAGGTGATGCTCGAATCAAGCTCTCGATTGGTACCATCGAAGAAGGCGATGCCGATGACTTGTTCTCCTACCCTCGAAGCTTGGCGTTCGACCGTCATCGAGATCTCTTGATGGTCGTCGATTACAGCAATCACCGAGTGCAAGTATTCTCGTGTGATGAAGGCTTCTCGTTCGTGTCCAAGTTCGGCGAGCATGGTATCCAACCAGGCCAGTTCCACAACCCTTATTGTATTGCGATCGATCACGATCATGATCGCATCCTCATCGTCGATGCCTTGAATAATCGAGTACAATCATGGTCTCTGAGCGACCAATCGTTCTTGTCGTCCATCGGCAAGCAAGATTCAGGAGATCTCGAGTTCAGCTATCCTCGAGGCATCGCCATCGACAACCATCATCGCCGCATCGTTATCGCCGATACATTCCACGATCGATTGGTGTTCTTGTCGTCGATCGATCTCTCGTTCTTGTTCGAGATTGGCGGCAAGAAAGGATCTCGACCTGGCGAGTTCAGTAATCCATCAGGTGTTGCGATCGATCATGATCGATGCCGAATCATCGTCGCTGATACCGACAATCGTCGAGTGCAAGTATTGTCATCGATCGATGGCTCGTTCTTGCTCATGTTCGGCTCTCGAGGCGACCAACCAGGCCAGTTCAGTAATCCTCTTGGAGTGTGCATCGACAATCAAGGCCGAATCATCGTCGTTGATCAAATCAACCGTCGATTGCAATCATTCACTCCCGAAGGCCATCACATCTCATCGTTCGATTGTGGCATCGAGTACCCGTGTGGTGTTGCATTCGACGAGCATCGAGGTCTCATCGCCTTCACGGCAGGCCATCGAGTGCATGTGATTGGAGCCAATCAATGGCTTGCCGACACGTTCACATGGCGACCTGATCGACATCGATATGCTCCATCATGGATCAAGCAAGCCATCTCGACGATGACGATGATTCGATCGCTGATCGATGACGGCGAGTCGGCATCGATGTCGATGATTCCGAACGAGATCTTGTTCGAGATCTTCTCGTTCCTTTGATTTGATTGACTGGCAGGATTGCTCAGTTGCGCGACGGACACTCGGCACATGGCGATAGGGTCAGGCACGTGACCCTTGATATCAGCACGATGGACGATGGTTGATCAAACACTCGTACCATTCGTGCAGATGAGTGAGATATTTGTGTGGATAAGAAGGTCAAGATGAGGATTGCTCAATAAATAAATATGTCGAGATATTACGTATGTGTATGTATACACTCGTTACAATCAGTGAGCGCATCAACATTGCGATATAGCAATGCTTGTAATATGGATGCGCTCACACTAGCAATTCAATAAACTAGCGGCACCAAACAATCACTCAATCAAATCAAAGGAACGAGAAGATCTCGAACAAGATCTCGTTCGGAATCATCGACATCGATGCCGACTCGCCGTCATCGATCAGCGATCGAATCATCGTCATCGTCGAGATGGCTTGCTTCATCCATCGAGGAGCATGTCGATGTCGATCAGGTCGCCATGTGAACGTGTCGGCAAGCCATTGATTGGCTCCAATCACATGCACTCGATGGCCCGCCGAAAAGGCGATGAGACCTCGATGCTCGTCGAACGCAACATCGTATGGACGCCCGAGGCCTGCGCAATCGAAGGACGAGATGTGATGGCCTTGGGGAGTGAATGATTGCAACCGAGCGTTGTTCTTGTCGGCGACGATGATTCGGCCTTGGTTGTCGATGCACACCCCAAGTGGAAGCTTGAACTGGCCTGGTTGATCGCCTCGAGATCCAAACTCGAACAAGAACGAGCCATCAATCGACGACAATACTTGCACTCGGTGGTTATCAGTGTCGGAGACGATGATTCGGCATCGATCATGATCGATCGCAACGCCTGATGGGTACTTGAACTCTCCAGGTTGGGATCCTTTACCACCAATCGAGAACAAGAACGAGAGACCGATCGACGACAAGAACACCAGTCGATGGCGGTGGGTTCCAGCGACGACAATGCGGCGATGATTGTTGTCGATGGCGATGCCTCGAGGATAGCTGAGCTCGAGATCCCCTGAATCTTGCTTGCCGATGGACGACAAGAACGATTGGTCGCTCAATGACCATGATTGTACTCGGTGGTTGAGCGTATCGACGACGAGGATGCGATCATGATCGTGATCGATCGCAATGCCATAAGGATGCTGGAGCTGGCTTGGTTGGTCGCCCTTCTCGCCGAACTTGGACACGAACGAGAGGCCTTCTTCATGGTCGTCGCAAGAGAGCACTTGTACTCGCTGGTTCCGACTATCAGCGACCATCAAGAGACCTCGATGATGATCGAACGCCAAGCCTACTGCATAGTTGAATAGGCCGTCATCACGGCCTTTCTGGATCGTGCCGATCGAGAGGCACGTTCGAGGTGGCCTTTCATTGCCTCGGAGCCACGAAGAGCCTCGGCCGTACGCGACAAGGTGCATGACAATCACTCGAGCGAATCGTACAACAGGATGTGCGAGTACGAGCACGTTGGTGAAGACAAGCTTGGAGCCGACGAGCAGAGACGACACGAACGAGTCGAACCAGAGTCGTAGCATCGTATCCATGGTCGTATTGCCTGAGACACTGCTTTGTAGTGTCACTGGTAGGACATCAAAAGAGAGAGAGAGAGAGAGAGAGAGAGAGAGAGAGAGAGCACGAGCGAGGCAAGGCAACTGAACAACAAGCGAGCTCATCGATCTATCGTGGTCTCTCGCCGCTCTTCGCCAGGTCGAGATCCTCTGATACCGCCAATCTCGAACAAGAACGAGAGATCGATCAACCACAAGAACACCAATCGATGGTCGTGGGTACCAGCGACGACGATAGGGCGATGGTGGTTGTCGATGGCGATGCCTCGAGGATAGTCGAACTCGAGATCTCCTGATCCATTCTTGCCAATGCTCGACAAGAACGATTGGTCGCTCAATGACCATGATTGCACTCGATGGTTGAGCGTATCGACGACGAGGATGCGATCATCCAGGATGCTGGAGCTGGCCTATCGACGGCGTACTACTGTACTCACGCTACTGACAGAATAGTGACAAACCCCTTGCACCTCCTCTGGCAGTTTGGCTGTAGACGGACACGCCTGACATCGTTCGACCTCGATGGACCATTGGCTTCTGCCAAGAGCGGGGTTAGCCGCAGCGTGACAGCGCCGAGAGACTTACCCCTTGGCAGATCACGGTGGTTCATTGAGGTTGGAGCGTGTCAGAGGAGGACAGCGACAGATTGATACAATGCTTGATGAGAGAGAGAGAGAGAGAGAGAGAGAGAGAGAGGCCTTGATTGATATCTCGTTCAAGATTGCACGAGATATCATTCATCGCGAGCATCGGCGCTTGCTTGCTTGAGTGAGTGAGTGAGTGAGTGTGCTGTACGATGAGAATGACAATGGCGATGACGAGGAGGTGCTGGATAGTATCGTCACATCATTGTGCACTTCTTCTTCTTGCTGTTGTTGTTGGTGGTTCGAGATCGATCACATGGCGCAATGCGATCTGGCGCCTCGAGATACGAGAAGATCTCGAACAAGATCTCGTTCGGAATCATCGACATCGCGTTCGACTCATCGACCAGCGATCGAATCATCGTCATCGTCGAGATGGCTTGCTTCATCCATGGTGGAGCATGTCGATGACGATCTGGTCGCCAAACGAACTTGGTGTCGGCAGGCCATTGATTGGCTCCAATCACATGCACTTGATGGCCCGCCGTGAAGGCGATGAGACCTCGATGCTCGTCGAATGCAATATCGCTTGGCTTCTCGATGCCACAATCGAAGAATGAGATGTGATGACCTTCGTGAGTGAACGATTGCAATCGATGGTTGTCAGTGTCGGCGACGATGATTCGGCCTTGATTATCGACGCACACTCCTCGAGGAAGCTTGAACTGGTCTGGTTGATCGCCTTTGGAGCCGAACATGAACAAGAACGAGCCATCGATCGACGACAATACTTGAATTCGATGATTGCGGCTATCAGAGACGATGATTCGGCATCGATCATGATCGACCGCAATGCTTGGTGGGAAGAACGACTCGACAGATTGATATTCTTGCTCGCCGATGGAGAACAAGAACGAGAGATCGACCGACGACAAGAACACCAATCGATTGTTGTTGGTATCGGCGATGATGATGCGATGATGATGCTTGTCGATGGCGATGCCTTGAGGATAATACAACTCGAGACCTTCTGATCGACGGCCAATGCACGACAAGAACGATTGCTCGCTCAATGACCATGATTGTACTCGACAATTTGACGTGTCGGTGATGAGGATGCGATCATGGTCGTGATCGATCGCAAGGCCCCATGGATACCTGAACTCGCCTGGTTGGACGCCTTCCTCGCCGAACTTGGACACGAACGAGCCGCCATCATCATCATTGCAAGAGAATACTTGCACTCGATGGTTGCCTCTGTCAGAGACGAGCAAGAGACCTCGATGATGGTCGAACACCAAGCCTTGAGGGCAGTAGAACTGGCCATCAGCATCGCCTTGTTCCTTGGTGCCGATCGAGAGCTTGATTCGAGCATCACGATCAAGAGTGTCGTCTTCCATCTCTTCCACTTCAATCTCCCTCTCTCTCAACGACCAAAGAGATGATCCAAACTCCAAACTGCAAGCTGCGGAGACGAAGAGATGAAGATATGAAGCTCTCTCACACATGAGACGCGAGACACGAGAGACACCAAGCAAGCAAGCAACGAGCAACAAGAAGCAACAAGAACCAATCGATGAAGGAACAAAGAACAGCACCTCCCTCCCTCAACCAACCACTCCCTCACTCACACGAGCCTCTTCTTGATGATGCTGTCTTCTCTTGGTATTGGTATTGGTATTGGTATTGGTATTGGAAAGAGAAGTTGATTGAGATTGAGGCCTATGGACCGCGTACTACTGTACTCACGCTACTGACAGAATAGTGACAAACCCCTTGCACCTCCTCTGGCAGTTTGGCTGTAGACGGACACGCCTGACATCGTTCGACCTCGATGGACCATTGGCTTCTGCCAAGAGCGGGGTTAGCCGCAGCGTGACAGCGCCGAGAGACTTACCCCTTGGCAGATCACGGTGGTTCATTGTGGTTGGAGCGTGTCAGAGGTGGACGGCGATTAACTTGGACACGAACGAGAGGCCTCCATCATGGTCGTCGCAAGAGAGCACTTGTACTCGCTGGTTCCGACTATCAGCGACCATCAAGAGGCCTCGATGATGATCGAACGCCAAGCCTACTGCATAGTTGAATAAGCCTCAAGCGAGATTGATGCATAGATCAATAACAAGCTTAACTCAAGTGGAAATCCGTATTGTTTAAGCCTATCGATCCTCATAGATGCGAGTGTCTTTGCTTTACGATTCCGACCGTTGACATCGTTCGTTGGTTCTGCTGGTCCGATCCAACCTCTCTGATAAAATACGCCCTCTACCAATGGGAAGGGAAGTGGTAATTCAAGGAGATCCATCGTTTCGTGAAGTGGATCTATACTCTCGGAGAGAGGCATAGTATCACACACCAGAAGTTCCAGAAGTCCGAGTGGGAGGGAGGGAGGGAGGACCTCAAGCAAGCAACGGGAAGTCGCGTATGATCGGCTGAGGAGGAAGAGTAGGAGCAGCTCCATTCATTCGATCATCTTCATCATCATTCGCTTCTTGCCCTCGCTCTCTATCCATCTCTCACACACGCATCCCACACCAATCCAATCAATCAAGTACAACACGCCACATATCTCCCTTCTTCAACTATCCATTCTATTCGAGTCTGGATAGAGAGACTGAGATCGTAGTTATATCGAAGCAACCAAATCAATCCTCCTCTCCTACACCGTTGATATCTATCTCGATCTATCTATCTATCTCTCGATCTATCAAGCTTGCTGTCACAACTATCCCTCGCCCTCACGCTCCATACCATACCATACCAATCCAATCCTCGATACACCTACACACACCACCAATCAACCTATATACCTCGTACGTACCTCCAATCTCTCTCCACTCTCTCGATTCATTCATCGATCTCACTATCAATCACTCTCTCTCAAGAGACTCAATCCAACGACCAATCGTTCTACCGATTGACCACGAGGTCCCGAGGCCCCTCCAGCCATGAGTAAAGAAGACCTCCCAGCCGAGTACGCCGCCGAGAAGTACTTTGGCGAGCCCGACACGATAGGCTTCGCGGCCATCGTCGAGATACGACTGCCACTACCGCCACCGCCACCGACTCCAAGCTCCTCGTCCGCCTCCTTGGGAGGCTCCACCGAACGCCATCATCTCCTCTCGTTGAAGGGCGATGTAGAGATGGGTAGCTACGGGTCCACCAGTACCTCTACGACGTCCTCTCGTAGTAGTAGTAGTAGCAGCAAGTCCAAACAGCTCGAGCAACAACCAGCCGTCCCTCTCGAGGAAGAGCCGACGGTCGTCATGTGTATCTCACGAGCTCCGATGCTCGATAGCGTCATGGCTCGTGTCATCAGCTCGATCGATCTCCTCGTCGATCATCGCAAGTGCTTCGGCGCCGACTCCAAGACCTACAACTATCAGATATGCTACGACGTCGAGGACGAGAATCTCTTCATCTGCGCCTCGAAGGCCGACAAGCTGCCGGCTCGCATCGCCTTCACCTTCCTGCAAGCCTTGAAGGAGGAGTGGTGGCGCCACACCAACAAGAAGAAGCTGCCCGACAAGGAGCTCTTCAAGCTTCAACGTACCTTTGCAAAGATCATGGATGAGCAGATGGTACGTCAAAAAATGATGATCGAGAGAGAGAGAGAGAGATAGAGAGAGAGAATAGTGATGGTAATTGATGGAGATAGAGGAGTAATTGATGGAGATAGAATAGTAATTGATGGAGATAGAGGAGTAATTGATGGAGATAGAATAGTAATTGATTGAGATAGAATAGTAATTGATAGAGATAGAGGAGTAATTGATGGAGATAGAATAGTAATTGATGGAGATAGAATAGTAATTGATGGAGATAGAATAGTAATTGATGGAGATAGAGCAGTAATTGATTGAGATAGAATAGTAATTGATGGAGATAGAATAGTAATTGATGGAGATAGAATAGTAGTTGATGGAGATAGAATAGTAATTGATTGAGATAGAATAGTAATTGATGGAGATAGAGCAGTAATTGATGGAGATAGAGCAGTAATTGATGGAGGTAGAGGAGTAATTGATTGAGATACAATAGTAATTGATTGAGATAGAATAGTAATTGATTGAGATAGAACAGTAATTGATTGAGATAGAGCAGTAATTGATGGAGATAGAGCAGTAATTGATGGAGGTAGAATAGTAATTGATGGAGATAGATTGATAGGATAGATCCGTCGTTGATAGGGGTTTTGATGATGACCTACGCAAGTTTACTGTGGAATCTAATGCATCTATCTCTCCACCTCAGATCTTCTACGGCTCGAATCCAGCGGCTGACAAGTTGCGTAAATTGAAAGCCAAGGTCGATATGACGACCGACGTCATGCTTGGCAACATCGGTATGATGCTGCTCCATTGATTCAGTTGGCTCTTCGAATTGTGATTTGTTGCGTGCATTATCCTAATTGGTTGGTTGATGAAGCGAAACTATTGGCACGTGGCGAGAAGCTCGATCACATCTCGACCAAGGCCGAGACTATGCAACAGCACACGAGTAACTTTAAGAAACGCACGTTCGAAGTGCGTCGATATGCGTGGATGAAGCATTTCAAGGCGTGCATCGTTCTGATTGCCACCGTCATTTGTGTACGTATGATGGTGTATCTCTTGCGAGATATCGGTGAGACTCATGCGGTTGCTTGCAACAGGCTATCATCTCGTTGATCGGACTCGCGGTTGCGTTGTACTATTTCAACAAGTACTTTTTGTTACTGGGTTGAACAGCAGCCCAGGCTCCAATATCGTCTATCGGCGTCATCCATCTGGCGGTTTCGATTGCTTATGATGGTGGTGTTGCTGTTGTTCGTTGTACCGTCGCTTTTGCCTTCTCGCTCCCATACCGTTTCTATATCTGCTCGCCTGCTTCGTCCCAAACTACGTGCTGTAAATATCTGTGATCTTTGCCTTGTCATCGACGTTGTACTTTACTCTCGCTCTTATCTCGTGTCCATTTATTCATTCGTGTGCATGTGTCTCCTTGAATCATGACCTACTAGTCTTCTCCTTTGATCTCTCTATCTCTCGATCTCGATCTCTCAATATACGCTTCTTGCTCCACGAACGTGGAAGGAAACGCAACAATCCCTCCCTCCCAACCCCATCATTCCAAGGACGCGAATGAGGTCCGAAATGCACAACGGGCAGAGAGATAGAGCAAAGCACGAGCTTATTAAGGATAGAGCAATGATAGGCTTGGGAATCAGCGAGCTCCCATCGCGTTACGCTGGAGCGGAGTAGAGAGGAGAGTGCGAGTGTGTTGAGTCAGTGGTGGTTCTGGCTCCACCACACTGCTTGTAGTGACAGCAGCGGAGAGCGGTTCTCTCTGGAGTGGTGGCAGGTTGGTGCTCTTCTCGCTATCTGTGCCGAGGAGTGTGTGTGTGTGTGTGTGTGTGTGTGGCACGTGCACACGATAGCGCGTGCCTTTGCTTGTCTGCGTTTGCGTGTGTTGTGTCAGCCTCGGGTCCGGACCGACAAGCAGATATCGAAATATCCCAGACCCTCTCTATCAGTCGATCCATCCATCCATATCTCTCGAGAACCAACCTCCGAACCTTCCGAACCACGATCCGAATATCTGCGCCATCTTACCCAACCAACCCACACCTATCCACCTACCCTATTCCCAAGCTCCCTCCTCTCTCCTCTCTCCCTCACTTCATTTGCTCCATCTCCCTCTCCCGTTCCCACCCATCCTCCTCTCTCTGTCCCTCATACACCCCCACACACACCATGGAGATGTTCGAGTCGTGGCCACCGATCGCCAAGTGGTCTGTCTTCGTCATCGGCATCGCCATCACACGATTACTCACCTTGCAGTGCTTGATGAACATCGGTCGGTACGTCGCTCGCTCGCTCGCGCGCTCGTGCCACGAGCCAAGCACCAACACGCCATCGTTCCCGCATCGTCGCTATCACCTCTCATACTCTCTCGCTACTCTCTCTCTCTCTTTTTGTCTGTGTGTGGGTGTGGATAGCTCCAAGTATGCTGATGAGACCCGCATCACGCGCAAGCCTCCGATCACCGCCAAACAACTCAAGCGAGGTACGATACACGAGTCGAGCACATATGATCTATCTCTATCTCTATCTCTATCCCTATCTATCCGTTGCTATCCATTGTGAGCAAGTGTACCAGCTATCCATCCATACATCTCTCCACACATCTCTATCGTGAGCAAGTGCACCAGCTACCTATCTATCCATACATCTCTCCTCTATCGTGAGCAAGTGCACCAGCTATCTATCCATACAGCTCTCCTCTATCGTGAGCAAGTGCACCAGCTATCCATCCATACAGCTCTCCTCTATCGTTAGCAAGTGCACCAGCTATCCATCCATACATCTCTCCTCTATCGTTAGCAAGTGCACCAGCTATCCATCCATACATCTCTCCTCTATCGTGAGCAAGTGCACCAGCTACCCATCTATCTACCTATCTTTCCATCTCTTCTATCCGTTCCGACCTGTATGTCTCTCTCTTTGCGACGCTAACATGTATTGTGTGCTTGCTCGTTCTCTCTCTCTCTCTCTCGCTCGTTGTAGAGTCGGTCTGGCCGCTGGGCATCTTGATCGATATGTGCCTCTCGGTCGTGCTGTACTACATTGGCAACTTCAACGACATGCCGTACTTTAACTTTGAGGGTCTGCTGTGGAACTTTTTGATCCACGTGACGTTGATCGAGTTCGTGTACTACTGGTGGCACGTGGCGCTGCACTGGAAGTTCCTCTACAAGAACTGGCACCAGTATCACCATGCGTCGATCAACACCGAGCCGACCACGGGCTACAGCTTCGAGATTGGCGAGCGTCTCTCGTACACGACGCTCTTTGCCGTCACGCCCTTGTTGCTCGAGTACTACGGCATGCAGTCGTACTTTACGTTCGCCTTCAACATGATCTGGTTCGATATCATGAACGGCGGAGGTCACATCAACTTTGAGCTCTTTCCGCGTTGGTACATGGATTCCATTCTGTGCACCGTGTGGTACACGCCGTCCTACCATTCGATCCATCACACTCGCTTCAAGTACAACTATTCCTTGTTCATGGTACGTATCACCCACCACTCACTATGCTTACTCTCTCTCTCTCTCCCTCTCTCTCCCTCGTACATTGTTCATTTTACTCACGAACCCTGGCCATCTCTTGGAATGGAATTGTGAGTAGCCCTGGCCCGACATGATGTTTGGCACGACTGACTGGCCGCGTACCAAGGAGGTCTTCTTGCGAGCACTCGATGGTGCCAACCGTGGTGCGGCACTCTCGTTGTCGAACAACGCCGAGAGTGAGGCTGCTTCCCACAACCACATGACACAGATTCCGAGCGAGGCTTCGTTGCCTCCTCCTTCGGATTCGGTCTAATACCCAATCCTTCACACACTCTCGTTCTCGCTCTCGTTCTCTTACTCTGCGTACCTATGTGTTAACGATCCATTGTTATTGGTGGTTCGTTTGCTTAGTGGCTCTGCACACAACACCCATGTGCACTGTTCTCTGCCATGGATGATGTTGTTTCTCGCTCTCTCTCTTTATTCGTTCTTGATTGATATCTCTATATCTCTCCATTGCGCAACTCTCCCTCGTTCGCCTCATAGCAGCACTTTTATGGACGCTTCCAGATATCCTCTCCCCTCCTCTTCCTCGTCCTTCTTGCTCTACTTTTTTGTGATACCCTCTTCAAATGCTTACTCCTCTCGAAGCAGCAGCTGCAACCTATCATACCATACCACAATAAATAGATGGACAACAGCAAATTCAATATGATCTCCCTCTAACAAACTCAATCCAATCCAATCCAATCCAATCCAATCCAATCCAATCCAATCCAATCCAATCCAATCCAATCCAATCCAATCCAATCCAATCCAATCCAATCCAACCCAATCCAATCCAATCCAATCCTACCCAATCCAATCCAATCCAATCCAATCCAATCCAATCCAATCCAATCCAATCCTACCCAATCCAATCCAATCATCAGTCCAGTCCAGTCCGTTCCATTCCATGCCACCTCACCAGCGCAACGCATTCCGTAGCCGCGAACCAAAGAACAGCCTTCTGCTAAGCAATCAAACACCACCAACGCGAAGAGAAGAGACGAGAGAGCATTCCTTACCACTTCTCGTACCCCGGAATCCTCTCCTCTCTTCTTCCCTCTGCTCTCTCTCAGTGTTCGCTTCTCTCTCCTCTCTCCTTCTCTCTCTCGTTGGTGGTGCGCGTGTTTGCTTGTTCGCTTCGCTGCTGCTGCCACGCACGCAACCAGAGGAAAGGAAGAGTCTGTGTCTGTGAGTCTCTGATCTCTCTCTCTCGCTGTGTGTGTGTGTGCTGGTTAGGGTTGTGGTGCAGCTTACTGTCTTTGTGGTGTGGTAGTGGATTCCGAGCGTGGTGCTACACTTCGTACACCGACACACCACTACACGACCCAACAGCTCTATCTATCCATCCATCTATCCTATCTACACCACTCCCATCGTTCTTATCACTATCTCTATCTCTATCTCTCAACCATTCCATTTACTCTATCCCTTGATTCGTACTCGTTTATCTTGTAGTGTTTGTGAGTGACCGACCCTCACTCACCTACACCCCACCCACACTCTCTCTCTCTCCATCTCTCTCTCTCTCTCTCTCTCTCTCTCTCTCTCTCTCTTTCTCTCGTGTGATATCTTGCACTATGGCGCCTGTAATCGTTGATAGTGATCCAGATGAACGGTGGAGTACCATTCGTTCGGATACCGAAACCGAGACCGAGACCGAGACTGAGCCCGAGCAAGAGCACGAGGTCGATAGCGATGCACCATTGATCGCGTACATTCAACGACGTCGTGAGATCAACGCCGCTCGTGCTGCTGCTCGAGCTGCTGCTGCTGCTGTTGTGGCCACTACTACCTCCAACAATCACGGCACAATGACGACAACGACCACGACCACGACGACAACATTGAATGGTGGTGAACAACATCCGACTCATGATCTCGATCTTGATGTTCGTGTCGTATCGCGACAATCGACTCAATCGCACGATGATCGTGATGGATCGTTGCTACGATCACGACCGTATCCTACTCGACAACGTGCTGTTGGTCGTCGTCATAGTGTCGGTGCTCTCGACGAGGCTCCTGTGGCAGTTCGATCGCGAGGAGGACGCATTCGCGAGCCGACCGCCACGAGCACCTCGCCGAGCACCACCACGACGACGACCACGACCACGACGAGCCTCCGATCAACTCGATCACGTACCGAGAACAATCTTGATGATGACAACGAGGCCATGACCACGGCGAGCGACTATGTATATGCCGTAGCACATGAGGAACGATCTCGTTCATCAGGCGATGATGATTCCTACGACGATGGCGACAATGATGACGATGGTCGAGCGGTTCGTGCGAGCCCCAAGAAGGCCATCAAGCGCTACGGTTGGTTGTGCCGCGACTCGCTCGAAGGCCGCAAGCGCATGAGTCGTGGCAAGCCCGGTTCACGTCGCTACCAGCGTTGGTTGAACGACGTGTTTCTCGGCCGTGATCCGAATGCCTTGCTCGATAGCGGACCGCGTGAGCTCTCGGCTCCATCGGTGCTCGTGCTACCTCCTTCGAAGCTTCAAGACGGCGAGCGTCGTGGTGATGGCAACCTCGATCATGACTACGACAATGACGACCAAGGATACATGTCTCCTTCACGTCGTGATCATGAGTATCAACTTGCTCAATCTCGTGCACGAGCGGCATTGTATCGATCTCCTGGCGCCACTGCTGGCGTTGGACTCGGCGTCGGTGTCGGCATGGGCATGGGAGCAGTCTCGATGCCATCGTTGTTGTCCATGTCTCCTGGAAACAACACGGCAGCCAATGCTCGAGAGCGTGAACGCGAACAACGACGCCAACGTCGTCGCATTCGACGAGCTCTCGCGGCCGAGAACGACGGCATGGTACCAGCACCATCGCCAGCCGAGGCAGCTGCTACGGCGACTGCCGTTGCGGCGGCTCGTGATCTTCGCCGTCGAGTGATTGCCGCCGCCGCCGCGACGTCGATCGACGATGAGTCCAACGGCCAAGAATCCGAACGCACGGCCGGCTCGCGTCGCGTCAAGATTGGCCTCGACAACTACAATGACTTTCACAACGAGCGCGTCGCCAACTCGACCTTGTCGCAACTGCTCGCGAACGACCATCATCTCGAGCACTTTCAATCGTTCATCGACATTACCGAGGAGCGCGAGCGCGAGCTTCTGCTCGCTGCGACGCGCCAGTCGTACGGCTGTCGACCTTTGGCGCAACGATCGCAATCGCAACAGCAACAACAATCGCAAGCACCATACAACCCGTTTGCGCCTGCTGCATCGCCACTCTACGAACTGCTCTATCTATCGGACAGCGCCACCGATAGCGAGTACAACAGTCATCATCATCATCGTCACCATTCTCATGGCCAGTCGAACTTTTCGTTGCCACTCTCGCGACATCACTTGCGAGAGATTGAACGCAATACGATGAGTCGCTATCGATGTATCGAGAGCACCGCTCGCCGGCTACTACGCAACTCGATCGGAAGCGAGTTTTTCACTGAGCTCGAGGCTCATGTACGAGCATTCGTTGTTGATGTACACAAGCGTCATCAATTGTTCTCGGCTACGAGCATGTCGAGTTCTACCACGACCACCAGTACGATGAGTGCGGTATCAATGACCACACTGCCGACTCCCGAGTCGTTCGGCCGTCGATTCGTATCGACCGGTGGTAGTGCTCATGCACCACTGCGACTGCACTTGCATTTGAAGGACTCGTTCCATCGATTGCTGTGCCATAGCATGTGCCAATACTATGGCTTGGAATCGCACAGTATGTGCTCGCGGCTACGATGATCACGCATGCCACCGCCATTGCTGTCGTCGTCGTCGTTGCACAAGGCGATAGCAATGACGGTGGCAATAGTTGCGCAGGAGGTGACTGCGTATTGATTTGCGTGTGTGTACGTTCGCGTGCTTGCGTGCGTGCGTGCGATTGTGTCTCGATCGTTGCGTATACACCTACAGGTTATTGTGCGGCAGACCTCGATCATCTCGAGGGCACGATGGCCGAGTATGTCGGCCCAACCGAGTATGCCCATGTTATTGGAACCATGCCGTCATCCTCGTCGTCGTCGAGGAGTTTGAGCCAACCTGGCGATGGCATCGAGAAGGTGGTCGTAATCTCGACCTCGAAGCGCGTACCAGTTCCCATGCTACCATTGGTGGATCTTGCCACGTGTCTGCAGCGTGCCAAGGAACGCAGCCGTCGTGCAACAGATCGCCGTCGTCGCCATGAGGCTGAGCATTATGTCGTTGACGACGAGGACGACGAGGAGCAGGACTTTTTCGGTAACCCATTCGGCAGCGAGCCCAAGTGCGGTGGTGCCGGCGAGAGTGGCAGCACGAGCAAGCGTCAACATCGTCGTGGCTCTCGCAAGACTCGAGCTCAACGTGCTGCTGAGGGAGTTCATCATGATGATGACGACGACGACAACGAACGAGCTCGACAGCGAGCTCAACGCAAGGCTCAACCTGGTGCCGAGATTCTCGATGCAGCGTACTACACACGACCGAATCAAGAGTTTGATGGTGATGCCAATACGGGTCGCTCTCAACGCAAGCACCGAAGCAAGTCCTCCAAGAACCCTGCGCGTCCGAAGCGAAGTACTCGCAACGTCAACAACCATCGATCACTTACGATTCGATTCTAACTTGACCTTCTTTTCCATGGTGAGTGCATACCTTGTGGACTGTGTACACAGTCTCTACTCGCATACTATTGCATTGTATTATTGAACAACAACAACATGATTCATGAGCATATTTTACTCGTTAATCGAGAGAGATGTATTGATAGATTGAGTCAAGATGTTGGATTGGTTCGAGAGCTGCTAAATACTGGTCGAGCAGTAAAGTCAGGCACCGATGCCAATGCATCGAGTGTGATCTCGACCGAGCGTTCGAGCGATGACGCAATCATCTTGCGATAGGGTTCGTATCCACCAGTCTGTTGACGCTCGCGATCGAGTCGCTCAAAGATGTAGTTGTCGACGACCAGTATGGCGGCAGCTCGAACTCGATGGTAACCAGCCATGGTGAGGAGGGTCGAACACTCCATATCGGCACCGAGTACATTGGCACGAGCCCAGAGATCGTTCTTGTTACCGAGTGGTCCATCGTAGAAGTGCCTATCGAGTGAGGGAGTGGTGGTCAGGTTGATTGGATGTCTCGTCGTGAAGCGAGCAAGCGTACCCGACCGTGAGGCAGATGCCAACGTCCCAAGAGAGAGTGGCATTACGCTCAGAGGCACATGAACGAGTCAGAGCATCAACGAGTTGATAGTCAGCTACAGCTGGATAACTCGCTGGTACCAATGCGTGTGATACTCTGTTGCATATATTCTCATAGTTAGCTCGCTAGGCCTCTGAGTCAGCCGTCATCAGCATCATCATCATCATCATCATCATCATCATCATCATCATCATCATCATCATCATCATCATCATCATCATCATCATCATCATCATCATCATCATCATCATCATCATCATCATCATCATCATCATCATC
>Ga0209914_1002305_pt1 | contig 16116 bp, 18 predicted proteins | sample ThiBiot_500_plan_FD_183949 | JGI IMG/M metagenome (GOLD analysis project Ga0209914, IMG submission 183949) | Wastewater bioreactor microbial communities from Cape Town, South Africa - Thiocy_cont_500_plan (SPAdes) | ecosystem: Engineered > Bioreactor > Thiocyanate-remediating > Anaerobic-Aerobic...
TATTATTTTGAGATTTAACTCGAATATGAATTATATTCGATGATGGATAGTGTTGTGATCGTCTTCTGCGTTTATGCAATATTTTAGAATGTAAAATTCTATAATTCGAAGTATTACTTGTACTGTCATTCATTAAAAAATTCTATTCACAATACAACCATTGCTGTTATTTGCTGGTATGTGCACAAAAATATTGTAATGAATTGTTAGGTGGCTTCTTGTTGTCTGGATCAAAATTATTGGATTATGATTTTGAAAGAAAGAAACGTAAGTCGTCTATGATGAAAGATTATTATTCAGGACATATTTTATTTTGTCTTGAAAGTTGAATGCAATCTGTATTTTAAAAAAAATGAGTGTCAATAACTTATAAATTTTTGTATTCTGTGATTGTTTGTATCAGCTACATATAGACTATTGTCACTATCAAGTCTTACAGCATACGGACCACTTAGTAAGAGATCAGTGCTACCGCTTACTCCAGTAACACCAGCAACCGTAGTGGCATTGGTTTGACCGGCAAGAAAAAACTGTATGCGCTGATTGGATGTATCAGCAACATAGATATTTCCTAATGGATCAAATATGACACCACAGGGACTATTTAATAGAGTTGATGACGAACCACTCAAGCCGCTACTGCTTCCAACGATAAGTGTCCATGTACTATCTCCGAGAACCCACTTAACAATATTGTTGGCACCTCGATTCGCGATTATAAGACTATTGGATGTTAAATCAAGATAAATTCCGAATGGTCCCTTTAATTGTGTACTACCCGTACCATTTCCATTACCACCAGCTACTACAGTACCACTTGATGCACCCGATAAGTATTCAATAATACGATGACCTTCATATTCACTAATATAAGTTGTACCAGAATTTTCATTTAAAGCAATACCATATGGTGTATATAATTGATTTAAAGCCGTTCCTTTCCCACCTAAAGTCAAACAAATATTGCATTTACAGTGCCATAATGTAATTATATACCTGTGCCTGCAATGATTGTACCAGTTGACGAGCCAGATGCCCAATATTGAACACGATGATTGTAAGGATCCGTTACATATAGATTACCATTTGAATCGACAACAACTCCATCTGCTCGATTAAAATAGTTAACAGTTGAACCTGCAGTTCCACTCGATTGACCAGCAACTGTCGAACCAGAAGAAGCACCTGCCAGCCACATTTGTACTCGATTGTTATCACGTTCAGCTATGTATATTGTCTTTGATGAATCCACTGCTAAATCATATGGATAACTGAGATGATTCGATGCAGAACTACTAGAACCAGTAATTCCAGCCACAGTTATGCCAGTACGATTCCATTGAACTGGAAGAGAGCTTGCTAAACATGTATTTGTCACTGTTAAGATAGTAAGACTACTGAAAGATATATACGTACTCGTCGTTGTTGTGGTGGTGAATGTTGTATCTGAAATCGATGATAAGTAAAATACAAGTTTTTTTTTAAACATACTTTCAAATATATTTCCAGTTGTGAATGTAGTAGTAGTATCTACAATTTAACATTTTTAGATAGTATTTTGAGAAAAAATAGAATTAAATATGTCTTACAGGATTGTGCCCAAGCAGTTGAGACAGCTCCAAGAATGATTCTACCAATTAAAGAACCAATCGTTAATCCAATCATAAGTGGAATAGCCTTTTTAGAACAGCATGCGGCTTTATCAAAGGCAGTACACTTTCGTCTAGTATTAGTTTTTAATGATTGATTCTTGTGGATTTTCGCAAGAATGGAACGAGATGGTTTCGAAGATGAACTTTTCTTTTTCTCAGATTCCACGTGCCAAATATTTTGTTGTGATACGTTTTCAGCATGATCTGGTGATACTTTACTATCACTTGTCCTAAATAACGATGAAAAATGCTGCGATTCGTATGCCTTTTGAAGAAAACTAGTTTTGCTGCCGACGTTCATCATCTTATTTCATATAATGATATGAAAAGAAATTCAAGAAATTTCAGTCTCAGAAGTGTTTTTCTAATTAAAATTCCAATTTTCTTTTCGATAGAATGCATTTGAAAGTATGCAATAGATTTCAATTTTCTTCTCACGTACACTCATTATCTTGAGTCAAATTATTCTCTTTTTGAGAAAATAATAATAAAATAAACAATAGACATTGATTAGTTGATTCAAGGGCTGTGGAACGCTGTAAAGTCAGGTGAGGCTATAAAAACGCCAATGTCGTACTTTAGAAAATTTTCGACGACATTGGACTAATTCATTTTTTTTTCATTAATCAAAAAATCCAAAAAAAGTTTCTCTTTTTTGATTCGATGATAGAAACCATTCAAATTTTAGTATTTGCCGTATTAAAATGCTCGTTCCATTATGTAGAAGTAAGGATGTACGCGAATCATAAAACCCAAAAGCATCTGGCCAACTCATTGTTGATGTAGTAGTATTATATTGAATTGTATTATAGTTCTCTGCTTCTTTTTCGCCATCACTGTTGAAAAACATTTGTTGAAGATAAATTTTTAGCCACGTCTAGACTGCTCGTGTAATATTTCAGTATAAATAGCGCACAATTTCTAATAATTATCTCGATAAGTAATTCCATTGGAAATATCACAATTAACCAAATAAACTTTCAGTCCAATGTGATTCAAGAATTTTTGAAACATCAAATGGTCCATTTGCTTCTACGAAATGATCTAACTGGTTCTATGTTGATGGTATCTATACGTATTATTATGTTGAAACAATAAGTAAGAAAAAGAAGGTCATGAACTGTAATAAACCATCACTTTCCGACCTTCGTAATTTACTTGAAGAAAACATGATGGTAAATTGAATTGATATGGTGCAATAACACAGTATTGAATAAAAACATGTTTCAATAATTGAAAGAACAGAACAAAGAATAACGACAACGTCTGATAAGGATTGAAACATGGTATATCTACATATAAGATAGTGATGTTTTGCGTATAGCTTTACATTATTCTTAACCACGCGTGTTTAGTTATATTTCTACAACAATGCAATCGAATTTCAGGTCGTTTAGCACAAGATTGAATAATCTTCCTCCTCCTCCAAAACGCAAACTAACTCCTGAATCGAATTCTACCACCGCCACCAATGGAGAACTCGAAGAACGTATTAACGACATGTATGCGAAATTTAACTCAGAAATACAAAAACTTCAGCAACAATTCGAACAAGTGTTATCACGTATCGATGGATTTGAACATCGATTGCGTCATATTGAAACTCTGAATGAAATCACACCACAACACATTAAACCTAATGTTGCTAATATTGAACAATTTACTAAAGACTTTGAAGAACGGTTCGATCTAGTGGAAACAAATAGTCAAACACTCACGGAAAGACTCGATAGTTGTCAACAAAGTTTTGCGAAAATGAATATGAAAACTGAAAATTTCGAAAATCAACTTATAAATCTTCAGCAACGCTTGAATAATTTCAACATGGATGAGCAACCTGCTACAGAAAATGTGTTCACCTATTCGCCTCCTACATTAGATCAATTGCAAAGTGACAACGATGAATGTGATTCGATAGAGAAAGCCTTGTGCACGCCTTGTGAGCAACAAATCTTTCTATCAACTGCTCAGGTTCAATATGGACTGTTCGATGTTTGTGATAAATATAACGTTATTCTAGCCAAAGAAGATGACAAATTAAAACTATTCAATCATCAGAAACAAATCGATGAACGTCCATGGGGTGAAGTTGGCCGTAATAATTATGCGACATGTATTCATTGGTGTTCGTTTCTTGATATTTTTCTAATTTTATACAGATTTAAGTTGTATACCCTATCGTTGAAACGTAATTCAAAAACATCCGAATTGGAATTCGATGATTTGAAGATGGTTAGCTCTATTCGAGTTTACTCCTTGAAACATGACACAACTCAACGAGCCGGTAATGCCGTAGAATTACTACGTTTTCTTACAACATCACCCGGTTTATCCGGTTATTTATATCTGAATCGTGGTTATCGTCGAATTGAATTAGTCAATACAAATTCATGGAGATTCCAACGGGGCTGGTCGAAATTCGACTTGGATTATGGTGAACGAGATGAAATCCGATCGATAAAATTAAGCTACGAAGGTACTTATTTAGCTATGAATATTAGATGGAATGATCGTTTGGAATTTATTGACTTACGAAAACATGACGATCAATTGACTTTGTTGAAAAGAATTCGTATGCCTAAGGATTCAGCATCCTTATCTCATCGAGTACAAATACCATTCGGCGAGAAGAAATGGTGGTTAATTGTCGATGAAAAGAATCAATGTTACAAGGTATCAACTGATCCAAATGATGATCGTATCATACCAATACGAACTGATCAGATTCAAGCTATTGAAAATGTTCAAATTCGTTTATGTTTCGCTTGTAATTATAGTTATTTACTGGTTGGAAAAGTGATAGGTGATTATAAACACAAACAAGGAGTATTTAGCTTTTATAAACTCATCAATTGATCAAACAAACAGAATTTCTTGAGGGTGAGCAGAACTTTTCTTCAAAATTTAATCAAATTCAATTCCAATTCTTTTACTTTCATTTTATTTCAATTTCAAACCAAAAAAACTTTTCTTTTTTCATCTTTGCTTTTCATTTCTATCAACATTAAATCGTTGAACTCGATGATTCCAACTATCGGCAACATAAAGATTATTTTCAACATCAAATGATAAACCGGTTGGATAAAAAAACTGATTTGATCCTGTACCATTACCACCCACAACAATTTGACCTTTTTTTGATCCAGATGGCCAATACATTATTCGATCATTCAAACAATCAGCCACATAAATATCACCAACTTCATTCACAATTAATCCTAGTGGGCCACTTAATTGCTTCAAACTAGTTCCTTGGCCTTGTCCACCAGCAACAATAATTCCTTCTTTTGCACCTTTTAACCATTTCATCACACGATGATTGTCACGATCTGAGACATAAACTGTCTCTTCTCGATCGATGAAGAGAAATGATGGCCAATTGAGTTGAGTTAAACTATTTCCTTTTCCGTGTCCACCTGCAACAACTGTTCCTTCTGCTTCATTTTCACCTTTTCTCCATCTTTTTACTCCATGTTTGTCCAAATCAGAAACAAACAAATCTCCACATTCATTCATCATTAATCCAAAACATAGAATATTGTCAATGAGAATTTGTTTATCTTGTTGATTTTCTAATGACCATCGAATAACTCTTCTGTTTCCTTTATCACAAATAATCAAAGATTTGTTGTTTTTATCGACAATCACATCACTTGGTTCATTCAATTGATCAATTCTGTTTCCTTTGCCATTTTCTCCTGTAACAATTTCTCCTTCATTTTCATCTAATTTCCATTTAACAATACGATGATTTTTCCAATCAGCAATATATATGTAAACCAATTTTTGTTGATAATTTACATAGATCCCATGAGGACACTGGAGTTGATTTAATTCCTTTCCTTCTCTATTTCCTCCAGCAATTGTTTCGGCATTTGGCTTCCATTTGATATTTGATTTGAGTTGAAAACGATGAAAATGAGTCAATTCATTGATCAACTCTGTTTGTTTTTGATAGTTTTCTGATAATTGTTTTAGTTTATTAGTTAGATGAGTACGAGAGATAATAAAAGCTGTAAGTGATACTAATCCACTGATTGAGAGTATTAATATGCAAAGTAAATAATATTTTGACTTTTTCAATGGTTGTTTAACAATTTTGTTTTCAGTTGATTTTAATGGATAACCGTTGACATTTGTGGCATTTAAAGATATCATTTCGACATTATCATCATTGACTGAATTGAGTTCGAAGTTACCAGTATGAATAGCGTATCTATCTATATCTTGATCTTCAAGCAGTTTTTTTTATTGTTGTTGGCATAATTGATGCTAAACTTTGAATTGATTGTGATAGCATTTCTCTCCGGTGTTCTACATATTCAAAAATAAATTCAAATACAAGAAGAAGAAAAAAACTAGCCTTTCAAAAGATTAACAGCGTCTCTACATTGAATTTATTCGAAAGCACGAATAAGAAAAGTAAAATCTTGCTCGTTAATTTTGTCTTGATCGAAAAGTGAGTCCATTAAACGAAGAGTACCACGAAGTGAAGCATCATCTCGTATTTTTCGTGGAACATCATTTCCAAGATAAAAATGTAAACGTTCTCGATCATCATCACTCAATCGAGTCTCTAATTTTATTATAATACTTCTCAACTGTTGATGGTCCATATTCATGTTTTATTCATAATATACTTTAAATTAAAATAGAAAAAGATATATTCGATAGACTTCATTTTTTTCAGATTTTTTACAAGTTTTTATCGTCACGATTCGCTATACTACTTGTGCTGAATTCAGCACAAACATACAGGCGAATCCTTTCAGAAAAAACTCGAATCCTATGCTAACTTTACTTACGTGATTATATCTCAATACAATCGCATGTTATATATATATATATAACAGTATCGCCTTTACTGTTTTTTTCCTTCTTTCTATTGACTTCATTCCTTTCACTTATTAAGAAAAAAGATATATCACTCGAAAAAAGAAAAGGAAAAGATAAACAAGAGACGAGAAAGGAGAAGAATCGAAAAGAAACATACATGCGACGTCACATATAACACGTACATCGTACCCACTAAAAATTAACACCCTGACCTTCAAAGCTAATACAGATGCCGTATGTCATACTCGCGAACTACTCAAACTATGAAGAATTTTCTAAGTTTCTACCAATGGATTGTATAGTTCAACGGTATCTGTAGGAGTATAATCACTAAGTCCATCAATAACAATACGTAATGAATTTATTCATAGCTAGTACACTTTGTCATTTTTATAGTTGTAGGAATGATAACAATCGTCTTTTCGGAATTGATGTGCATCTACAAAGATATACTGAAATTACTTTATTACTAATATTAATAAATATGTTTACATTACTTGTAAATTTATTAAACAATTTTATGTTTCTCTTTTGAGAAATATCTATTCAAATATTCAACAATCGAAGAACAATCGAGAACTACATCGATCATCTACTAAACAAATTTCATATAGATAGTTCTTGTTTATATTTTATTATTGAGTACAAATTTACTTCCTTCTTCTTTAATTTAATTGTCATCACATAAGTAATTCATAGAATTATATTCTATACACACTTTTCTCTTATATGTTTCGACACTTCCTTTTACTCGTAAATCAAATTCTATAGATGTAAAGTTAGGAAGTAATTCGATATCCCGATAAGACGAAGTGGTTGTTCGTGTAACTCACTAAAGTATATAAAAACAGTAATAAAGATGCCATTTATGTAGAAGACGTAGTGGCTACTGCAGGCCGACTTATTTCAACGCTATATGGAAAAATTGGACATGTTTTGATGTTATTCAAAATTCTTAAAATAAATTTGTTTTCTGTATTTGTTCGTTGCAATGATCATTAATTAAATTTATTTTTCTTTTAGAAATATATGCTTCTCGCTGGTATTCAACATGGAAAGTGTATCTATGAGAGATTTTCATTGTGTTAATCACAGTCCATGGTCATGGGAGAAACTTCATTAATCCATTATGATAATCATGCAAAATAAAACCAGTGGATGTGCGAGATTGTCATCATAAGAAAAAATTTTAAAAAAAAGTGAAACTTGTCAGGAATGGGAATCGAACCCATATCTCATTTTCATGAATTACCTCTTAAGGGTAACGCCATTACCATTCGGCCATCCTGACTGACGATTTAAAATTATATACAGTAATAATTAGTTTCATGAAATATTCTTTCCAAAGAATTGTAATCATTGCATCATTTTGTGACAAATATATTTCGATGACGCAATATACCTTATATACTTCATACACTTTTATTTCTGATGGAATTTGCACATTTTGAAGGACTTTATTTGGGACTTTCTGGTAAACAAATGAATGATTTGAATTCTTTATTAGCTAACATCACGAATTTTCTGGAACGAGCACCGAATATTCACGAATTTAGATAAACAGAGTTTCAAACAGTAACAATAAAGAAAATATTGTCTATATTAGTTCTTGAGTGGATTCGTTGATTTCAGTTTTTTGTGCTACAGCAGTATTGAATTTTTCAATTCTCTCTTTTCTTCCTGCTCCTGATGGGTCACAAATATAAATATCAATATTAACTTGTTGTAATGCTTTTAAATTTTGCAACATTTTATCCCATCGAAGGACACAGAACCAACCATAGGTTTGTCCGCAGCCTTTGACTTTTAATCTAATTAATAAAGGCAAAGAATCTAAAAGGTCTTCAAGTAAATACACACGCCAATTGTTAAAATCAAGATTAAGAGAACGAACATGATGAGGACAATTACCATGAAAACCATTGGAAAAATAAACAAATTTTATCGAAGGAAAGATAAGCTTGACTCGCTGTATTGTTTCTGATGAAGACAAATGCGTCTGGTTAGTGTTCGAGAGAATAATTCTTTGCAGAGAAGGATGACAAAATGAAGTTGTTGACGTTGATCGAATATAGATGAATTGATAAATGTATTGAGATTGAGAAAAGATTGTTGAATTTCTTTTGTATTCATATATTCGAAAAGTTTAAGAAGTAATTCTCCTGAGAGACTTTCAATTGTAGAATAACAATCTATATTATATAAATTCAAATAAGGAAAAATTTAATTTTACGTTGTTCATGAGTTATTTTCGGTCTTTTCACAGGACGATGATCGATATTTTCTTCCATCAAGCGAGATAGAGAAAAGAATAGTAGTGCACAATGTCTTTTATACTTATTTGGTGATCTCGGTCAATACATAGACAGGCAGTATCCAATGAAAAACAATGTATTTCTATCTTTTCTTCGTGTTGGATAAATTTTAGAAAAATTTTGGGTTACAGTAATATTCTACGAAAACATTTGCACGCTACAGAATCTATCCATCGTCTCTTTCAGCCACTCAGTGATCATCTACGTAAACACAAACAAGGAGTATTTAGCTTTTATAAACTCATCAATTGATTATTTTATTGATCTACTTCAAATTGTTGTATTCGATGATTTTCATAATCGGTAACATACAGATTGTTTTCAAAATCAAATGATAATTCTCGTAGATGATGAAATTGATTCGATCTTCGCCCATCACCTTTTCCACCCTCAACGACACGACCTTTGTCCGATCCGGGCGACCAACACACGATTCGACTATTTCCACTATCGGCCACAAAAACATCACCAACTTCGTTTACAATTAATCCATAAGGATAAGATAATTGATTGAGACCACCTCCATTACCATGACCACCAGCAACAACAGTTCCTTCTTTTGCATCTTTCGCCCATTTCATCACACGATGATTCCAACTATCTGAGACGTAAACAGTTTCTTGTCGATCGACGAAGATAAATTTCGGATGATTGAGTTGATTTGCAATAATTGTTCCTTCTCCTTGTTCACCTTTTCTCCATCGTTTTACTTCATTGTTCACTTCATCAGAAACAAATAGATCTCCATTTTCATTTATCATCAATCCAAAACATTTAATATTGTCAGCGATAATTCTGTTGTTTTGTTGATTTTCTAATGACCATCGAATAACTCTTCTGTTTCCTGCATCACAAATAATCAAATCTTTGTTATTTTCGTCGACAATCACATCAACTGGATAATTCAATTCACCATTTTCTCCTGCAACAACCTGCCCATTATTTTCACCTAATTTCCATTTAAGAATACGATGATTTCCCGAATCAGCAATATAAATGTATTGTTTTAGATAATCGACATAGATTCCATGAGGAGCCTTTAGTTGATTTGTTTTGTTTCCTACGCCATTTTCTCCAGCAATTGTTTTGGCATTTGGCTTCCATTTGAGATTTGCTTTGAGTTGAGAACGACGAGCAAGTTGTTGATCTTTAAAATAATAGACGAATGACGAAGAAACAGTTCACAATTTCACTTACATGATGATACTAGATTGGTTAATTGTTGAATTGTGTGATTATCAATTGATCGAAGATGAGTCAATTCATTGATCAACCCTGTTTGGTTTAGTTTCAGATTTGTTAATTGTTGAATTGTGTGATTATCAATTAATCGAAGATGAGCTAGTTCATTGATCATTAAGTCTGTTTGTTTTTGTTTATGAATTTGATGAGTACGAGAGATAATAAAAGCTGTAAGTGATGCTATTCCAATGATTGTGAGTATAAATATACAAAGTAAATAATACTTTGATTTTTTCAATGGTTGTTTAACGATTGAATGATCATTGATATTTGTGGCATTTAAAGATATCTTTTCGACATTATCATCATTTACTGAATTGAGTTCGAAGTTACCAGTATGAATAGCGTATCTATTTATATCTTGATCTTCAATCAGTTTTTTTATTGTTGTTGGCATAATTGATGCTAAACTTTAAATTGATTGTGATAGAAGTTCTCTCCGATGTTCTACATACATATTCAAAAAATAAATTCAAATACGAGAAGAAGAAGAAAAAAAAACTAGCCTTTCAAAAGATTAACGGCATCCACACATTGAATTTGTTCGAAAGAACGAGTAAGAAAAGTAAAATCTTGTTCGTTAATCTTATCTTGATCGAATAGTGAGTCCGTTAAACGAAGAGTATCACGAAGTGAAGCATCATCTCGTATAATTGAAATAGAAAAAGACATTCGATACACTTCATTTTATATAGATAGATAAACTAGATGCATTCGATTATTAAGATAGTAAAACTGAAGGAAGTAAATTTTAGATAAGAACGGTAGTAAAATAAAGATAGAAGAAAAAGTTTTAAAAATACATCGACACAATTTAAATTATGTCTTCGAAACATTGTACATCACTGGCACTATGCCATTATTTATAACGACAGGTGATTTGAACAATGACAAAAAACTAGATTTAGCTATTACCAATGCATATGATAATACAATTAGTCTATTATTTGGCATCGGCAATGGAATGTTCGAAAGTCAAATAACATTTGAAACTGGTCTTTCATCATCGTTTCTACTGGCAAATGACTTCGATAATGACATGAAATTAGGTCTCGCAGTCGTTCATATGAATGCTGCAGAATTTTCCATTTTTTAAATGATTGCCGATGAATATTGACTTATTTAGTACGAGTAGTTTTTTTTCTCTTTCTAATGGGAGCATGATAAAAGAAAAAAAGCAATTCTATTTTCTTGTACGTCAACATTCATATCCATTAATTTAATTGGACTCACGATATTTCAAAGGCAAAAGAGACAAAGCGGCGGTTGTAATAATCATCGAGTTTTATACTCGTTGATGAATTCAAACTTGTAGCATTCGATCCAGAAGTTCCTGGTATGCCAGCAATAAAAGTTCTGGACGAATTACCTAATGTCCATCATAATTTGTTATAAAAAGATCATTACTTATAGATGATTTATAAGCAATGCCATAAGGACTATTCAAGTTGGTATTCGTATCTCCTTGAGTACCACCAGCTACGATGGTTCTCTGTATCATCAAAACTAAAGTTTTCTGGCTCGTATAACTTATTCAATGCAGATCCGTAGGCTCCACTACTACTCCCAGCGATAGTAATTCCATTTAATGAGCCATTTATAAATTTTTGTATTCGACTATTAGCACCATCACGTACATACATGTTTCCTTTTTCATCGATATAAACATCTTGTGGAGAGTAAAATGCGTTACTGTCTGTATCCAAGGTGCCATAAGTGCCTGCAACAAACCGTTGACACAGAAGTATTTGCACCTATGTATACGCTAACAACACATTCGATTAGAAAGCGTAAATACTTGAGCATTTAGGTAAGTAATTATTGGTATGGCTGCAAACGAGGAACCGACTGACCCCGCAGCGACACTTTCTGAAAATATAGGAATATATAGGAATTTAAAATCGCTTTTTTTATAGGATACTCCACACATATATAGGAAACGTATAGGATACGGTTTTAGTGACAAAAATTCGTAGTTTAAATTTCGTAGCGCATTTTTTAGTGTTATAAATCGCAGATAGTTTTCATATTGGTACAATAAACGAAAAAAACTTGTTGGGACTTTCGAAAAATAATAATAGAAAAAAAACATTACTCGATATTCTATTTATTGTGACTCTGTGCATATTTATATATTCTATTCAAATTTAACCAAAATCGAATAAAAGATACGACATTTTTCAGAAAATAAGCAATTTCATTTTTTCGTAAATAATCTTCTATCATATAGTAAAAAGGTTCGAGATCTTTGGTTTCAAACGAAGATATCGGTTGAATTATTTATTTTCTGTCGTTTATGATATTACTGAAACTCTTTTTTTTAATTATATCAATTGGTCAGTAACAGTGGATAATTGTTCACTGATTGATTTGCTTTTTGCGTTTCCATCTTCAATCAAAATTGTTGCTCGACTCATGTCAAAGGCGTCCTTGCTTTTCAATACTGTTTGTAATCGGTCACTGGCATCTTTCATCAGCAGACTGACTGTCTGAAGTTCTTTTTGTTTTTTCAGGAGTGAGAGTGTTGGTCAATGTAGAAAACAATGCTTTTTCTTTTCGGAAAAATTCTAACCTCGAATACTTTATATTCGCACAAAGAATGACTAACTTTAAACACAATTTTGATAATCTACAATTATAAAATAAAACTATTTTTTCAGTCCAATATTTGTAACTACAAAGAACCAACATAAAATAAAATGAGATAATCCCATCAGTTTCAATCGGAAAACGAATGAAGAAATCATTAATTGTCGCCAATACACATTCTATTACATATTCAAGTGGTTTTTCATGATATGAAACAGATGTGCTTACAGAATAAAGGATTTTTTTCTGAAAAAATTTCAATTTTCCAAAAAATATAGGATTATAGGAAAAAAAGTCAAAATATAGGACTTTATAGGATGAATTTTAAAAATATAGGAAATATAGGAAATATAGCACTGCTGCGAGACCAGGCTAATATTAATGAAATTATTGATTGCGATGAATACAATTTGATCTAAATTATTACACTCATATATTATTTATGCATTACATTTTTTATTTATAATACCTAATATATACTTTATAAATTTAAGACATGAACGATAAAGTATAAAAAAAAAAGAGTGACCTATGGCCACCTTGTGTCTTAAATGGTTAATAAAATAAAGACTGAACACTATTATTCTAAAGAAATTATCATTAAATTGAAAAGAAATCAACAGAGGATATATGTTTTAGTTTGTTGATAGAACATCAGTTCTTTTTGCAAGTAATTGAGACACTCATGCCAAGAAGTTCACTGTTATCTGGAAGAGTTATTATGACTTGTGTACCTATTTGTGAACCCCAACGCATATCACGAGTACATTCTTCGCTATGAAGACTATCTTGATTGATACTAATAGTAAGATTTGCTCCTACACGTCTTGGATGTGATGCAGTAACAGTAAAACTATTCGAATCTTCACTATATAGGAATGCACCTGCTTGTTCCAAATAAAAACTTAATGCCATATTCGTACAATTGTAATATATACCATGATCAGCCACCGAAGCATTATCAAAGAGCAGAATGGATGCTCGTTGAGCCAATGGATCACAACTACCATGGAGATGTAATGTCGTATTATCGGTTTGTAACTGTTTTAGTGTATATGCATTATTAGCCCATAGCATATATCGATTCCAAAGTGTTGGTACGGCATTCACTGTTACATTGGGCACGATCATATATTTATAAGTTAATGGTTCAATTGTTGGTCCTCTACCATGAACAATGGCCGCAGTGAGTAAACGTCCTTGCATTTCAAAGTTCCACGGACCAAATTGATTAACATTACCAGATTTATTACGACAATCAATAGTCAGTGCAGTATAGTTATCTAATACAATCCATGCTGTGTTATCAGCATGAAACCATAATACATACGGTTCAGACGATTGAAATGCGTATACACCGTCGGCGAGAACCATTCTAGTTCCATTACTCCATTGCACAGTTAAAGTTCCTGCTAGTGTATTCGCTGGTGGCAGCAATCTACTTACAATTGCTGTTTGAAGCAGAGCACTCGTGTTATCATGAATGCCATTAGCTAGTGCAACAATAAAATCATCATAAAAATGCCATGTTCGTTTAGCTGTAAGATTGTGTGTAGCAGTATCCATCATTGCTGCACCATAATTACCATCACTAACACCACCTACAAAATGTGTTTCTAGCATAGAAAATTGTCCATGACATGATAGGAGAGGTATATCGGCTTCTACGGTAATACCATTAATTGCTTGCCAATCAAGTAATGCAAAAATATTCTCATATTCTTCTCCACTTCCATATTGAGCATTACGAGTATATAGATTAAGTACACCATCACCTATATGTTCACCTTTTTTATTTTCACCATTTAAACATTCAGTAGCAATTGTTCGTATTGAATGCATTTTCAAAGCAACTGTCCAATTCGTTCTACGATGTACTTGAAAATCACTTGTATAAAAATGTCGATTTCCTATTAATGGTGATGTTTGAAGATGATGTTCAAGTCGATCGGCATATTCATAGAGTGCTACAGCAGTCGAAGTATTCCTAATATCCATTGCTAATGCACGTAATCGATCAGATGAAAAAAGATGCGTATACCATACATGTACACCACGATCAATGACACGACCAAGAATACCCCATGTCCATACACTTCCCATAGTGAACCAAGCGTCACCTTCGGTTAAGAATCGACCAAAGATTTCAATTCGATCTTGTGATAATGCATATTGAGTACCACGACTAGCAAGATGAAAATGTAGAATATTTGTTGCCCAAGCATCACCATATGCAGCTGTCAATAACTGCTGACCATGATAATGATAAGACCAGTCTGTTTGAATGCCTACTGTCGATAGATTCTGTACTTGTACTGTCTGCCACATAAGATCGAAACCTTGTGCAACAGCTGAATAATTCGATGTAGCCAATCCCGAATACAGCTGTACTTGTAACATCCATACTAAATTAGCACCGCCAGTATGATCATTAATCCACCAATTCGCACGATAGGACATATTAGTAATAGCAAGTATTTCTTCTGAACTCAATCGTTCGACACCCATCATGAGCATAATACCTGTAGCAATTAATGGATCTTGTATAACATTCCACTACCAATTTGGATTTTGCCAATCCTGTTCTAACCATACTTTTAATGTACAATGAATAGCAGATGATAGTTCGGTATGATTGGCCATTCCACCAGGCACAGTTAATGCTGCTGTCATCGTTGAAACACGAAACATATGCAAAACTGGATCCCAATTTTCTGGTCCACGAGTTGTATAGTTCAAATCAGGCCATTGACAAGTACTTTTATCGAGCGTACTCAAATTACCAGTTGCTTGTGCTAAAATATCAGGAAGTTGATCAGATGTAGGCCATAACATAATTCTACAAACATTTTCTCTTACAATAACCAAATCATCTTGGATTGTTATTGATTTGACAGTAGCAATTATTGTTAATATCATGATCAAATGGATAGACCATTTTATGTTTGAATTACGATGAAATTGCAGAATATTCTTAATCATTATAAAACTTATTTCGACGTTTCAACAAAGTGTCAACTCTTTTCTTTTTACTCTTTTGATAATAGAAATGTGATAACAAATATTTTATCAGCACACTGAATCTTCGTTACGTAGATAAAGAACTTTATTTGGCAATGTACAAATAGAATTTACAAAAAAAATTCGATCGAATATCACATTAGTTTTTTATAGTTGATTTTGTTCAGTAATATATTTGTCGTAGAAGTAAACAAATGCTTTGAAATCTTCTTCAGTTTTCAACATTTCCCATTCGTCATCGAACTTATTTACAAAACCACTATCATCTAAATCCATTGATTTTGTCATTCGATAATTTAATTTCATTCGTTTCATATTATCAAACTTGGCCAAGTTACTGCCAATTGTTTCAATGAAACTACGTGTTGCGTCCATCAATGTATTAATCAAGAATCCTTTATTCAATATCCAATCAAAATAGCCACCCCATGTTGATGATGATAGTGTTGTATTGTAACAAC
>Ga0209914_1002311_pt1 | contig 16079 bp, 5 predicted proteins | sample ThiBiot_500_plan_FD_183949 | JGI IMG/M metagenome (GOLD analysis project Ga0209914, IMG submission 183949) | Wastewater bioreactor microbial communities from Cape Town, South Africa - Thiocy_cont_500_plan (SPAdes) | ecosystem: Engineered > Bioreactor > Thiocyanate-remediating > Anaerobic-Aerobic ...
ACATACTCGAGGATGTGTCATTCTGATTAATAAATAATGAAACTTCTTTATCAGTATAAAACAACAAAATTGAAATTGATAGCACAACAATCTAATCTAATCTGTTTTCGCTTTCGTTTGTTTTCTCAGTCAATGTATGAATAATACAAATAGATGACACTAGATATCTATAGTCAATAGATTATAAAAAGTGATGGAGACAACAATAATAATTGAATATATTTGCAGTTCATTATTACAACCTGATATTTTCATTGAATCGTTGAGGAATCTTGAGGGTGTTGTTTTATTTTTATTTTAATATGTAAAACGGTTACTTCAGAATTAATACCACATTATCTACGAATGTTAACGTATGCGGACAGCAAAAAACAAAAAACGCTGCGGTCGTTATAAACCAAAGATTGAAAAAGCGAATTTAGCTGATCAAATAGAAATTGAAGATATCGATCGAAATTCAATTTATGATTCAGAAAATATACTTCGTATACAATTTTAGTTTCGTCCTCGAAAATACCAACAGAAGTCATACTCTTCAATAGACCGAAATAGATCTAACTTTTGTTCGTTAATATTAAAAGTCAACAAAATCATCTGTCAAACTTTTTCATATTTGCTGAATACAATATAGATTTTCACAATGATAGCTTCCGATGAGTTTAAGGATATTTTACTTTTGAATTGTTCAGTAGACAAAGAAAATAATTTTAAGTTTACATTCTTTTTAATGCAACCTACTAATGAACATTTATTCATAAAATGATAAACAAACACTGTAACACATATAGAATACAAATAACTTTTGGAAAATTCATATAGAAAACAAATACACAAGCGATAGAATTCGTTAAATCATTATCGTTAGAACATGGCATGAATGCATTAGAAAGTATAGGAGAAGTAATACTACTGTAGTCAAAATTTAGTTAACTATCCACTAATCGAAAGATAAGAATAACTTTTCCCTTTCAGCAGTGAACACTTTTCGTAATTGTTCACGAAGGCTTTCGCTAGGAATCGGTATTTCAATGGGTTCTTTAGTTTCATAAACTACTACTGTTTTCTCATTTAAGACCACTGCTCCTGCCCTTAGCACCAACAAATTAGCACTGAGCGACAGCCAATGACAATTCTTAGTTCGTAACCAAATATTCAACAATTGATCTATCGAGAAATTTTTAAGTATATCATCATCCTTCTGTTTCAAACCATAAGAATACAGGAGTTCTGGATCTACTTCCTCTAAACTTGAAATTGTCAATATTTTCATCACTACATTATTTTCATCAAAATGAAAAGCTGCATCATTGTGTAAAGCCAGTTTTAAAATTGTTTCAACTACTTCTTTTGTTGCTGCTTTCTCACCTATCTTACCAACAGCATTACGGGCACTTATTCTGACTGATTTGTCCTTATCTGTTAGAGCAATCACCAACTTATCAATTACTTCTTTTGTTGCTGCTTTCTCACCTATCTTACCAACAACACAGCATACATAGCGTCTGATGTTTGCATTCTCATCTGTTAGAGCGATCACCAACTTATCAATTATTTCTTTTGTTGTTGCTTTCTCACCTATCTTACCAACAGCATTAAATGCATAGGGTCTGATGTTTGCATTCTCATCTGTTAGAGCGATCACCAACTTATCAATTACTTCTTTTGTTGCTGCTTTCTCACCTATATTACCAACAGCATAGCATGCATTGCGTCTGATGTTTGCATCCTCATCTGTTAGAGCAATCACCAACTTATCAATTACTTCTTTTGTTACTGCTTTCTCACCTATCTTACCAACAGCATACCATGCATTGCGTCTGATGTTTGCATCCTCATTTGTTAGAGCAATCACCAATTTATCAATTACTTCTTTTGTTGCTGCTTTCTCATCTATCTTACCAACAGCATAGCATGCACTCTCTCTGACCTCTTCATCCTCATCTGTTAGAGCGATCACCAACTTATCAATTACTTCTTTTGTTGCTGCTTTCTCACCTATCTTACCAACAGCATACCATGCATTGCGTCTGATGTTTGCATCCTCATCTGTTAGAGCAATCACCAACTTATCAATTACTTCTTTTGTTACTGCTTTCTCACCTATCTTACCAACAGCATACCATGCATAGGGTCTGATGTTTGCATTCTCATCTGTTAGAGCGATCACCAACTTATCAATTACTTCTTTTGTTACTGCTTTCTCACCTATCTTACCAACAGCATACCATGCATTGCGTCTGATGTTTGCATCCTCATCTGTTAGAGCAATCACCAACTTATCAATTACTTCTTTTGTTACTGCTTTCTCACCTATCTTACCAACAGCATACCATGCATAGGGTCTGATGTTTGCATTCTCATCTGTTAGAGCGATCACCAACTTATCAATTACTTCTTTTGTTGCTGCTTTCTCACCTATATTACCAACAGCATCACATGCATTGCGTCTGATTTTTGCATCCTCATCTGTTAGAGCGATCACCAACTTATCAATTACTACTTTTGTTGCTGCTTTCTCACCTATATTACCAACAGCATAGCATGCATTGCGTCTGATTTTTGCATCCTCATCTGTTAGAGCGATCACCAATTTATCAATTACTTCTTTTGTTGTTGCTTTCTCACCTATCTTACCAACAGCATCAAATGCACTCTCTCTGACTGATCTGTCCTCATCTGTTAGAGCGATCGCCAACTTATCAATTACTACTTTTGTTGCTGCTTTCTGACCTATATTACCAACAGCATAGCATGCATTGCGTCTGATTTTTGCATCCTCATCTGTTAGAGCGATCACCAACTTATCAATTACTTCTTTTGTTGCTGCTTTCTCACCTATATTACCAACAGCATACCATGCAGTGACTTTAATAGCGGAATTTGTATTGCAAAGAGAGTCAACTATGAGGGTGAAAAGGTTATGTGGTGGATTCGAAGTGATTGTGTTAGCCACAAACCAAAGTGTTTGCTGTTTTACTTTTGGATCTTCACTTTGAAGCAAATTGATGAACACATTAGTAATGATTTTATGACAGGTGACAGATTGACTTGATTTCAATGATCGTAATAAGTAATTCTTGTAGTGTGTGTCGTACATACGTATATTATGTGGAATTATTTGTGCAATTCGTTCTAGGAGATTAGTTCTTATATCAGTATCGCCATGTTCAGAGGTCGCTTGAAGAGAAGAAATAATCAGTTGCATATGTCTAATACCAACAAGATCCCTGGGCTCTTCATGTATAATGTTCAAAAAACTATGTCCCGTCGAATCTTTTGAGTACAAGCCAGCAACGAAAGTGAATATTAACGCATATCGTTGGTTGTATTTTTGGTGTTGAATGAATTCGATCGCGCTTTCCCTTGATGATCCGTTCAGTTGATTGATTACGTATTGTGCGGCAAAATATTCCTGAAAACTAAGATGAATGAAATAATGATTTTTTTCTAATTCGTTGCTTGTGCCGGTTCCTTTTTTATTCGAAGCTTTAAGTACACCAAAATTCAGAATATGCGGATGCTGTTCCAATGATACGTTTAGTTGTTTCAAGACTTTTTTCAATAAGGTTGCTTGTATAATAATTTGATTTTCTTTTATGGCTTCAAACGCTAAACATTGTAGGAATGCTAGTTCTTGTTGACATTTTTCATAAATTTCATCATCACTTAATATGTTCAAGTTTTCGTTGATGGTTTTAAATTTCAAATATCTTCGACATAGCCATTCAATCATTTTTGAGTACAATGATGTGACTGTTAGATTTTGTGTCGATGAGAAATCATCGTCACTCCAAATACTGCAAATAAGTTCCAAATTTACTGGAATGTGAGCAACACCAAAAACGCTGGGACTTAACTGTAGAAATTCCAACAGAGATCGACTTTTGTTAGATGCATCAATTGATTCATCCATCTGTTGGTGAAAAAACTGATATACGTATTCTTTGATATTTTCATCCGTAAATCCAGTAATTTCCATTTTGACGTTATACGATAATGTATTCAAATATGGACGCGATGTTACTATGTGATGAGGAGTTTCAAGTAGTTTTTTTAGTAAATCTTTAAAATAAGCTGGTACATTTTGTGCCAATTCATCGTATCCATCCAGTATCCACAGTATTTTTTTGGCGTCGAACTGTTGTTTGAATAGTTTTTCATCTTCTTCCGGCAGATCATCTTTAAAAACTTCTCTTCTAACAATATCGATTGGAGAATACGTTTCTCTATTTTGCAGTTGAGGATACCTATCGGGTGTTAAATTACGCAATTGAATTACAACAAGGATTTCGTATTGCTGAAAATGTGCTCCAGCTGCCCATTGATAAGCAACAAATCGACAAAACGTTGATTTACCAATCCCTGCTCGTCCAAAGACAAGAACTTGTTTTTCAGATGTTTTACATGGTTCGAATATGTTTTTTACATCTATGGAAGTTTTCGGTGCATAAATGTTTTCGTAAGTACCCAGAATAGCAGTATGATGCGACATATCGCGCATTTGGTTTTCTTTTTCTTGTTGATCTTTGGCATTGACAATTACTAAATTGATATAACTGTCTTTGATTGGAAATGATTCTTCTGGATTCATAAAACGTTCAATACGACTTTTTCTTAGATAATCATATTTAATCATTTCATATAAGTAAGATGGTTCGTCAATTTTTGTTGATACCACATAATTCAAAGAAGAAGCAAGCGCATATATACGGAGCTCTAATTTGAATGCAATATTATCGGGATTAGGTGTATTCGTAACAACACTGAATTCAACATGTTCAAGACGGTCAATGACTGTTTGTAGCCATCCTGATGGTTTCCAGATATTTGGATCAACAAGCATACATGGGATGATTTTTATTGATCGTTTTTGTGCATATTGTAATTCAATTTTACACTCAATGGAGTCTTGATATTCAGATGTCAGAAAACAACAGATAACTGCTGCATTCTCTACTCCAACAGCCAAGCTAAATAAAAAAATTCATACAATCATGAGCTGTGAAGCAAAACAAGGTATTACTTGTTGTGAAGGTTGAACTTAGATCCTTGTTGATTGAACCACACTGGAATATTCTGCTCTTGTAGACTGTTACTGATTTTAGTGATGAGATCTTGATTTTTTTCATGATAAGATAACATGACATGTTTTCCTAGTGGAATGACATCACTAAAAACACATATTCCTATAGTCCAACATTAAAACAGAAAAAAATTGCAGTGAAAATGTGAAAGTATTCTGCTAAAACTCAAAAACGTGAGCTAGAACCAAACGATACTAATCGAAAAACGCTACATTATTGACAAATTCGTTTTTTTAACTTCAGTGAATACTTTTGTCTTACCATTGCTGTAAATGTATTATTGGAACCTGAGTATCAGTCAAAGATTTGCCTTTAACACGCAAAGAAGTTCCAGGTAAAAGAATGACTTCATCTTCAGTCTTGATTCTTGAATATTCTTTAATATTTCTGCCGTAAATTGATTCTATACAGAACAGAATACCATCTTCACATGTAAAACCCTGAGCGAGAGCAACATGATGTGTGCATGAATAGATGCCCCACCAATTATGTTGACGACCTTCTTCAAAATTCGAAGCGTCAACATTTCGAATTCCTCGCCAGACTGTAGTCATACATGGCGGTAGTTTCAAAAGAGCCGTAATGAATAATTTTAAATAAGGAAACCATGGTACTAAATCAGAATGATTTTCGTTTCTAAGTTTCTTGCTGACGGTACTATAGAAATCAGTTTCCATTGTATAGAGATAAACGGCTGCTGATTCATTTATATTAAGTTTTGCATTTTTTGTGCATTCGTCTTTTGCTGTTGCAGCATAACTCATAACATCAGGTATAAATGGTGCGATGTTTCGTACTGCATCTTCCAGTGACATAAGAGGAACTGATTCATAACCAGATATTGGATTATAAGTTGATTCGCGCTTAGACAAAGTGTCACTAATAAATCGAGTTTTACGGTCTTGGACCATTCTTTTGTGTCTTATTTTTTTATCGGCAGAATTAAATAGAGCTACTTCTTTATATTATACACAAATGGTTCTCGATTATATGGTATACGTTACAGAAAACGATATCTCAAAAACTAAACACGAAAAAGAAGCCATTGAAGATGAGTAAAAGTGAAAATTTTTCTTACCTACCTTACCTACCTCTAACAATAACAGATGATTCATGCAATCGTTGACGAATTATATTGCAGAGAATCTTTATTAATGCATTTCGTAACTAGTCGTTCAATTGAACTATAATTTTCAGTCTGATCATAATATTGCTTGCAACTTGATGCCATGAAAAAACTTCGCTGCATATTCCCAGAAATTCAGAAAAACTCAATCTTTTATCAAGAAAAAAAGATTCTCAACATTGGTTAATATATGACCAATTGACAATAAACAGGATGAAGATTTTTGTTTCACGATCTCTTTTTGTCAATTGTAAGCATGTTTTCTTATGTTCTTTCGTGCCAGCGAGCATCCTTGATCACATCACTCGTTATTGCTTATTACGACATTTTCTCCCGTAACAGACAATTTATAAGTTTTCAATTGTCTGAATATGTAATAATAATTCGAATGTATCGTGTTTTCGACAAAGAAAACAAGAAATCACGAAAGATTCATGGTTAAATATTTAATAATGTAAAAATTTCAGAATATGATGATTCTTTGCATATGAAACATAAATTACGTTGATTATCGAGAACAACATAACATCAGTTGAATCATTGAATAATATTTAAGACGAGTTGAATGTATATTTTACTTTTTAAGTCGATACAGGACGTTGCGATATGAGTAATAGTGATCTCATCGCTTAACTAGATCTCGTTTGACATTGTTCTGTTTCTGAGCAGTTAACACATACAGATTATTGTTGATATATTGATCATTGTTTGGATCAACCGAAGCGCCACTCATGACTCGAGGTGCTAAATCTAAATATTATATATGAAACGGCAAATGAAGTACTGTTCCTACGTAAAGATATTGTAAGAAGAACTTCAGGAGATATAAACACCGAATTAAACTGCACCTTTCATTACATCTTCTAATTGAATGAAATAAGTATTTATGTCATACTGAAATCTGATCGGTTCGGAACAGATAAACTTTATGCAGTTTTAGTCCGAATTTTTGCTGTATCATCCTTTCTTTCAAAAAAGAGAATAAACTAAATTGAGCATTCTAATGTACGATATATTCATTACAATAAACAGAACAAAACTTATCTGCAATATAAAATAAAACTATTAATACACACTCAAGTTTCTACATTTAATAACACGTGCGCCTTACAATGATATTTAAGGTTTAATATATCTTAGAACAATGAAAGATCAAAATAGGTGTATGCTTGACCACAGATTCAGATTCCCCGTCCTTGAAAACCTCAGATTCACCTTTGTTCCGAGTGAAAATGATCAACCCTAGTTGTATACGAATATAACAAAAATTGGTTCGATCTCGTTAATTATCACGATGTATGTCTATATGCAATTTTAACTGCTTCTTTTTTTTTAATTTGAGCAAAGAATTTTTAAAAAATCAGGATAAAAAGTATCATTGATTTGAAAAATGGAAAAATGATATGTTTCTCTTCGTGTATGAGATGTATGTTTAAAGAATCTTTTGTAAAGAAAATAGTTTATTAAAAAATCCTTTACAGTAAAAAATATGATTTGAAAAAGTTACATAGAAAAAATGATTGTCTCTTTGTTGATGGTGCTGTTGGTGCCATGTACCTATTAAAAATAAATAAATATTCAGTTGAAAATAGTAAAAGAAAAAATATTAAACTTACCCTTAATCAAGTTGTTCAAAATTATCTTACTTTATTCAGTAACTAGCTGATGTATCATTTTAAGCAAAAGATATATTATCAATGAATGGTGAATATCAATGTTACTTTCAAATATTCTTTTCATTTTTTATTCAGACTCATAATGCAGTAATATAAATGAGTACACTGAAGAAAATGAATTTGAGGAACCAACTATTTATTCGATTTTCATAGATCTCGAATAGTGAAGTTGCTCTATATTGTGAATCAACAAATGTTTAATAAGTAATGAATGCATCAGACCATGATCGTGTTCGATTACTTTCAGATGCTTGTAAACAGTATTTATCTTCGTTGTTCGACGAAATATCATATAGTAAACAAATTATTCAAATGGCCACCACTGTCATGTCTCATAATTATGTTCACATCCAAAGAACTATTTATAATAATAGATATATTGAATAGTTTCATAATAAATGAAATTAATGAAGGAGTGGTGGCGATGATAATTTCAGGAAAATTCTGTTCTATAATTTTGTTCAGTACAGAACATACGATTCTCTAATATAATATAAATAGATGATGTAGAATAAATGAACTATTTTAACAATGAATGTTTTCAAGTACGACATTTCTTGAAGAAATAAATACACAGTATTACTGCAAATGAAGAATGATGTCGCTAAAAAATATCCTTAACTATATAGAAATTCAAATATTTTTTTTTCACATTTTAATTGGAACTTTGAACTAAAAATAACTCGTAACTTTCTGATAAATGAATATTGATAATCTAGGCGTATTCAAATAAGTTTCGATATCATCATTAAGAATGTTTCTATTTTAAGAGACATCAATATTGTAATTAATGAATGCAAGATGCCAGCAATCTATCTTCAAATATAATGTTCTATGTTGAAACAAAAATGAGAGTATATAGTTAAAATAGAATTGATTCAATATGCGAATGTCCAAATTCGATGCTGTAGAATCAATATTTTTAGTGAACAACAAATAGTACTTTAAGATACCCTAAAAAAATACTAAATCACATCAAAATTGAATAAGTTCTGGTAAATTCTCATTCAAAATCCTTCGATTATAATAAAAATAATATTTTGATTTCTTCACAAAATTTTTGATTTGATCATATACGAAATACTTTTAAAAATGCTATATTCAATTATGCAATTTGATCGAAGAAAAGACATTCGAATTCAAACAGTGATTCACTTCAACATGATAGATGAATATGATAAAGCAATTGATTCACGTATGTCATCGACAAGAGTAGAAATATTCGCAGTTTACGAGATGACGAAGATCGGTTAAGTAAGTAGCTAAAACTCACCGCTCACTTGTGTTCATTAATACTATTGTTTGAAAGTAAAAAACGTGATCGTATCCAATATGAATTGAAATCAAAAGAAAAGTGAATAATGCCAAGACGAATTGCGTACAGTTGTGATATTATCAATAGTAGAAAATAACAATTTCTATGCATATCCTTGAAGTACAAATATTTGAATTATTTTATCTGTGCCATAACATGATATTCTATTATCTTGAGAATTCAGTTTTTGAAAATTTCAACACACTTCCAAATAACAAGTTAAGTAGGTGCTAAACAGTAAAAGTTTGTATGACAATATTCAACTATCACATTAATAGAAATAGAACAACATGATATTTCAAGATAGGTACTGCACATAAAGAAAATGGAAAATTAAAAACATGATTCTAGTTGAATATTTTGATGATCTTGAGTTATAAACCATCAACAAAGATGATCATGAAAGATTTGAAGCGAAAATGAATAATGCTTATAATATTGATATTCAACTATTTTAGTATTTATATCGGTAAGTGTTTCATCGTGCAAATAACTCGTGTCAATATCGAAAGAGAATTGTAGAAATATAAATTTTATTCAACTATTTGTTGCAATTATCGATAGGTCATACACTTCGAAACATAATGCTAAGTCTCACAATAAGTGAACAAAACAAGTATCTATGAATTCGACTATGTTGTGAGTCAAAAATTGACATCTTATAAATAAACCTTAACAATAAATTGCGTAAGCTATGAAAATTTTAAAGCATATATATGTTCAGCTATTCATTATAAACTATTATTCATCTGTTTAAATAAGTTCAATATCAAGTGATCACATGTTAAATGAATAACTTTTATTGAGCGAATATTCAACAATGTTTGTAACTAGTAACAATCATATTATTGATATTTAAAAATAAATGATCAAACATCATTGTTGAACATCACTACTAAATAAATATTCGTTAATATTCAGATTGCGATGAAATATCATTGGATCCTTATCAAGAGAGAAAATAACAATATAAATGAATATTGCAAATCGGTGCAAAATATGTATTCACCTACTCATTTCATTTCCTCAATATATTTTTTGCAGACTAACAAGAACTAGTTGATGCGATTATTATACATTATTACAGTGAGGATTTTCTTTTATGTCATTGAATTTCAGAAAAAAACTCTACATAAAATAATAATTTTAATAAAAACATAAAAATTGAATAATTAAACAATAACGCTCTTCTATTATGTTGCTCCAGTCCGAATTATAGTTTAAGATTGGCGTTTACAAGTCAGAACTTCGATGAAAATGCATCACCTCAAGAACAGAGATTTCATTGAACAATTTTATTGTTCATAATCAAATATGTTGATTGATTAGTATAGACTGCCACTTCATCATATTAGAATATTTTGACAAAACAATCATTCATTATTATTGTAGTTCTAAGAGTATCTTTTCGTTCAAATCTTTGTCACATACGATATTATGTGAAATCTGAATAAACTCTAGCAAGTATTTGTTTAGTTTTGTCTTAATCACAGAGACAAAATATGATACTTGTATATTAACACAAAAGCGTTATGAAAGTCGTATAGATTCTATAATTATTTTATTCATTTGCTGTACTTGTCGTAGAGTATATGTAACAAGCAGATTTTAATATATTGTCAATATTATAAATGCATATTAGTAACAAAAGATCTGTTCAACAACTGTGGTACATGAAATTTATTATTTTTCATTACAGATATATTAACAACTTAAATGATGCATAAATATCAATGAGCATGTCAATATCCAAATATTATTTTAGTTAAGAATGTATATCATCATGTGATGTATTTTTTAAATAAATGCTTGTTAAGTTGAACATTTTCAACTGAACTTCATCCAGTTAACGTATTTTCAATAAAAAAATGCCTTCTGATTGGTTAAACAGCATATGAGCAGATTATAGTTGAATTGGAATCGGTACTTTTTATTCAATCGGACCAGTTCTTTTGAAACAATGTCAAGTATTGAATGAAACGACATATGACATAGTAACAAGTGAATACTTTTCTGACAGGTTTTATTTGCTATAATTAAGTTATACGGCATAATACTTTATATTGGAGAAAGTAATACATGACTTAGTAATAAGTGAATACTTTTTGTTATTTTCTGTCCATTTTATTCAAGTCATGCGTTACAATACTTGATATTGAAGAAAGTAATGCATGACTTAGTAATAAGTGAATACTTCTTACCAATTTTCTGTTCATTTTATTCAAGTCATGCGTTACAATACTTGATATTGAAGAAAATAATACATGTCTGAGTAATAAATGAATACTTCTTACCAATTTTTATTCAACAATACTAGTTTTATGAGCTTACATTTTTTAATAGTTATTGTAAGAAAAACTTTTTATCAGAAAAGAAATATCACTGCAATACTAACGTTCGATTATTATCAGCATAATTCGTAAATATTTACAACTTGAGGGTTAACTAATCAATGCGAAGGAAAAAGCATAATAACTTCATATAAATATTTATTTTTTATATTCAATTTAAATCTCAAGATTATAATATCTACTAATACTATGATAATATAGAAATGGAACAGTGATAATTAGAATTACCTTCACAATTATATATCATTGTTCTTAGTATTTTAGTAGTAGAGAATGGGATAACTATCACATTGTAGCCGAATCTGTTGAACCAGAAATCATTTCGGTATATTCGTTGCCAAATCATTAAGAATCATGGGATGTTACGAGATACATTGCTTTACACGAATAGAACAGTTACTACAACAAATTTATTCATTTAACATTTCAATAAATGTGACTATTCTATTTCTTTTCTTAGACTGAAAAGCGTTAATATTATTGAAGAATTCATATTATTCTTTCATTCAGTTGTTTGAACGATTGTGAGTAAATATCTCACAATATTATATTTATTATAAATGCAAATTAAAAACGAATAAAACTAATCACTTATTCGTTCAATTATTTCAATGATTTTACCCAAATTTCTTATATGTTCATATTTTTTGTAACTCATAATAAATGATATTTTTGTGAAATTTATTCGGCTATTTCGATCATATGATCCACAATTTTAATAACTTCTCTATGCATTCTGATCTCATAAATCAAGTACGACAGTCACAAGGTTCGTATTCACATATATGGAAACCACGAACTTTCTATATTTTCATCCTTGATTATTTTGCAATAGTATCCAACAAATGAATCGTTATCACCAAGTATCTATTCAAATAGTTTTAGTAACCAGGATTGGGATGTTTCTTCTTTTTCATTCTTCCTTATTTCAAAGCGCAAAAGAATGACTATTAAAAAACTTCCATTCCAATATGTTCAGTAACTTCGATTTAAACACTTTTTGTTTCTTATTTTTAATCATTTCAGATCGCAACAGAATGACTATCATTAAACTTCTATTCAAATAGTTTCAGTAACCAGGTTTGGGACGTTTCTCCTTTTTCATTCTTCCTTATTTCAAGCCGCAAAAGAATGACTATTAAAAAACTTCCGTTCCGATATGTTCAGTAACTTCGATTTAAACACTTTTTGTTTCTTATTTTTAATCATTTCAAATCGCAAAAGATTGACTATCAGAAAACTTCTATTCAAATACTTCCAGTAACTATGATTTAAACGCTTTATCGTCCTTATTTGTAATCATTTCAAAGTGCAAACGAATCATTATTACTAAACATTTATTCAAATAGTTTTAGTAACTAGGATTAGGACGCTCTCCTTTTTCATCCGTTATTATTTCAAACCGCAAAAGAATGACTACCAACAAACTTTTATTCCAATATTTTCAGTACCTTCGATTTCAACACTTTTTCTTTCTTATTTTTAGTCGTTTCAGATCGCAAAAGAATGGCTATCAGCAAATTTTTATTCAAATATTTTCGGTAACTACGATTGGAGTATATCCACTATTTCATTCTTTATTATTTCAAGCTACAAAGGAATGACTACTACCAAACTTCTGTTCGAATATCTTCAGTAACTACGATTTAAACACTTTCCTTTTTCATTCTTTATTATTTCAACCGCCAAAAGAATTTCTATTATCAAGCTGCGGTTCGAATATTTCCAATAAATACAATTTACACGCTTTTCCTTTCGTATTTTTAATCATTTAAAAGTGCAAAAGAATGACTATTATAAAACGTTTGTTCCAATATTTTCAGTAGCTGGGATCGGGATGTTTGTACTTTCTCATCCGTTACTATTTCAAACTGGAAAAGAACAACTATCAAGACGTTTTTATTAAAATATCTTCGGTAACTTCGATTTACCTGCTTTTTCGTTCTTATTTTTAATCATTTCAAATCGTCAATGAATAACTACCAGGAAACTTCTATTCAAATACTTTCAGTAACTGTGATTTACCTGCTTTTTCGTCCTTATTTGTAATCATTTCAGATCGCAAAAGAATGACTACCAACAAAGTTTTCTTCCAATATTCTCAGTAACTACGATTTAAACGCTTTTTCTTTCTTATTTTTAACCATTTCAAACCACAAAGAAATGACGATTAGTAAAATTCTATTCAAATATCTTCAATAACTACAATTTAAACACTTTTTCTTTCTTATTTTTAAATACTTCAAACCGAAAAAGAATGACTATTACCAAACTTCTATTCAAATACTTCCAGTAACTACGATTTCAACACTTCTGATTTCTTATTTTTAATTAATTCAAACCGAAAAAGAATAACTATCATTAAACTTCTATACAAATATTTTGGAAACAGTATATAATTTAATGTTAACCTAACAGTTCTTATCATTAAGTATAAGAAATTGATAATTGTTACCGGTATTTTATTCGAGTATTTCGTTTGATCATATTTAAAATTTTGTTGAAATGAAATCTTTTAGAAGATGCGTTTAGAACGAAAAAAGTTCCAAGCACTATCGTCAAGTATTTGATTTCTAATGGCAGAAGGTACGTATGGGAAAATATTATTGTAAGATGATAGGACAAATGAATACTCGAATTGTATTTACGATAGACTATAATGTTCATTGTATTGGTAAAATTTGAATATATTTAAAAGCTAAATATCACGTTATAAGTGATTGAAGAAACAACTGGTGAATTCGTTTAGTATGGTGATAAAATATTTTATTATTGAAAATGGTACAAATGAATGTAATAATGTTGAGAATGAATAATTTATATTTAGACCAACCACTTGATCGACTATGCAAATTAGTAATGTAATACCGACAATAGTCATTGTTTTACCGGCAACCATTTTCGATTTGCTTGTTATAGACATATGTAAACTTGTATTCTTTTTGAGGAAAAAAATGACTCTCAACATACATTACCGCTGTATTTATACTTCGAGCAGAGAGAGAGATAAACTGCGTCTCCTCTATTTCCTCTCTTTTGCTTGGATATAACCCTGTGATTCTCATAAAATCTATTTTATCCAAAGAAAAATATCATTTATACGATGAAATCACTCATCCGTGTAAAAAAATTTTCAGTCGTGTGAATGTAGTGTGAAAAAAATGATTGTGATTCTACGAAAATTTATAAAACAAATCAGGTCAATTCATATATTTTACTCACTATTCAGTTATTATTATTTTGAAAAACGGATCAGGTAAAAAAAACTATCTCGAAAAATCTGTTCAATTATTAGATCAGCACGATAGAATATTTGCTTATCGGTAATCCTTCATTTTTATATTTCGAAACGGTTTAATTGTTTCACATTTGCTTTATTAGTATTGAATAATCGATACGCACATTTTATAGTGTTCACAGTATCATAAAGTTGAACTGAAGAATAAAGAGAGCATGTGGATTACTTTTTCTAAATATATACTAATACAGTCGACTTTAATCGATGGAAAAAAAGCGAATCCTATTTGATCTTTGGATCCTTTGAGTTTTTTGGAATCATGGCCGTTCTAAGAACTATAGAATGCAGAATAATGCAGTTTATAAAAGTCTAATATTTTTTATGAATAATTCGACAACGAAATGATAATTCCTTTAAACACTAATGCAAGAGAATGCTTCTTGAGTATAAAAAACTTGGAATAACTTCAAAATTTTTCATAATTTATGTAGATGCATCGGTCTATTTCTCTTTTCTGATTAGAATTTCACGTAGTATTCAGTGATTGCACAATTGAAAAAGGAAAGTTGTTTTCTTATTGTGCATGTGGCTTTTTAAAAAAAAACTTCAGCATTGCATGAGCATCCAATTTAATAGGATAAAAGATGTGTAAACTTTGGGAAAATTGAAATCTATTGAGTCGAATGATCTCTTGCATTGAATATACTACAATAAATGATGATGATGATAGTGGGATTTTTTTTTCTTTTCTTTTTGTCCTAAAAACCGTTTCCTTTTTATTCGTCCTCCTTATCTTATTCAGGGCGAATCAATAAGCAATACTTACCTTGAAATCGTCCGATATGTATATCAGTTTTAAATCAAATATTCACGATATATTTGATAAATGAGTTTTAATTTCGTTTTGACAGTTTTAGTCGATTAAATTTTCTCTAAATAGCAACGCATAGATAGTAATCAAAACGAAAAGCATTAAATCATCGAAAAATTTCTTCGTACTATCTGTTCGAATCTTTAATTAAATAACGTATTCGTGACTTGTAAACAAATATGCATCGCAAAATTACATTACTGGGTAAAATCTTCATACATTTTTTTCCTCAAAGCTTAAATAGAAATGTTAAATATTGAAAGAAATAGCTAAGAATTTGTGCATTGTCTCCTTATGATGTATGTATTACATTCATGAAATCCAAATCTTCTTTGTCTGAAATTAGGCTATTATTTATCTATTTAATTTCGTTCGACAAGTGCAAAAACATTTTCCTTGATAGATAAGATGATGGCAC
>Ga0209914_1002325_pt1 | contig 15985 bp, 13 predicted proteins | sample ThiBiot_500_plan_FD_183949 | JGI IMG/M metagenome (GOLD analysis project Ga0209914, IMG submission 183949) | Wastewater bioreactor microbial communities from Cape Town, South Africa - Thiocy_cont_500_plan (SPAdes) | ecosystem: Engineered > Bioreactor > Thiocyanate-remediating > Anaerobic-Aerobic...
TAATCATCTACAACGAAGGAATGTGTAGAAAAATACATAAGCATCTTATCGGCTGTGTTTACTACGAAAACCTTCATGCCGATTAAATTTAAAATCGAACAATCGCCTTGTAAACAAATGTTCGAAATTTAATTAAAACAAGAAATAAATATTGATTCCGAAGATCTCTCGTAATCATCTTGAGAGATGATAAGAATATTTTTATTTCGATTAATAGTTTAGAATAGCACAGTTCGTATCAGTTATAATATCAACTTGTCCATCGACAAAAGGTGATAATTTCTCATACATCGATTTTTCAAGAACATAAAAATCAATATGATTTCCACCAAAACTCCAACTAACATCATCGACTCGTACACATCCATTATGTTTTGATTTATTCGGTAGTTGAATACCATCCAATTGACGAACATATACTTTCGTTCCATATGGAATATCATTTGCCGCTAAGAACCAACGAAATATTATACGCACAAAAAAAGCTGCTTGATCTACATACCAATACTGACATATTGTTGTAAATGATTGCCCTTTGAGCCTAGTGGTGCAGCAATCTTTGTAAAACAAGTACAATCAGCATTGCCTCCATTGACAAATCTTAAGTAGAGAGTAAATTAAGCAAAAAATACCTTGAAACTGTTATACTAACTCTTCAGTACGTAGATATCCGCTACATTCTAATCTGAGTGATTCCCAATAAGTTTTTGAAATATAAGCAAGAGTTCCACCGTTACAACTTTGTAGTGCATGGTCTGAACCTAATGGAAAATCTTTAAAAAAACAAAGAGAACTGAATCGTTGTTAGATGCTATCGATATCGAACCTTTCTCAAAACTAATCCAATAGTATGTAAACTTAACAGTTTTGCTTGTTCCAGTAGGACGAGTGCCAGTTGTGAGTGTATCTGTTTCTAGTAAGCCACAAACCATATTTTGATCCCACGATGAAAATGCGTCATTCTTGGAAACAGATCCTGATTTCATCCAACAAGTACCACCGTTCAACGTATTCCAAGCAAAATGAGTACATCCTGTTGTTTGAGCACATTTACCACCGCAGAGTTCTCCTGATATTTGAATATTGGATAGATCATTGCCACGAAAATCACAACCGAATGCCCAATTTCCATTCCACTGAATCTCACTCATTACGAAATTAATGAATAAGCAGTTGATGAAAAAATAAAATATAATCATACTGTGATTTAGTCAGTTATTACTGATACGATAAAAAAAATAACAAGATTGTCTGAATAGAAAGAACGACCGTGCTTTATATAAGCCTATAAAAAAACGTGTCACTAATACCACTGTTGACATAAAATACCTATCAATTACAAAAGGATTAATACAGAAGAAAAACAAAGCGTAGGCTTCCAATGAATTGTCCACATCAAATCTGAACTATTTTTAAGTACACAATTTTGTTTATTTCTCAATTAATAACTTTGAATAATACAATTTGTATCGGTTACAATATCAACATGGCCATCGACAAAAGGTGATAGTCTCTCATATATCGATTTTTCAAGAACATAAAAATCAATATGATTTCCACCAAAACTCCAACTAACATCATCGACTCGCACACATCCATTATGTTTTGATTTATTCGATAGTTGAATACCATCCAATTGACGAACATATACTTTCGTTCCATATGGAATATCATTGGCAGCTAATCATATAAAATAGTTGGTTAGAAAATATAAAAAAAAGAACTTAAAACACATTTACCAATACTGACATATTGTTGTAAATGATTCCCTTGTGAACCTAATGGTGCAGCAACCTTCATAAAACAAGTACAATCAGCATTGCCTCCATTAACAAATCTTAAATAGAAAGTTAGCTAAGCAAGAATAACTCGAAATTGATATACTAACTCTCCAGTACGTAGACGGCCACTACACTCAAGCTTTAATGATTCCCAATAAGTTTTTGAGATATAAGCAAGAGTTCCACCATTGCAATCTCGCAATGCATGATCTGAGCCTAGTGGAAAATCTGAAAAGAAAAATCTAGAAAACAGAATAACTATGAAAATATCGAACCTTCTTCAGAACTAATCCAATAATAGGTGAATTTAACAGTTTTGCCTGTTCCACTAGGACGATTCGTTGTTGGATCCGTATTCATTACGCCACAAACCATGGTTTGATCTTGAGTTGAAAAGGCATCATTTTTGGAAACAGATCCTGATTTTAGCCAACAAGTACCACCATTGAATCGTGTCCAAGTAAAATGAGTACATCCTGTTGTTTGAGCACATTTACCACCGCAAAGTTCTCCAGAAATCTGAACATTGGATAAGTCATTGCCACGAAAATCACAACCGAATGCCCAGTTTCCATTCCAATGGATTTGACCGATAACAAGATGAGTTAATAGACAGTTAACGAGAAAGTAAATAACAATCATGTTACATGCAAAATATATCATTTATTTGAATATTGAATCGAGTATTTATATATCTAAACGATTGTAGGCGTTTTGATGATATCATTGAAATGGTGGGAAAGATAGAAGGACCCACTCACTGATCAGAAGATGCGTCACAATTGACGTCCTTCAATTACAAGGACGAAATTTTTTTTCTCTTTCCTGTTGCACGTTATATAAGAGAACAGTAATTATGTGAATATATTGTGCTTGGAGTAAAATCATTTAAAGTCAATAAATTACCATCATCATATACGGTCATTTATTTTCCATCTGCTAAACATCCGCATCCATTTCTTTTGACTATCAATGAACTATATGAACTTGACAAAAATCATGTGTTGTTTATGCTATTAAAGATAATAAGGACGAAGTAATTTTAAAGAAGATTTTAGCATGAATTTATTGTTTGTATAAGTACTTGTCCAATTATGATGGGCTTTGATGGATGTATTCTTGCGAATGAGATCTAAATGAAGATTGGTCTCATCGAACTAAACTTGGAAGAATGCATGAAATCTCTGATATTCATAGTTATTTAACTAATTAGCGGGATTTTAAACTTGTTGAGAAAACACCTCGTGATTTATTAAATGAAAAACGTGTATACGATGATCACATTCGTATTTGGATTAGATGTCTTTGCTTTGCTGGTCAACAATTAAGAATTGATAATAAAATCTGTTCTTTCTCAATTCAAGCTATTAAACAAGTACTCGAAGAAGATGGACCTCATTTTTCTAATATAATCACTGTTGTTTTTACTTTACCTATATTTTCAAAAATGGATATCGAAGACCAGTCGTCAAAGGCAAAGTTGCCTCGTACGACATCATTTATTCAATAGAAATCACATAGTCAATACTGACAACTATAAATTTCTTTCTATTGACAAATAACACCTTTCGTTTTTCTCTCTCTTAGACTTGTAAGTAGAACAGAATAAAAAAAAGTTATTTTTCTCTCTCTCTCATCGATGAAAGTAACATGCAAGTAAATATTTTCAAACTTATCTCATCAATACGACCTGATTGGACGCCAGAAAATACTAAACTTATACCGTTTACTGATAGTCTTACAAATCAAGCCTTCGGTTTATTTGATTCACGAACGGATGATACACATTCAGGTCTAGTAATTAAAATTTTTGGCGATCAAATAGAATTCTTAATTGATCGTCAAAATGAGAAAGAAATCATCCAAATCTTAGCATCTCATCAACTTGCTAAACCATTGCTTGTTGAATTTACTAATGGTATTATCTATGGATTTACGCCTGGTCGACCTTGTTCAGAACAAGATATACGAACAGTCGAAATGAGTGCATTAATTGCTCGAAAATTAGGTCAATTTCATTCTATACCATTGACTGATGAACAGAGAATGAAAGGACCATGCTATATTCGAGTTCTACGCAAATTTATGACGTTTATTGAACAACACGGTACAGATGAAGATAAAAAACGTAAGTACATGAAATTCGACCATATATATATGATACGAAATTTGAATAATCCCATGATTAGAATTGGCAGTAATCGCAACAGATGTCGAAGAAATTGAACATTCGATTTTACCTCGTCTTCAATCCTATTTAGATTTAGCTCTTTGCCATCATGATCTTCAGAATAATAATATCATCTATGATTCTGCAACGAACACTGTTTCTTTTATTGATTTCGATTATTCGCAAGTCAATTATGCACTGTATGATGTAGTTGATCATTTTGGTACTTATGCCGGAATTTCTAATCCTGATTATTCTCTTTATCCGAGTCGAGAAGAACAACGTCGTTTTCTACGAATTTATTTCGATGAACGTGGTATCAAACATTTTGATGAAGAAAAAACACTAGATATTTTAAAGTGTATCTCTGTGCTACCTCATCTCTCGTGGTTTCTTTGGTGTCTTGTACAAGCACGTATCTCGAAAATCGAATTTGATTATCGAAAATATGCACAAGTACAATTGAATATGTATTTCAAATTAAAATCACAACTGTTTTGCTTTATTTGAACACAAAGATTTTTTACAATCAGCTCGAAATAAATGACAATCATCTGTATTTGTCTTTGATCGAGGTGGCAGCGCATTCACTGGTTGAAATCCGAGAATAACATGCCAAAGATGTTCAAAAGCTCCACCAAACCATTTTGTACCTCCTTTTCCTGCTTTTTCAATTGTCCTATTACTAGCACAAAATGGTTCGAAATTTGCATGATAAACTCTTAACCATTGTTCGAATGTATAATGATGAATACGTTGTTTAGTAACATAAAATTGTGCACAACATTTTGTTGAAATAAGATTTTCATCTTTGGGTTGTTTATTATTAGGATTTAATTGAGATTCTCCATCGAAACCAAATAAACTTAAAATATAATTTGCACATTTATACATTATTGCAATATTATCAGCAGGATCTTTACCCCACTTTGACCAAGGTCGATCCTGTATCCATACTGTATTTATACTAGCAAAATGTACATCATCACGAATACAAAGTGCTGATTCAATGGGATGAGGTGAATGTGCATATGGATTTCCATGAATAAATAACATTTTATCAGGAAGATCATAATAATAATCGAAAATAAATTTTAAATAAAGACCAGCTTCTTCATGAACATTGATTGCATAAGGCCATTGAAAAGGAGAAGTTGAATTTGGTGATTTACGTTGATATAAATGAACTTGATATTGAGATGATCCATCTAGTCCACTACGTAACCACAATGGCCATGTCGATGAATCATTCCAACTGATTTCATTCCACATAGCTGGTATGACAACAAGTTTGTTTGGTTCCCATTTACTTTTCTTTGTCGATAACGACAATGATACTGGTACTCGAGTTAATAGAGATAATACATTCTGATCACGATTCTGAGTCGATAGAATAGAAAAAGATACACTACCAATAAGTATAATAGCAAAAATAACTGATATAACGACGGTTTTGTTCATCGACTAATGTTTCACAAGAAGAATATTTGTCTTTAATCTATATTAAATGTTGAGCATATAGGAAATATTTACACAGTTTTTCATACGCTACAGCTATACATCGATGTGACGCTAGCACGACGAAACGATAATTCATATACAACGTTTTTCAAAAGTACGTTCTGCCCATAAAAACGCGTCCATCCGATTCAGAATTTAGTTCTGCATCGAATAGTAATACTTTTATCAACCGGATATGCTTTGGAATTTTTTTTACTTATATTCTTATTGTTCTTGTTTCTAGGTGAAAAAATTCATATATAAGTTTTTGTTTCGTCGTGGTAGCTTCACATTGATTAGCTATACTTGCATGAGAATTATGAATTCTCATTTCTTTTTTTCTCTCTCCTTTCTCCCTTTTATTTTTTTTATTTTTTTCTATTTGTCATGTTCTGTACGTGAGTTAAAAAAACTATCGGTTCGGATAGATCAAATATCTTTATTTAGAATAAAGATAGAGAGAAACAGAAACAGAAGAACTAAGGGAGAACACACACAACAACGAACGAAACACACATATGTATATGTAACTATCAGGGTGATAACCCAATGACGCTAGGAATAATCCTGGGAAATATCCTACTACATCCTGGAGTCGGATTCGACCTATATTTCCTATAAATCCTATATTTTTGACAAATCCTATAATTTGTCCTATATATCGCTCATTTTTTCTATTTACCTATATCTTGTCGATAAAATAGGAGATGCCAAAAAGATTGATCAATTCCCTCATAAACAGCTTTCAATTATTAGAGAACTCTTATGTCAACACATTTAATCAAGTACTAAATTTGCTCACGCAAAATGTAAATTGTCTAGTCACGGAACAAATAAATTAGGAAAATGATATTAGATGATGAAGAAGAGGACTTTAACTCGAGGAATTAATTGAGTGGGATAAGGATTTCTAGTGAATGAAAACGACTAAGATTATATTTTAGTAGGATTTTTTGTTTTCATTTCAGTTTCAAATCATCTCTGAAATTTGTCTAATTGTCCCTAATGATCGATGAGACCTTTTCTATCACCATCAGTGGCGCAACTAGAGTTTTTTGACCAGTAAATAAACATCGCTTGTGTCAGAGAAAAGGTGAGCAAAATGGGCGGGATTTATATTGATGGGCCAAACAAAACATTAATAACGTAAAAGATACAAAAAGAAATTAAATGAAGTCTGTCTAATCAGGAATATATAGAGCGTCAGTTCTGGATTTCTTTCTCAAGAACTCGAAATTTCATATGGGCTTCTGTTCCTGAAAACATGGAGCTCTACGATAGTTTCTAGAGATATGCACAGAATCGTATATTACTGAACTCTTTGACGAGAACAGGGCTCAAAAACATACTTATTTTTCAATAGTAACTTAGGAAATATTGTTTGCAGTTCTGACATACAATGATTATCGAAATCGTCCACCCTTTCCTACTGCATCACTTTACCGTCTGTGTGATTAAAGAAAAATATCAATAAGATCACTTTTCCATCATTTTTGTATACTTTATAATATCAAATGATATTCATAAGGGATTGGATCAACGTTTAAAAAGACAGCTTCTACTTAAACTATTGAATATTGTATGTGCAGTATATTGCATAGCGAAGTAGAAACTTTTATTGTCTATTATATGCTTTATTTCAACTTAAATATAGTATATAGTCCTTTAAATAAAAACAAAACACAGAAATCTTTCACTTATCACAAGTGTAAAATAAAAATACAGCTTTCTTTCAATCTGAGTAAATAACAAAGCAAACTCTAGAAATTTCTACACATATATCCGATATCATGGTTTATACGATGATAGAAATGTGATCTTTTTAATATTTATCTTAACAACCCAGAAGATAGAATAACGCAGTATGGATGGATGAATCATTTTGACACCCATTACACATAGGAAATTGTTTTTTTTAAATAAAAGCACGTACCACATCCTTAAGAATATAAATCACTAGGTGGCCGAAAGTTCCATGTTAAGCTGTGAAAACTAAAATTTTCAATAGAAATCATAGTTTAAAAAGTCCTATGATTTTTGTCATTTTCCATTTAAAATCCTATGTTTTAGTAAAATATAATCCTATAAGGATTCCTATATTTCCAGAGAAACGTGATCCGAGGCCAGTGTTCAGTAAATTAATCAAGAAAATCTCAGTTTTTAATTTCTTTTTCCTAAGTAATTTAGTGTATTTATTCCAGTAAAATAACAGAATTTTATTCAACTAATAAACACCTTCAACGCCCTCAACCGGGCTCAAAAGATTTTTTTATAGCTTACTTAGTTTTGTTTCAATTTTAATAAATGAAAATCTGCCATTAAATCATAAATTAATAAAGGAAAAGAGCCTATCATTGGCATCGTATTAAATATTTTAACAGAAAAACAACAAAAAAAAGAATCTATATATCAGAAGATCGTTTAAACGCTTTTCGAGCATTAGAACCAATTCGATATTTTGAACGAATAACTCCGTCAGTTTTTGCGGGCTTGACATTGACATGAGTCTTCATCTTCAAGTAATTGTCCATGCCAATATTCGAATCATAAACTACGAAATAGCTTTTGATTTCTACTGGTCGAAAACAATTGTTTGTTAACATGCGAATAACATAAGCACTCTCTTGATATGCGCTGATTTTTCCCATTTTAAATAATCTCATTGTAACAGTACAATCAGTTGGACCATTTGATATTATCAGTAGATTACTCACTAAACTTAAAGCTAGTTGCCTTAACCTGTTCATTTCATACTGTGATCGAATCAGAATTTTATAATTGAATTCAAAATAATTCGATTTTTCATCCCAAAATAACAATTTATCAAAATCATTTGCCGGCAATGATTGGTTTGATATCAATGATTTGATTTTCACTCTTATTGTAGAACTATCCGAATGTATTTCATCGAGAATCTTTGGATAATTCCCATTGTAAATCCTTGTTGATGTTATCAATTCTTGTGACGTAGTATCAACTTTGAATGTTCCGTTTATACTATTTGTTATTGGGAGTAGTTCATTTAACATTTGTTTATATTCATTACCTTTCATTCGAATATAATCAATTGCAAAATCCATATTTCTATCATTGCTAATAAAGATATCTTTCAATTCAAACAAGATGTACGATGCACGTTTAAAATTATAGATAGTTTTGGTGCGAATTAATTGTTCGCCAATATCTAAAAATCTGACGCCATGAAAGAGATATTTGAGTAGTCGATCTTCACTGATCGTTGTTGTATGAATGGCTTCGCAGACAAATTGATCCATATTTGGTTCAACTGGAAACTTCTCTTGAAAAGCGTCTTCGTCTTCATTATCGATTATAAATTTCAGACTATCTTGATTTTCATAGAATGTTACTTGTTTTAATCGTAAAGGATTGTAATATTTCGATAGATAGATTGTTTTATAATCGATTTGATTTCGTAGGATGAATTCCTCTGGATAGAAAACACATTCAACAGCTAACATATAGTTTTTTTCTAATAAGATTTCAAAATTTTCACACGAATGAATTGTAATATCATATTTTGCTAATCTTTTCAAACGAAATGTATGAAAATAATCAAAATCTTCTTGAAATTCTAAATGTTCTTGTTCATTTTCGTCTGATGTTTTCATGACAAAGAGAAAATCTCGATCGGATTTTTCATGATTGGTCCCATAAACCCATGAGCCATAATTGTAAATATTAGTTATATCATCATCATTTAATTTCAGTTCTTTAATAATCGATGCAATAATTGTATTCATATTCATAGATATTTATCAGCAGAAACAACGAACAAACGGTGAGTTTTTATACTCGTTGTAATTGCACAAATCCGTAACAATATCGTTATAAAATGATGCAAGAGGTGCGTGGCAAAAAACGTCTGGTGTTTTCTTTATTAATCATATTATTTGTGGTCTATTCTTGAAGATGACGAACTGCTTTATTTTATTTTTAATAAAGTCAAGGGGGAAACAGCAGACTTCAAGACTACAAAGACTTCTAAAGACTTCAAAAGACTTCCCCCTATGTGACTTCGCTTTTTCCGAAATACTTCAATAGACTTCCAATGATTTGATAGACTTCGAAGAGTTTGAAAGACTTCTAAAGCCTTCAAATGACTTCCAAAGACTAAAATAGATTTCAAGAGACTTGAAGGACTTCTAGGGACTTCAAGGAATTTCATAAGACTTTCCGAGACTTCTACGATTTCATTAGACTTCAATAGACTTATAGAACTTTAGTGACTTAATGGGACTTCATGTGACTTCGAGGGACTTTATGAGACTTCAAGGGACTTCAAGTGACCGCAAGAGACTTCTTGAGACTCCATGGGACTTCGGGCGGTTGCAAAAAAACTTCGAGGGACTTCGATAGACTTCATTAAAATATGATTGACTTCAGAACCATAATGGGACTTCGAAAGATTTCATTGATTCAGATGGACTTTATACGACTTCAGACGCGAAGTCTCTGCTGTTTCCCCCTTGGTGTGAAGCTACCAATTTATTAATACCCTAAGAGTGTATTTCATATTTGATAAATTGTACATACGTATCTTACTGACATCTAGTAAAGAAAAACATTATTTGTACTTCACATATACACTCATGTTATTATTATATTTTGAATCGTTTTATCATAGTGCTAGAAGTCAATATGGATAAAAGTGAAACATGGGATGCTTGCGCAGAAGATTATGTTAATAATACACAAAAAGTAACAACTCAATGTGTTGTGAAGTTATTAGAAGAACTTTCGGTATTTCCTGTTACTTCATCCGCCTCGCCGATCAAAGTTATTGATATTGCTGCTGGACCAGGTACACTAGGTATACTACTCGGTGAGGCTTATTCTCAAGCCGGACAATTAGATAAAATTACAATCTTGTCAACTGACTTCTCGAAGATGATGATAGAACAAGCTCAAGATCAAATCAATTCACGTAGTTGGTCTTCAACACAGTTTTCCACATGTGTGGCCGATGCAACAAATCTTGTTAATATTCCATCTGATTTTTATACACATGCATTCTGCACATTTGGTCTTATGATGATACCGAATCCTGCAAAAGCTCTTAGTGAAATGTTCCGTGTTCTTCAATCGGCTGGAACAGTTGGTGTAACAACATGGCAAAAAATTGCTTGGCATCCTATTGTTACGGAATGCGTTTCACGCGCGAGAAAAGCTTGTCCAAGTAATGATCAAAATGCGACGTCAACTGATGATGTTCTATATACTTGGTCCGATACAGCATGTGTTCAACAAGTACTTGAAAATGCTGGCTTTGAAAATGTTAAAATAAGTATCTTTGAAACTTGTTGGTCATTTGCCGATCAAAATCAATGCGTTCAACAAATAACAAAAGCTAAGTGGTTTCAACCAGTTATTGAAAATTTCAATTTAACAAAGGAACAACGTGAGAAATACAATGAATTAGCACCTCAAGTTGTGTTGGATATGATTGGAAACAATCCGAATCAATCATTCGATTTTCCTATCATTGCAATTCTTGCTTATGGACAAAAGCCCACTCATTGATTTTGTTTTTTATTCATTAAAAATAGATCCGAGCTCTGGTTTAAGTACAGTAGCGAATATTTTCTGAAAAAAAAACTCGAATCTGCCGCTAACTTCTCATACATTGACAAATCAATGTATGCCGTTGACGATCGTGAATTTGTTTACATTTACCAGACCATTCTGTTGTGTTTAACGAAAAAACTGTTTCAAATGTTGACCATATCATATTAAAATCGGCAATATCTCTCATTCGAAATTCGAATCGAAATTTTTTTAAATGAGGAATATTTCTTTGAATCAGATGTTCCCATTTTTGTCCACTAGGAACGTTTTTGCCAAATGCCTTAATTGACAATATTTTTAATTCGGGCATCTGTGCCAATAATACCGCTAAATTGTCAAATGTTTCAGATGACCATTGTTTTATTTCAATTTTTAGATTTGTTGCTTTTGTTTTAGTTTGCGAACTGTGTGATGGTCTTTCATTTACTTCTAACGAATGAACATATACTTTCTTTAAATTGGGCAGATAATCGTATAAATTAAGTAGATCTATGATTTTACAACGTTCTAGTGTTAAATATTCCAAATTATTTTGAATAGATGCTGCCGATAAGGAAATTGGACGAATGAATAACATTTGATCTTGCGATATTAATTTCAAATATTTGAGTGATGGCATCTTATTCGATCCAATGATATCAAATATTTGCTGATATATATCAGTGTAACATATATCTGTTTTTCTGATAATTACTAATGATAATAGACTCTTAAACTGTGGCAAACGAGGCACTAAATCAATGAAATCCCACGGTTCAATATCAAACACTATCAGTGCACGACAGTTCTTGACAAATGTTTTATTTGCAAAAAGTTTTTCGAATAAGACCATTTGGTTACTACTTGGTAATGTTAATGAATAAATCTCTTCCGGTTTTAAATATTGAAATAAAAAATTGAAGTTCTGATTTGTATCGAGAATTAATGGTCCATTATGATACTCTTTGACAAGATTATTCAATCGAGTATTTAATCCATGGAATGAATGGAATAATTGATTAGTATCAAAGTATTTAAATACGTCGATAAGCAATTCGTTTGGTAAATTGAGCAAGTTTGATCGAACCATATTTTATTGAAAGTTTTTATAACAGTTATACGATTGTATGTAAATGATTTGCTTGATAGTATTTTTATTTTTTTCGATGTCTATATAAAATAACAACGTGTTTGCGCAGGAAGCAGTTGAGTAAGTATATTATCAGTCGTTAGAGAAAAGAACAGAAAAAAATAACGATAGTTGGGTTTTTTTCGGCCGTAAAAAGCAAAACAAAATAGAAAAAACTATTTTTATATTCATAAATAATAATACATGGAGAAACTTAGAATATTTGAAATGCGACCGAGGCATCATCTCAGAAGATATTTCACAACACTATTTACTTCTTCAAAATTATTCTCTAATTGTTTATTCGAGTAAGAATAGCAAAGCAAAATTCGGCGAAATCTGTTGCTTACTATCTTACTTTCATCATCAGCTTGCATTTTTTTAAAATTTATTAAGGATGATATATTTCTACACTATTAGATGAAAGAGCATTAATACGTCCGCCGACTGCTAGAACTTTTCCATTTGATAATAACGATGCAGTATGGATTAGTCGAGGATTACTCATGTTATAAGTGAATATCCAGACGCCTGTACTTGGATCATACAGTTCCGATGTACCAATAGCAACCGAACCATCATAAACGCCGACAACTAGGACTCTTCCATCAGTTAATACTGTGGCTGTGTGTTGCTGTCGTGCCATTTTCAAATTACCTGTAAGTGTCCATGTGTTTGCAATTGGATCATATAATTCCGCTGAAATTCCTGCTGTACCAACACCACCAGCAATCAAAACGTTTCCGTTTGATAACAATGATGCAGTATGAAACAAACGAGGTACTATCATGTTTGGAATCACAGTCCATGTTGAAGTTGTTGGATCATATAATTCAGCATTATTGATAGGATTCGTTGCCTGATCACCACCACCTGCTATTAATATCTTACCATTTGGTAGTGTTGTTGCTGTATGAAAATAACGAATGGAATTCATATTAGAAATCAATGTCCACGATGATGAAGTTTGATTATACAATTCTGCAGATTGAAGAACAGAAGTGTTCGATCCTCCTGCAATTAATATGTTTCCATTTGGTAGCAACGACGCAGTATGACCATAACGCATAGAAATCATATCAGGAACAGCTGTCCAAGTGTTTGTTATCGGATTGTATAACTCAACTTTTTTCAAAGCAGGAATACTCCAAGTACCACCAACTACAAATACATTTCCATTCGCTAATACCGTTGCCGTATGATAATGTCGAGCAGTAATCATATTTGAAACAAATGACCATGTCCCTGTGCTTACATTATACAACTCTGCCGTATCTAAATAAGTACCTGCGTTAGCACCACCAGTAATAAGTATTGTATCATTCGTAATTATCGAAGCCGTATGAGCATATCGAGGAGAATTCATACTATTCGCTAACGTCCATCCTATAGAACAAAAAGTTTCATATATTTCAATATGGATAAATAGAAAATCGTTACCTGAAAATGGTGTTGTACTTGTTGATGATGTTGTCGAAGTTGTTGTAACTTAACAGAAACTTGTAATACATTCATATGCAAATTTCAAGATTAATAAATATTTACATGTTATTTTTTGCTCTGTTTTTGTCGTAGCTGTTAGTTTAGTTATATAAATTAAAATGTAAATATTGATTATTATAGCTAACAGACCGAGCATACACAATGATAGACAAAAACAAAGATACCAAAACATTCCACATTTTCTTCTATTTCTTTTTTTCTCTTTCTTGTGTCTTTTCCTATGAAAATCTTCTGTACTTCCTAAACTAACTTGAATCGATGAATCTGATGGAAATCTGTTGTAATTATATGGATCTGTTATGGGTGTTATCTGTAATTGAATGATTAAAAATGAAATAATTATATTTAACTAATTTTTTTTATTGTACTTTGTTTCGTTTTAAAACAAATGACACTCTTGTTGATTTGTATTTTTGGTTGTCCATTTTCGTTAGATTGAATAAAATGAAAGGACAAACCAAGAAAATCAAATTTTTTTATGAGTTTCATGTTATTTGCAAAGGTTTCTTATTTTAATAAGAAAATTTTTTTTTTCTTATGCAAAATAGAAAGATAACCAGCAGCACAAAGAATAAAATTGATGAACTATATTAATATCGTTCGAATTTTTGTATTCGATGATTACCAGTATCGGTAACATAAAGATTTAATTGATTATCTAAATATAACGAATTGGGTGCATTGAGCAAACTTTCATTAGTACCAGACACATCGGATGTTCCTCCGATAACTACTCCATTTGATTGATCTGTTTCATAGAATAATACTCGATGTTTCTGTCGATCGATGACATAAATATTACCCATAGGATCTAAGTTAACGTCAACTAAGGAGAAAAGACTTGTACTGAGTATATTACTGGATGCATTAAGAGCACCACTAACAATTAACCATGAATTAATATTTGATTTCCAACGGACAATAACTTCTGCGCCAGCATTGGCAATTAATAAATCATTGGTTATTGTATCCAAATAGACAGCATAGGGAAACAATAATTGATTAGTAGCTCTACCTGGTCCATTACCTCCAGCAGCTATAGTAGGCAATGATGTATTTTTTGCGTAAGACATGACTCTATGATTTGCGTGATCTACTATATATAGACATTTTGATTGTAGATTGAATGCTAAACCGTAAGGTAGATTCAATTGATTATTTGAAAAGCCAAGAGTACCTGAAAATGTAATTATATTCGATTTTTATCAGAAAAATAAAATTTCTATTCACCATTGCCAGCAAAAGTCTCACCAGTTGAAGAACCATTTGACCAGTACTGCACTCGATAATTATTTCTGTCGGCTACATAGATATCTCCGTTATCATGTACAAAAATACCTGTCGGTTCGTATAAAGTATTCGGTGTTGAACCTGCTATTCCATTGGCTTGTCCAGCAATAGTTGAAGCATTTTTTTGGCCTCTCAAGAACTTTTGAACACGATGAGCACCTCGATCAGTGACATAGAGTGTATACGACCAATCGACAACTAAATCCCATGGAGTGTTCAACTGACTTGGACTGGTACCTAAAGAATTTGTAATCCCAGCCACAGTCGTTGCTGTTCGATTCCATCGAAGTCATGCTACTCGATCTATTAAAATAATGGAAATCTTCATTCTCAAAATATTATTTACTAATTATTTTTTTGGGTTTAATATATAAAACGAGAAGCATTGCAGCCATAATTAGACAGAATAGAACAAAAACAATGATCATAAATAAAATAATTTTGAATTTTGAATATCTACGACGTTTATCATACTGATGATGATCAATTGTAGCACCTAGGTTATCAATTGAAGAGGTATGTATTATTGATTTTTGCGAAGACTACAATTATGAGAAAATAAGAAAAAAAAAAGCTTCATTAATAATTTCAAGATTACTGCTGTGAATGAATGGTCAGATTGGCGAGATTTTATACCAGTCGCAGGCGTTGATGATCTTGATCGAATAGTAACATGTATGACACGCTTACGTTTTCTATTTACTGATACAAAACTCATACTGTTTTTCAATTGCATAGACATATTGTACTGTTAACAAAATTACTTGTATTCTTTTTTATTATTTGAAAGCTAGACTTTACATAGGCTTTTCAATGGTTTCTGATTCTTTTTTTGTTCCCGTCCAGGGTGCATGGCCAAATCGAAAATTTCAAAATCAGTAAGTTTTCTTTTGCGCTTTTCAGCGTTCATGAATCGTGTTCATTAGCTGATATAGTTTTAACTTTTAATAATCGTGAAATTAAAAGGATCCGCTCTAATCAAACGTGTCTCTGCCAGTGTATCGTTTTTCTACTGAAAAAAACATAAATAAAATTGAAAATTCTGTG
>Ga0209914_1002351_pt1 | contig 15867 bp, 13 predicted proteins | sample ThiBiot_500_plan_FD_183949 | JGI IMG/M metagenome (GOLD analysis project Ga0209914, IMG submission 183949) | Wastewater bioreactor microbial communities from Cape Town, South Africa - Thiocy_cont_500_plan (SPAdes) | ecosystem: Engineered > Bioreactor > Thiocyanate-remediating > Anaerobic-Aerobic...
GACGCCTAGGGTGAGCCGAAGGGCGACGCGTCGGAGCCGCGTCGCCGGCAGCGCGCCGCCGGACAGGTAGAATGCCGGCTTTTTGCCGCGCCGCCTCATGTCCTCCCTCTTCGCCGTGTTCCGCCGTCCGCAGAGCTTCCGCTCGCGTCTGCTCCTCCTCTTCGGCCTGCTCGGCGTCGGCATCGCGCTGGCGCTGGCGCTGGCCATCGGCCAGCTGCACCAGCAGTACCTGCGGCATGTGCAGGAAGCGCGTCTGGCCGATCTCGCCGAGAGCGTCTCGGGCATCCTCGGCGACGCCATTTTCGAGCGCCACCGCGAAATCACCCTGCTCGCCGGAACGCCGCTGCTGACCGGACAGCCGCTCACCGCGCCGGAGCTGCGCACGCAGCTCGAGCGGCGGCGCGCGACCTACCCGCACTACGCCTGGATCGGCATTGCCGACCCGGACGGCCGCGTGCTCGCGGCGACCGACGGGCTGCTGGTCGGCGCCGACGTCGGCAAGCGTCCGTGGTTCGCCGCGGGGCGACGTGCGCCGATGCTCGGCGACGTGCACGAGGCCGTGCTGCTGGCGCAGAAGCTGCCGCCGGCGCCGAACGGCGAACCGCTGCGCTTCATCGATTTCGCGGCGCCGATCTACGCGGCGGACGGCACGCTGCGCGGCGTGCTCGGCGCGCACGGCAGCTGGGAGTGGGTGCGCGAAGTGGGGCAGCGCGTGGTGCACACCGCGCGGCGGGCGGAAGGGATCGAACTGCTGATCCTCAACCGGAAGGGCGAGGTCATCTTCGCCGAGGAGAGCCCGGCGGCGGTGCCCGCGCTCGACCGCCTGCGTCCGGGCAGCGCCATCGTCGACTGGCCGAACGGCGCGTCGTATCTGGTCGGCGTCGCCGCGCCCCCGCAGCGCGCGCCCTACGCCGAGCTCGGCTGGACCGTGCTCGTGCGCCAGCCGGTCGAGCGCGCTTTCGCCGGCGCGCGCGCGCTGAGCCACGCGACCTTCGTCTTCGGCGTGCTCGCCGCGCTCGTCTTCATCGGCGCGGCGTGGCCGGCGACCGGGCGCATCGCGGCGCCGCTGCGCGCGATGGCTTCCATCGCGCGGCGCATCGAGGCCGGCGAACGCGGCCTGGCGATGCCGACCCCGCCCCGGCAGGACGAGATCGCGCAGCTCGCGCAGGCCGTCGACGGCATGACGCGCCGCCTGGTCGAGCACGAGACCGAGCTTGAGGCCCGCGTGCGGGAACGCACGGCGGAACTCGCCGAGGCCAACGCCCAACTCGCCACGCTGGCCAGCCGCGACGGCCTGACCGGCGCCCTCAACCGGCGGGCCGGCGACGAGCGCCTGGCCGCCGAGGTGCAGCGCGCCGGGCGCAGCGGACAGGCGCTGGCCGCGCTGATGGTCGACGTCGATCACTTCAAGCGCGTGAACGACAGCTTCGGCCACGCCGCCGGCGACACGGTGCTGCGCGAGGTGGGGGCCCTGCTCGGAAGCGCCGTGCGTGGCAGCGACAGCGTGATCCGTTACGGCGGCGAAGAATTCCTGGTCCTGCTGCCCGACACCGACGCGGCCGGCGCCGCGGCGCTCGCCGAGAAGCTGCGCGGTGCGCTGGCCGCCGAGTGCGGGCGGGAGATCGGCGGCGTCACCGCCAGCCTCGGGGTGGCCGCCGCGCGCGGCGCGATCGACGCCGAGGCGCTGCTGCGCGCGGCCGATCGGGCGCTGTACGCGGCCAAGGCGGGCGGGCGCAACCGCGTTTGCGTCGCCGGCGCGGAACGCGCCGAAATGACCTGCTGACGGCGCTGACCGGGTGCCGGCGCGGGCCGGCGTCAGCTTCTCAGGCGGTTGGCGGCCGCAGCGCGCCTGCCGTTGCCAGCAGGTCGCCGACGACGCGGTCGAGCGCCTTGCGCCGCGTCGCGTCGAGCAGCTGCCCGTCGGCGGCGAAGGCCTGGTCGGCGTGCGGCAGCGAGAGCATGCCCGGCGTCACGAGCACGCCGAGGTTGTTGAACAGCTGGCGCACGACGGGCAGCGCGCGCATGCCGCCGAGCGCGCCGGGCGACGCCGCGAGCAGGCCGGCGACGCGTCCGCTGAAGGGCTGCGCCTCGCCCGCGACGGGGCGCGAGGCCCAATCGACCGCGTTTTTCAGGAGCGGCGAGAAGAGTCCGTTGTATTCCGGCGAGGCGACGAGCAGCGCGTGGTGCGCGGCGAGCGCGCGGCGGAAGGCGAAGGCGCCGGCCGGCAGGCCGGATTCGGCTTCGAGGTCGCCGTCGTAGATCGGCAGCGCCAGTTCGCGCAGGTCGAGGAGCGTCACCTCGGCGCCCTGCGCGCGCGCGGCGGCGACGCCGGCGGCGAGCAGGCGGCCGTTGAGCGAATCGCGGCGGCTGCTGCCGGAGAAGGCGAGAAGCTTGATCGTCATCGAAAATCCCGTGGGTTTATTTGAGCAGGCGCCGGCGCGTCAGCACGCTGGCGATGAAGAAGGCGACGCCGGCGATGGCGAGCAGGGCGCCGACGTGCAGCGCCGCATCGGCCGGCACCGCGCCGTGCAGCAGCGGGCGGGCGAGCTGCACGGCGTGCGCCAGCGGCAGCCAGCCGGACACCGCCTGCACCGCCGCCGGCAGCTGGTCGGCCGGGAAGAAGACGCCGGAGAGCAGCAGCATCGGCGTGACGAAGAGCGTGAAGTAGTACATGAAGAAGTCGTAGGACGGCGCCAGCGCGCAGACGATCAGGCCGAGCGCCGCGAAACAGAGGCCGGTCAGGAAGATCACCGGGACGATCCACAGCGCGAGCGGCGAGGCGGTCAGCCCGAGCGCGGTGACGACGAGCAGGATGGCCAGTCCGGAGAGCAGGCTCTTGCTCGCCGCCCACATCAGTTCGCCGGTCAGCACGTGGTCGAGCGAGAGCGGCGTGTTGAGGATGGCCTCCCAGGTCTTCTGCACGTGCATGCGCGAGAAGGCCGAGTAGAGCGCCTCGAAGGTCGCCGCGTTCATCGTGCTGGCGACGATGGTGCCGGCCGCCAGGAAGGACACGTAGCTGACGCCGCTCACCTGCGGCAGCAGGCCGCCCAGCCCGTAGCCGAGGCCGAGCATGTAGATCAGCGGGTCGGCGAGGTTGCCGAGCACCGAGGGAATCGCCAGCTTGCGCCAGACGAGGAAGTTGCGCCGCCAGACCGGCAGCCAGCGCAGGCCGGGGCGGGGGAGGGCGTAGAGGGATCGGGTCATCGGGATGGCGGTGCTTTCGGTAGGGAGGGCCCGGCGATGCCGGGGCGGCGGCCGGCGCGCCGGCGAAGCGCGTCGGCGGCGCGCGGCGCGGCTTCGCTGTCTTCGCGGTTCGCGGGCAGGAGGGGGGCGGAGGCGTCCATTCCCGGTCGCCTAGTCGCGCAACTCGCGCCCGGTCAGCTTGAGGAAGACGTCTTCGAGGTTGGCGGCGCGGTGCGCGTAGCGCAGGCCCGGCGCCTCGGGCAGCGCGGCGAGCAGCGGCGCCGCGTCGCGGCAGTAGAAGAAGGCGGTGTCGCCGGCCACTTCGAGGCGCTCGCCGAGCGCGCGGCGCGCCTTCGCCCAGGCCGGCGCCTCGTCGCCGAAGATCTCGACGACCTGCGGCTCGATGTGCGCGGCGATCAGTTCGCGCGGCGCGCCCTCGGTGATCAGTCGGCCGTGGTCGAGCACGGCGAGGCGGTCGCACAGGCGCTCGGCCTCGTCCATGAAATGCGTCGTCAGGATCAGCGTCTTGCCCTGCGCCATCAGGCGCTTGAGGCGTTCCCAGATGAGGTGGCGGGCCTGCGGGTCGAGGCCGGTGGTCGGCTCGTCGAGGAAGACGATGTCGGGGTCGTTCACCAGCGCGCGCGCCAGCGTCAGGCGCCGCTTCATGCCGCCGGAGAGCGTCTGCAGGCGCGCGCCCTCCTTGCCGGCGAGCCCGGCGAAGTCGAGCAGCGCCGGGATGCGGGCGCGGATCCCGGCGTCGGCGAGGCCGAAGTAGCGGCCGTACACGAGCAGGTTCTCGGAGGCGGTGAAGTCCGGGTCGAGATTGTCGAACTGCGGCACGACGCCGACGCGCGCGCGCGCCGCGTCGGCGGCGGCCGGCACCGGGTAGCCGCCGAGCGCGATCTCGCCGCCGTCCGGCGCGGTCAGCCCGAGGCAGCAGCGCAGCGTGGTCGTCTTGCCGGCGCCGTTCGGCCCGAGCAGGCCGAAGCAGGTGCCGCGCGGCACGCTGAAATCGACGCCGGCGACCACTTCCTGTCCGCCGTAGGATTTGCGCAGGCCGCGCACGCTCAGGGCGGCGGCGCCGGTCTCGCCGGTCGCGACGATGTCGGCCATGGACGCGGCGCCCGCGCCGGAGATCAGTGCCGCCATGCGCGCGTGACGATTTCGCGGATGACGTGCAGCCGGCGGTGGAAGAAGTGGTCGGCGCCGGGAACGACGACGACCGGCAGCTCCAGCGGCTTGGCCCAGGCCAGCACGTTGGCGAGCGGCACCGTCTCGTCCTCCGAGCCATGGATGACGATGGTGTCGCCGGGCACCGCTTCGGTGTCGTAGCTGCGCGTGCCCTCGACGAAGCCGGCGGCGGTGCCGACCAGCACCAGACGCTGCGCCGGGTGGCCGGATTCGGCCAGCGTCCGTGCCACGCGCGTCTGCACGAAGGCGCCGAAGGAGAAGCCGGCGAGCACCACCGGCAGGTCGCCGTGGCGGCATTTGGCGGCGGCCAGCACGGCCAGCATGTCCTCGGTCTCGCCGCGCCCCTCGTCGTGCGTGCCGGCGGTTTGGCCGACGCCGCGGAAGTTCGGGCGCAGCGCGACGTAGCCCATGCGCGCGAAGGTACGCGCCAGCGTCTGCGCCACCTTGTTGGTGTTGGCCCCGCCGAACAGCGGGTGCGGATGCGCGATCAGCGCGATGCCGCGCGGCGCGCCGGGATTTTCGACGATCAGCTCGATCGGGCCAACCGGGCCGTCGATCAGGATTTTTTCTTCGTTGAGTGCCATGGCGGGAGCGGAATCGGATTCTAGATTTTCAGGCGTTCGACGACGCGGCCGTTGACCAGGTGTTCCTGGATGATTTCCTCGACGTCGTCCTTGTCGACGTAGGTGTACCACACGGCTTCCGGGTACACGACCAGCACCGGACCGTCGTCGCAGCGGTCGAGGCAGCCCGCCTTGTTGATGCGGACCTTGCCCTTGCCTTTCAGCTTGAGGGCGCCGATGCGGTCCTTGGCGTAGGTCTGCATCTCGACGGCGCCCTTGCTGGCGCAGCAGGTTTCACCCTCGGCGCGCTGGTTGCAGCAGAAAAAGACGTGGTGCTTGAAATAGCTCATGCAAAGTGCTCCCGAGTGTGCGTCGCGCCCGGCGTCCGGCCGGCGCCGCCGCGTGTTTTCGTGCCGTATCCGCCGCGTGCCTTCGCGCCGCGCCGGTAGCGTGTTCGTCGTCGGCCGATTCTAACCGATTCGCCGCCCGGCCCGGCCCGCGCAGGCGCTCAGACAGCGGCCGGCGGCGCCGGGTTCCGGGCGCCGCCCGCGACGCCGCCGCGCGTTCTTTTCCCTTGCCGGCGCGCCGCCGGGGCGGGATGATCGCGGCATGACTTTCGCGCATGACCCTTTCATCACTCTCGGCCTGCACCGCGACGCCTCGCGCGAAGAGGTGAAGCGCGCCTACCGCCGTCTCGCCATGCGCTGGCACCCGGACCGCAACCCCTCGGCCGCCGCCGAAAGCGAATTCAAGCGCATCAAGGCCGCCTACGAACTGCTGCTCGACCCGCAGGCCTACGCCGAGTGGAACGCAGCGCGCCAGGCCGCCGCAGATTCCGCGGGTTCCGCGTCGACGGGCGCCGCCGAGCCGGCCGCAGCGGGCGCGACCGACGTGACGCAGCGCCTTGACCTGACGCTCGCAGAAGCCGCGCACGGCTGCCAGAAGACCATCGAACTGACGCGCAGCGCGCGTTGCCCGACCTGCGCCGGCAGCGGCCGCGTGCACCACGCGCATTCGGTCCCCTGTGCCCAGTGCAGCGGCTGCGGCCGCGTGCGCGGCGAGCGCGGCGGCACGCGCGTCTGCGCCGGCTGCGCCGGGCGCGGCTACCTGCGCGAGGCGGACTGCACCGATTGCACCGGCAGCGGCTGGCGGACGCACACGCGCACGCTCGCCGTGCGCGTGCCGGCCGGCGTGCTTGACGGCGAACGCCTGCGCCTGGCGCGGCAGGCGAAAGCGGCGGGCGACGGCGCCGCCGGCGACCTCTATCTCGAACTGCGCATCGCCGCGCATCCGCTGTTCGCCCTGCACGGGCGCGACCTGCACTGCACGGTGCCGGTCAGCATCTTCCGCCTCCTGCTCGGCGGCCGCATCGACGTGCCGACGCTGGACGGCCTCGCCCCGCTCGACCTGCCGCCCGGCGGTGCGCCGGAATATGCCGGCGAAAGCGGCGCAGGCGCCGAACTGCGCCTGCCCGGACGCGGCTTCCCGAAAAAGCACGGACGCGGCGCCGGCGACCTGCTCGTCCGCCTGCAGCCGGTCTATCCGACCCAGCTTGGCGCGGCCGATGCAAAGCTGCTGGAAAAACTCGAAGCCGGCCTGCACGGCAATCTTGCGCGACGCGCTCCGGCGCTTGCGGAATGGAAGGCGTTGCTGGCGGGGCTGGCTGTGGACGGGGCGTCATAGAGACGTTGGGGTCTGTTGCGTGCCGGTGCTGTGCGGCGCAGGGGGGGGCGGATCAATGATGGGGGCATCGACCAGGTAACGTCGGCAGTCAGAAGCAGCCATTGACTGTTTTTCCCTGTAGCGGGCATTCAAGGAGGGAGGCTTTATGCTAACGTACTGAATGCAGTTTTTCACGACTTTTTAGTAGCGCTGATCTTCAACCGTAAGTCCGGGAATGCCTGCAACTATGCTGGTTTCCGGAGATATGACAAAACTGAGTTAGAGGGCAGGCGCCCAAGTTGGGACGCAAGCACATGCACACCATGCGGCTACTAGCATTGCTTCTTCTCTGCATGCTCGCCAACAGCGTGTATGCAGATTGGGCTTCATTTGGTGTGGCTATCAAATGTGATCAAACTAAGAGAGAGTTTTCATTTGTTTCTGTGGTTGAAACCAGTGAACCCGATATTGGCACCATGGAGATCCCGCCCAACTATCAAAAGCTATCGCACGGCGTACACAGGTTGTCGTGCCAAGTAGGCCCAACAATCGTCGAGGCAAATATTGCTGTGTATGGTGGCGATAACGGTATGTGCATGGGCGGAGGCTATGTATCTATTGAAAGTTTAAAAATCGCAAATCGAGTTTTACTTCCCGCACGCCAGCCATTTAACTGGACTTGCTTAAATGCAAATCCAGCAATCGTAAGCATCCGTTTATTCACGCATCACAAACGTGTACGTCTTGAAACTTGCACCGCGCATGGGGCGTGGGAGTGGGGTGCTGGATATGGCGACATCTCCTGCCATGACAAACATGCGCCCTAACATTGCGGTCGACCTCGCTCCCTTAGGTCGCTGGGCGCTGCGCAATAAAGCCGCGCAGTGCCGGTCACCTCTACGTTAGCCGTCTCTGCATGCGCTTGCTCGGATTCCTTGGCCTCGTTGCCCTCTTGCTAGTCAACCTCTTTGGTTTAACCATCGCGCTCCAAGAGCAAGACTGGAAAGGCATCCTTCTCATGCTATTTATGACGGCGCTCTTGATATTTTTTGCTATTACTCTTTGGCGAGGCGCAAAACTTGAGCGAGGTTCTGCCCACGGCAGGCTTGCGGACGGCTGGGCCGGCGAGTCGGTCACAACATTCTTAAAGACGGTGGTAGTACAAACCCTTGAGGGACGAATCTTCGTCGCTGGAGCAGCCGTCTCTGCCCTAGTCTCCATTTTGGCGCTAGCTTGGCCGGAGGCCGTTGGGGTGTCATTCGCCAAAGGCTCCGGCCATGCAGTGCTGTTTGGCTTGTGGCCAATCGTTAGTTTTGTGCTCTTTGTCCGCATTTGCGGGCCACATTACCAAACAAGCGCAATCACGGTGCTTCTCACTCTTGCCGTTACAACAGTTCCCTTCTATGTCGCCTATTGGTAACGCAGTGATGGCTAACCCCGCGGTGCAGGGGACGTTGCGCGATAAAGCGTCGCGCAGCGTCCCTGATCTTGAACGTTAGAGGTCTACTTACGAAAGCCCGTAAATTCTTAGTACTTAGGGGACTTGTTGCGCCAAACATTACTTTCGGAGAATTCGAATAGTGCCAAACAATACTTCGGTACCTCGGTTTTGTATTAAGCAACACAAGGTCGTCCGTTTTTTTCTTATCGCTTGCGTCGGCGTGCTTGCCGTCGGTTGTGCAGGATGGTCAAGCGGGTGGAAATAATTTTGGCCGTAATCTCTACTCTCTTGGTCAAGTGGGACGCTCTGCCGGTAAGCCGGATCCGCATCCCTTACCTCCAACGTTGAGCGTCCGCTTCCAAAATCTCTGACCGACTGCAACGGGTTGATTGGAGGCTCTTGGCCGTAAAGAACCAAGCAAGTCGCATGTAAGCGGCAGCCTGTGCTCCACCCTGTAGCGCTTCGCTGCCTTTCGCGATTTATCGGGAGCAGAGAAAAGCTTTCAGCTTGAGCTCCAAAGGGATTCCCTTTGGATCTCTTTTGCGTTCGCCCTCCAAAATGACGCCGCATCGGACCTGCCGTGCGCCGGAGTTCGGCTTCCGTGGCTGGCTCCGCCTATAGCCGGCGCCCGAGCACCGTCAAATACGGCAGCGCGAGGAAGGGCCAGAGGCTGGCGGTGAGGCGGGTGAGGCCGTTGAAGTTGAGGAAGTGGCCTTGGCGCCAGAGTGCGAGGGCGGCGAGCGAGTAGGGGTTGGGCGGGGCGAGGTTGACGAGGACGGTGCCGGCCATCAGCGCCATGCCGGCGACGGCGAGGCGCGGGGCGGGCGGCAGCAGGAGGGTCAGGGTGAGGACGACGCCGCCGATCAGCAGTCCGAGTTCGGCGCCCGGCGTCAGCCAGGCGAGCGCGTTCTGCGGCATGACGAGGATGGCGGCGGCGAGCGTGCGGATGGTCAGCGCCAGCGCGAAGAAGGCGATCAGCACGAGGTGCGGCGCGTGGCGGCCGGCGAGCAGGGTGCGCGCGATGAGGCCGATGGCGACCGTGTTGCAGACGATGATCACCGTTTCGATGACGAAGAACGATTTGGCGGCGTAGGGGACGGCCGGCGCCAGGCCGATCAGGTGGCGCAGGTCGCCGGCGCCGAACAGCAGCGTTTCCGGCGAGAGCTGCGTGAGCAGCCACAGTCCGAGGACGACGAGGCCGAGTTCGGCGTGCGGCAGCGGGGCGAGCAGGGCGCGCTGGAGGGCGCCGGCGCGTTCGAAGAAGCGTTCGCCGTGACACAGCGCGAGCACCGCGCCGATGCCGCAGCCGAGCGTGTTGCAGGCGAGGTCGAGGTTGGACGGGACGCGCGCCGGCAGCCAACTCTGCACGCTTTCCAGGCACAGGCTGACGAGCGCGCCGAGCAGGAGGGCGGCGAGTGCCGGCGTGGCGCGCCCCGGCAGGCGGTGCAGCGTGAGGGTGAGCAGGAAGCCGAGCGGCAGGTAGGCGACGACGTTGGTCGACAGGTCGAAGACCGTCCAGTAGCGCGGCCAGCCGGCGTCGAGGAAGGCGAAGGGCGAGAGGCCGGTGTCGCGCCAGCCGGAGAAGGGGTGCAGGCTGGCGTAGACGATCAGCGCCACGTAGGCGAGCGTCAGGTAGCGCGGCAGCGGCGAGTGCGATGCGTGCGGCGCGGGCGCTTCCGGCGCTGGTGGCGGTGCCGTCGGAACGGCGCTCAGGTGGGGCTTGGGCGTGGCCATGCGGAGCGTTCAGCCGGCGAAGGACGTGAAGGCGCCGAACAGCAGCGGCAGCAGCAGTGCCGTGGCGATGGCGTTCAGGCACATGGCGAGCGCGGCGAAGGCGCCGGCCTCCTCGCTGACCTGAAAGGCGCGCGCCGTGCCGATGCCGTGCGCGGCGACGCCGACGGCGAAGCCGCGCACCGCGTGATCCTGGATGCGCAGCGCGTTGAGCAGCGGCTTGGCGGCGATGGCGCCGACGATGCCGGTGGTGACGACGAGCACGGCGGTCAGCGAGGGCAGGCCGCCGATTTTTTCGGCGATGCCCATGGCGATCGGCGTCGTCACCGACTTGGGCGCCAGCGAGCGGATCGACTCGACCGACGCGCCGAGCGCCCAGCCGATGCCGACGGCCGAGACGACGGCGGTGAGCGAGCCGACGAGCAGCGCGCCGAGCAGCGGCAGCAGCATCGTCTTCAGGCGCGGGAGCTGGGTGTACAGCGGCACGGCGAGCGCGACGGTGGCCGGGCCGAGCAGGAAGTGCACGAACTGCGCGCCCTCGAAGTAGGTGCGATAGGGCGTGCCGGTCAGCGTGAGCAGGGCGACGACGACGACGACGGCGATCGCCACCGGGTTGGCCGCCGGATTGCCGCCGCTGCGCCGGTAGCACCACACGGCGAACTGGTAGGCGAGCAGCGTCAGCGTGAGGCCGAGCAGCGGCGTCGCCGTCAGGTAGACCCAGATTTCGCTGAGGCGGGGCGCGATGCCCTGGGCGGCGCTCACCGGACGGCCCTCCCATTGTCGTCGCGCGGCACTTCGTTCGGGGACGGCGGCGCGCCCGCCGCCCCTCTGTCGCGGGCGCTCACGGCTGCGCCGCCTTGCGCGCGCGGTGGCGCAGGAAGAACTTCAGGCTGAGCGCGGTGGCGGCCATCGAGAGCAGCGTGCTGCCGAGCAGCGCGGCGGTCAGCGGCAGCCATTCGTCGGCGACGCGCGCGGCGTGGATCATGACGCCGGCGCCGGCCGGGACGAAGAGCAGCGAGAGGTGCTGCAGCAGCGTGTTCGCGGTGTCGCGCAGCGGCGCGTCGATGCGGCCGCGCACGAGCAGGCCGGCGAAGAGCAGGATCAGGCCGAGCACCGGGCCGGGCACGGGCAGGGCGAAGAACTGGACGAGGACTTCCCCGACCAGCTGGCAGAGCAGGAGCAGCGTCAGCGCGGCAAGCATGGGTCTTCCTTGGTCATGTGGCGAGGGCGCGAGTCCGTCATTCTGCCAGCGATCCGGCGCGCCGGATCACTCGTTGGCTCGTCGCCGCTTCTCGCATTTGCGTTCGGCGATCAGCTGGCCGGTGCCGTCCGACATCTGTTCCTCGATGCGCACGGTGAAGCCCCACAGGCAGGCGAGGTGTTCGAGCACGGCGAGGTGCGATTGGCCGAGCGGGCGGCGCCGGTGCGGGAAGTGGCGCAGCGTCAGCGAGCGGTCGCCGCGCAGGTCGACGTTCCACACCTGCAGGTTGGGTTCGCGGCTGCCCAGGTCGTACTGCTCGGAGAGCTGGCGGCGCAGCGCGTGGTAGCCCGATTCGTCGTGGATCGCCTCGATCTCCAGCGTGCTGCGCGTGTCGTCGTCGAGCACGGTGAACAGGCGGAACTCGCGCATCAGGCGCGGCGAGAGGTATTGCGCGACGAAGCTCTCGTCCTTGAAGTTGCGCATCGCGAAGTCGAAGGTTTCGCGCCAGTCGCTGCCGGCGATGTCGGGGAACCACGCGCGGTCCTCGTCGTCCGGCGCCTCGCAGATGCGCCGCAGGTCGCGCCACATGGCGAAGCCGAGCGCGTAGGGGTTGATCCCCGAATACCACGGGCTGTTGTACGGCGGCTGATAGACGACGTTGGTGTGCGACTGCAGGAATTCGAGCATGAAGCCGTCCGACAGCGCGCCCTCGTCGTACAGCGCGTGTAGTGCCAGAAGCAGGCCCAGCCCTCGTTCATCACCTGCGTCTGGCGCTGCGGGTAGAAGTATTGGCCGATCTTGCGCGCGATGCGCACCACCTCGCGCTGCCACGGTTCGAGCAGCGGCGCGTTCTTCTCGATGAAGTAGAGCAGGTTCTCCTCGGGCTCGGGCGGGAAGCGCTGTTCGGCGTGTTCGGCGGCGCGCTCCAGGTGCGGCGGCAGCGTGCGCCAGAGGTCGTTCACCTGCGCCTGCAGATAGGCCTCGCGCTCCTTCTGGCGCAGCGTTTCCTTTTCCAGCGAGAGGTGCGGCGAGCGCTTGTAGCGGTCGACGCCGACGTTGAGCAGCGCGTGGCAGGCGTCGAGGATGCGCTCGACGGCTTCGACACCGTGGCGCTCCTCGCACTCGGCGATGTAGTGGCGGGCGAAGACGAGGTAGTCGATGATCGCGTCGGCGCTCGTCCACTGCTTGAACAGGTGGTTGCCCTTGAAAAAGGAGTTGTGGCCGTAGGCGGCGTGCGCGATGACCAGCGCCTGCATGGGCAGCGTGTTCTCGTCCATCAGGTAGGCGATGCACGGATCGGAGTTGATCACGATCTCGTAGGCCAGCCCCATCTGGCCGCGCTTGTAGCGGTTCTCGGTGGCCAGGAAGTGTTTCCCGAAGGACCAGTGGTTGTAATACACGGGCATGCCGATCGAGGCGTAGGCGTCCATCATCTGCTCGGCGCTGATGATCTCGATCTCGTGGCGGTAGCAGTCGAGCCCATAGTCGGCGGCGACGCGGCCGATCGCCTCGTCGTAGGCGGCGATCGCCTCGACGCTCCATTCGGAGCCGGCGGGCAGGGGCGCGCCGCGCGCGCGGGCCGCAGCGGGGCGCTCGCGGAGGGTGGCGCCGGCGGCGTGGCCGGGGCCTTCCGTGGACAAGGGCGATGCTGTCTTCTTCGCACTCATACGGCCTCCGGCATGCGTCGTTTGAAGAGGTCGCGGAACACCGGATAGATGTCGGCCGCGACGGCGATGCGCTGCATGGCGAAATGGCCGGGGTGCGTGGCCTGCAGGCGCTCGTATTCCAGCCACAGGTTCTGCGGTTCGGCCTCGGTGATCTCGATGTAGGCGAAGTACTGGCAGCACGGCAGGATCGAGCTTTCGAGCAGCTCGCGGCAGCGCGGCGAGTCGTCGTTCCAGTTGTCGCCGTCCGAAGCCTGCGCGCCGTAGATGTTCCACTGGCTGCTCGGGTAGCGCTCGGCGACGATGCGGCGCATCAGTTCGAGCGCGCTGGAGACGACCGTACCGCCCGATTCGCGCGAGGTGAAGAAGTCGTCCTCGTCGACTTCCATGGCGACCGTGTGGTGGCGGATGAAGACGACCTCGATGTGCTCGTAGTTCCGGTTCAGGAAGAGGTAGAGCAGCATGAAGAAGCGCTTGGCGATGCTCTTGCGCCCCTCGTCCATCGAGCCGGAAACGTCGAGCAGGCAGAACATCACCGCCTGCGACGACGGCTGCGGCACGCGGATGCGGTTGTTGTAGCGCAGGTCGAAGGTGTCGATGAAGGGAATCGCCTCGACGCGCGCGTGCAGGCGGGCGATCTCGCGGCGCAGGCGGACGATCTCGGGATCGTCCTCGGCGCGCGTCTTGCGCAGTTCGCGCAGCTCGGCTTCGAGCGTGCGCAGCTGCGCGGCGTGCGGGCCGCCGACGGCGATCCGCCGTCCGGCCGCGCCGCGCATCGTGCGCCGCAGGTTGATGTTGGTCGGCACGCCGCTCGCCGTGTAGCCGGCGCGGATGCGCTTGTATTCGTCGATGCGCGCGAGCTGGCGCTTGACGAGGTTGGGCAGCGCCAGTTCGTCGAAGAAGATGTCGAGGAATTCGTCGCGCGTCAGCGTGAATACGAAGTCGTCGAGGCTCTCCCCCTCGGGGCTGGCCGAGCCGCCGCCCTTCGCGCCGGCGCCGCTTTCCGGCCGCTCGACGAGGTCGCCGGTGCTGAAGCGGTCGTTGCCCGGATTGACCGTCTCGCGCACGCCGCCGTGGCCGTGCGTGAACTGCGGTTCGTCGATGTCCTTGCCGGGAATGCCGATCTTCTCGCCGCTCTCGATGTCGCGGATGCCGCGTCTGGCGATGGCGTCGGACACCGCCTTGCGAATCTGCCCCTTGAAGCGGCGGATGAAGCGGCTGCGATTGACTGAGCTTTTGTTCTTGCTGTCGAACCGTCGGTCGACGATGCGCACGGTCATTGGGACCTCCCTACGGTCGGTGGCGATCGGAAGCCGGGAGTCGGCAGGCGGCGGTCGGGGATTTCCGACTTCCGCCTGCCGATCTCCGACTCACGAAGATTTCCTTACCCGCAGATACCATTCGCAGAGCAGGCGCACCTGCTTCTCGGTGTAGCCCTTGGCGATCATGCGATTGACGAAGTCCTGGTGCTTCTTCTGCTCGTCGCCGCTGGCCTTGGTGTTGAAGGAGATGACCGGCAGCAGCTCCTCGGTGTTGGAGAACATCTTCTTCTCGATCACCGCGCGCAGCTTCTCGTAGGAAGTCCAGCCCGGGTTGTGGCCGTCGTGCTTGGCGCGCGCGCGCAGCACGAAGTTGACCACCTCGTTGCGGAAGTCCTTCGGGTTGGAGATGCCGGCCGGCTTCTCGATCTTTTCCAGCTCGTCGTTGAGTGCGCCGCGGTCGAGCATCTCGCCGGTGTTCGGATCGCGGAATTCCTGGTCCTGGATCCAGAAGTCGGCGTAGGTGACGTAGCGATCGAAGATGTTCTGACCGTACTCGCTGTACGACTCCAGATAGGCGGTCTGGATTTCCTTGCCGATGAACTCGGCGTAGCGCGGCGAGAGGAACTCCTTGATGTAGCGCAGGTACTTTTCCTCGACCTCGGGCGGGAACTGCTCCTGCTCGATCTGCTGTTCGAGCACGTACATGAGGTGCACCGGGTTGGCGGCGACCTCGCGGTGGTCGAAGTTGAAGACCTTGGAGAGGATCTTGAAGGCGAAGCGCGTCGACAGCCCGGTCATGCCCTCGTCGACGCCGGCGAAGTCGCGGTACTCCTGATAGCTCTTGGCCTTCGGGTCGGTGTCCTTGAGGTTCTCGCCGTCATAGACGCGCATCTTGGAGAAGATGCTCGAATTCTCCGGCTCCTTCAGGCGCGAGAGGATGGAGAACTGCGCCAGCATGCGCAGCGTGTCCGGCGCGCACGGCGCGCGGCTCAGCGAGGAGTTGTCGACCAGCTTCTCGTAGATGTGGATCTCGTCGGTGACGCGCAGGCAGTAGGGCACCTTGACGATGTAGATGCGGTCGAGGAAGGCCTCGTTGTTGCGGTTGTTCTTGAAGGCCAGCCATTCGGCCTCGTTCGAGTGGGCGAGGATCTGCCCGTCGAAGGGGATCGCGCCGAAGCCCTCGGTGCCCTTGTAGTTCTGCTCCTGCGTTGCGGTGAGCAGCGGGTGCAGGACCTTGATCGGCGCCTTGAACATCTCGACGAATTCGAGGATGCCGCGGTTGGCGAGGCACAGGCCGCCGGAGTAGGAATAGGCGTCCGGGTCGTTCTGCGAGAAGGTTTCGAGCTTGCGGATGTCGATCTTGCCGACCAGCGAGGAGATGTCCTGATTGTTCTCGTCGCCCGGCTCGGTCTTCGAGACGGCGATCTGCGAGAGCACCGAGGGGCGCAGCTTGACGACGCGGAACTTGGTGATGTCGCCGCCGAACTCGTGCAGGCGCTTGACCGCCCACGGGCTCATGATCGTCGACAGGTAGCGCTGCGCGATGCCGTAGTCGTCCTCGAGCAGCTGGCCGTCCTCCTCGGGCTTGAACAGGCCGAGCGGCGATTCGTGCACCGGCGAGCCCTTGATCGCGTAGAAGGGCACCTTCTCGATCAGGTACTTGAGCTTCTCGGCGAGCGAGGATTTGCCGCCGCCGACCGGGCCGAGCAGGTAGAGGATCTGCTTCTTCTCCTCCAGCCCCTGCGCCGCGTGGCGGAAGTAGGCGACGATGTTCTCGATCACGTCTTCCATGCCGTAGAGATCGCGGAAGGCGGGATAGAGCTTGACCATCTTGTTGGCGAAGATGCGCGAGAGGCGCGGATCGCTGCGCGTATCGACCAGTTCCGGTTCGCCGATGGCCAGCAGCATGCGCTCGGCGACGCTGGCGTAGGCGGTGCGTTCATGCTTGCACAGCTCCAGATAGTCCTGG
>Ga0209914_1002360_pt1 | contig 15837 bp, 13 predicted proteins | sample ThiBiot_500_plan_FD_183949 | JGI IMG/M metagenome (GOLD analysis project Ga0209914, IMG submission 183949) | Wastewater bioreactor microbial communities from Cape Town, South Africa - Thiocy_cont_500_plan (SPAdes) | ecosystem: Engineered > Bioreactor > Thiocyanate-remediating > Anaerobic-Aerobic...
CGCACATATACATGTATATTCAATAAAATCAAAATGAATTACAGTTTTTTTTGTACTTCAACTAGAGCTGTTTGATATGCTTGTAAATAAGGATGACCCTGAGGAAGTGATCGTTGTCCAATTTCTATAGCACGTTCATAATATGGAAGTGCTTTAGCGTATTCATCCATACTCCAATACATTAACCCGATATTAGTAAAACTGTTAAATACATCTTGATGATCGGAAGGCAATGTTGCCTGTTTGATATCCAATGATTTTTCAAGAAATTCCAATGCTTTTGTGTAATCTCTCATTTGGATATATAGCGTACCAATGTTGTTGTATACAGTACCTAAATCTGGATGATTTAAAGGTAGAGTTTTTAAATAAATTTCAAGAGCCTTTTGATAAAATTCAAGTGCTTTTTCGTGATCATTCATATTAAAATATACTAAACCAATATTACTATAGACAGTAGCGAATTCTGGATGATTTTGTGAGAGAGATCTTTGTTTGATTTCAAGTTCTTTATGAAAAGATTCCAGTGCTTTGAAGAATTGTCCCACAGTGCAATGTAACAAACCAATACTGTTATAGATAACAGCCAAATCAGGATGATTTGAAGGTAATATTTTTTGTCGGATTTCAAGTGTTTTTTTTATAGGCTTCAATTGCTTTCAAATATTGTTGTACATATTGATAGTTTTGAGCCATATCATTATCAATTGTAGCTAAATTCGATTGATTTGAAGGAAAAGGTTTAAGACAAATATCTAATGATTTTTGATAGAATTCCAGCGCTTTCATATAGTCTCCTATATGATTATATGCTGCACCGATATTCTCACAAATTTCAGTTAAATTAAATTGATTTGTAAGAGAAAGTTTTTCTCCAATTTCAAGTCCTTTTTGATAGAATTCGATTGCTTTTGAATAATCTCCTAGTTTGTCGTGCATAAAGCCAATGTTATTGTAGTTATTTACTAAATCATCTCGATTCAAATCGACATATTTTTGTCGAATTTCAAGGCTTCTATATAATCTCCTTTTTTGTTCTTAATGTTTCCAAGTTGATAAAAGAGAGAAGATTGTATTTTTTCGTTATCTTTAAATGTTTCTTGGAGTAGTATCTTAAAAATTTCTTCAGCCTTATCGAAATTTCCCATTATAATAAGTAATTGACCTAATCGTTCCCATTTTGTGAAGTCTGATAGCTGTTGTCGAATGTATTCAGTGAGTTGTTTAAGATCTTCATTAATACTGGTTGATAAAAAAGTATTGAATGCTAATAAACCACCATCTTGTTTATTTTTAATCTCATCAAATTCAGCATTTGACATTGTTTTTCCTCGATAGACAGTAATAATTTTGTTTTGATCGAGTTTTGAATATAATTCTTCAAGATGTCGATGAACATCACGTAGAAAAAAACCCATCTTCAAAATAACTTGAATATCTTGTATACGAAGAGCACGATTGAGTAATTGATAAGTAAAACATTCCCGAGTATACCACCAGATAGGTGTATGAGTATGATAAGTTTGTTCAAATTCATTGATAATTTCCAATTCATGTGGATTATTTTGAAATTGTTCTCGACAAAATTCAACAAGTTCTTTCTTAGCTTTGTCATCATATTTCATATCAAGAAGGATTTCTTTGAGTAGTTGTGTATGTATACATATAATATGTATATGTATATTTTTTTTGTATATGGCTGGATTCCGTGGAATCCGGATCCCAAGGATTTCAGCCACTGCTGTAATATTAGTAGCTCTAGATTAAAATAGATTAGCAAGAAGAAGAATATCTAGTATTTCAAGCAAAATAGAAAGTAACAAAAATCCAATGATAATCGATTAATAACCATAAAAAAAGTTGATTATAATCAGTGTTTTTTCATCTTTTTTGTTGTATGGGAGGTGGAATGACCTTTGACACATTTCTGATCAGAAGGGATTATACTAGTGTCAACTGAATCTTCAACACCAGATTGTCTGGGAATTTTTGTCGTTGTTTGATGATGCTTTGGAATTTCAGTCACTAAGACACCAAACCCAACGTCAGAATCATTCCCAGCTGGACTCGGTAAAATTCGTTTGCAGATAAGATTAAGAGCAGCAGTGGCAGCACTAGCACATTGACATAATACATATAAAAAGCTTTGTTCTTCCTTGTTACGCTTTGAAGAATGAGGATTTACAATCAAATTAAAATCTTTTCCCAATTTAGGCCGCACATATGTGTATCTATTTTTGTTTGTATATAGATTTAAAATCATATCTTTATATGCTTCATCGTGATTATCATTTTGTACTTGTTTTTCTAAAACTTCCACTGTATTTCTGATATTAATTTCATTCCCATATGCGTGAATCGTATATTTAAACAGTCGGAATTGATGTATGAAAGCAGTCAAAGACTCATCTTGTGATTGAGTTAAATTGTCGTTGTGTGGAGTACAGTACACTAAGATGTTTTTTTTATCCGTTTGTTTCAGTGTAACATAGTGACCAACTTTACTAGTTTGAGACATTTCTTTTTCAGGCTTGAAAAATATTAATTCAGATCGAACTGCTCGCCAGAAATTGTAAATGCTATCAAATTCCAGTTTATTTTCACCAAATAACTCATAATAATCTTTACGGATTTTCTCTTCTATTTCATCATTTTTATCAGATTTCTGATGATTAGCACAGATGCAAATAAACGCCACACGCAGTGCACCATATTCATTAGTCCATTCTACAGGAGTAATATTCTGTGTATTGGCCATGTATCTATTGAAACTTGGGTTCATTGAAATTGATTTGTCTTGATGTAATTCATAAAGACGTCTAACAATATCGGGATGTATAATGACTGTATTGATTAAAGTATCATCGATCGGAAGAGCATCTTCGCGAGATAATATTGGTAAGTTTATTTTTCTATTCCAAAAGCAGAAATTCTTTGTATCTTCTAAAATGGATTTAAGTTGATCAACATTTTTGATTAAACCAGATGAAATTGCACGACAGTATTCAGCAGCCAACGATTGATGACCAGGATGAGTCAATGCACATTTATCAATAGGCCATATTCCATCATCATCAGTGGCTAAAATAATATGTGTTTTTCCAAATAATCCATCCAGACGAAGCGGTTGTCTGTCATCTCCTTGACGTAATGTTTGTCCTAATAAATATTCATTACTAGTAATATTTACTTCAAGAGCAATTGTCTTCATAAGATGCTTAGCATGTTCGCGCATTTCTGCCAAAAGTACAGATGATTTTCGATGTCTTGATGTGCTCATGCTATCGCCAAGAATACGATCAAAAGCAATACCATGGCCAATACGAATACCATATTGGAGTTCTTGTTGAAGAAATCGTAAGCATCGAAAGACAATATACATATGAGCGATAAATAATCGATATGTTGGCGTATTGTAGTCCGCATACATAACATTCTCACCGCCATGAATACGTACACCAAAAATATTCTTAGTTCCCATTTTTTCTGCTTCTTTCCGACGATCTTGAATATATTCGATGAATGGACGTGCTACGAATGGACAATATGGATATCCTAATTCATCACACCAAAGAGATCCAGTCCAACTACCCAATCATAAAACGAGGGCATCTTACTACCTTGACTCTTCAACTCGTTCAATTGCATTAAAATTTCGCTAAAGATATTTTCTTCATTCGTATATACTCCAAATTGTTCTGTAGGATTCATAGTTGTTGCAGTTTCTATTTCCGCCTCTTTTTTACTCCTTATAATTTCTTGTAGCATTAGTAAAATTGCTTGTTGCGGATATTCCAGCAGAAAACGAACAGCTTCATTTGCATCTTTAAAATAAGATGATTTGACTTTTCGACGATCAAAACCAGCTAAAAACTTATAGGTTACTTGCGGTACTGTGGGAGGAATCATTTCACCATTGTCAGACATTGATCCGGTAAAAGCATATTCCAAATGAGGAAAATGTTCTTTGAGAACTAATTGCGAAAAAGAACTTAATTCTTTTGTTGGTATATATGTATGGTCTTCATCATTCATTTGACTGTATATTGTAGCCGTCTTATCATATACTCGAACACTTCGAAGTACATCGAATACCCATGGTTTAGAAAGATCATTGGTACTAACCGAAAATTCACAGTATTTGACAGGAGGTAAACATGTTTGATAACGTTCAATGATGTGTGCAATAAGCATAGCAAGAATATCGAGTCGTTGAGAATAAATTGAATCTTTGAGAGCGAATCGACGTGGATAAAAATCAGGTGTAAATGATCCATGAAAATTGTGCAGATCAACATGACGAGCTGGTGTTCCTTCGGCATCACACATAGAAAAAGCGTTGATAATATATGCTCGTGCTAATTCTTTGGCTTTACTGGGCGCATTAGGATCACATTCAATAAGTTTGCGTAGTTCTTGCACTTGAATACCGTAAACAATTTGAAATTCTTGTTTGCGTGCATTAAAAATAATCCATTCACGAAAATTAATACTGTTTGGTGGGTAGATACCTAATTTTTCAGTGACGGCCAGTTGAATAATATCTTCACAATTCGTCTCTTTGATTCCGAGACCTTTACCCAAATCAGATAATGTTAGAACAACATCGTATGAAAAGTCCTTTCGAAACGTCAACGTTCGATCGAGTAATTCATCATAAAAATCTTCTTTAATAAGATTTTCGAGCACAGGTGAAAACTTCTTGTGTTTCATGTGTCCTATTGCATTTTCAAACTGTGAATCTTTATCGGGTAAAATAATTTCCTTGGTTAAATAATTGAAAAATCTGGCAGCTTCTTGTCCATTCACAAAACCACTATTGGCAGTCTGATCCCAAACCAGAGGACAGAAATCGCGACGTTTTGTTTCATAATCATGAAAAGTCGTATCTGTCGGCATAACGTCCTCATTCATTAAAATAGTATCAACCCAAAAGGATGCACTACCCATACCAAGTAAATGAGTGTGTAGATCATATAATTGTGATTGCCGTTTGAAAACCATCGATAAAGATCGTTGTCCATCTGTTCTTTTGACATTCATAGTTGTAGTCATATCGAAAATCAATTAAAAATATGTAATACCTTCAAATAAATCAGATCAGTTGTGTTTAAGCCTCTTGAATGACTTTTCTAGAAAAAAAAGTATCAGAGTGACAGAGAATTGAAAAAAAATAATAATCGTGAGACACGTGTCGCCAATATTTGTCGTCACATAATAAAGAGTAACGCCAGCTCAGCATTTTCTGGGAATCTTGACCATATGCACATGAGTCAAGGAATCCCTGACTCATGCATATGACTTAAAAGAGAAAGGAAGAGGCGGAAATATTATCATGCCCAAAGAGACATTATCCGAATTTCGTGAATTCCGAACTCTTGAAGAACTCTGAACTCAAAAAACAATTACCACGAACGGACGTTACAAAGGATCTCAAGGAGTCCAGTTGAAGTAGTCAGCGAAAATCAACAGAGGGCTGCATCGGTATGAGTATAAATTCTATTCTGAATTGACACTACCCCTAACATAAACTGGAAAAGCATATCAATGTGCCAGCCCAAGTACATCGATACAGCATGAATAGTTTCAGAAGTCATGACATATCCTCACAGCTGAGTAACTATCATGACAGGTGCCGTCTCACACTTTCATACATCCACTATGAAGCCATATAGTGTCATGTGGTCGATCAAAAGCTTAAAGTTTACCTAATTAGACTCACTACATTTACTGATCCAGTCTCCTTTGCGTGAGTGTGTGTTCCGTCGTACCCTCACTCCCTTTGCTGTTCATTCTCTTCCATATTACAAATGTTACTTTTGTGACGAATGACGATGATGATATATTTATTACGAAAATGATTAAAATATAATTTATATATATGATGAGTGTTAGAAATGCCAACAAGTATAAAGAAGTACGAACTAATACAAAGATATATATATAAAACCTATTCGACACTACAGATTCTATACAATTATTAAGTGTCCAATTCCCATTAATCATGATCGATGACGAAAATTTATTTTCAATATTTAGATGTCTATTTTTTGAAAATCTATAATTTAATCAATCTCTTGTATTTAAAGGAATGGATGTTCCAGTAGTATTTTCATTTGATTTCCATCGACAAATGATCATATGCTTCAGTTCACGACGAAATAATTGACTTGACAATGTAAATAGATAAAAAGTTGTGCATGCACTTATAACTGATAAGTAACCAACTATATTTGAAAATAAATCGTTTATGGCCGCTTGGAAAGGATCAAATAGTGTAATAGGCATTACTGCTTGAACGATCCAGTAGATTCCGACAGGAGTTGATAAAAAACTGAAGTAAACATATTGGACAAGCATCATTTGAATTAATTGCCGATCTGTATTATTTTGATTTCGCGTCTGTTCTTGAGGGTCTAGTTGTACTATGCCCCCAGCGAGAGGTGATACTTGTATATTGTTCGATTTGATTCGCCGTCCTAATTGTCGAACATGTCGAACAGTGAGCAATCCAAAGGTTAACATGATACATGATGGACCCAAACTGAATATAATCAATGTCCAAATGCCATGAAAAAGTGATGAATTCGTTTGAGTTGAAGGACATCGTACATTTCCTTGTCTGATAGTATACTGAACGAGCACATAAACATTAGCAAGACAACACATTATAGTTGCAAGTATAATAGTGAAAGAAGCAGTACGAACATTACTCCACGAACGCATTGTTGCTGACCGTGAACTGCAGAAAAATCTGTGAAAAATAAAAACATTTTATAATGAATTCATTCATAAACCTTGGTAATATTAACTGTTAAATCCTTTCAACTAATCTTTATCACTATTAACAATACTATTATTTCTCTATCATCCTTTTCAGCCTTTTGTGAAATTAATATCAGTATATGAAAACACTTTCTATGAATAGACCACGTCATTAACAAGAGAGCCGATTTAATCGTCTGGTAAAAACATTGATTAACAGACACTTTGATAATCACAAACCATATCAAACGAGATTATTACAGACGACTGGTGTTGATAGTCTTCCACTCATATGAAAACTGTCTATTGCATTCTAATTTTACCATCGAATCTTATTATATTCGTCAGAATAATCACTTCTAATTTGTATATCTCTAATTATCTTTTGTCATTCAGTTGTCTTATTAATTACTTACCGATCAATAGAGGCGAGAGCAATAAACCAAGATGTTTGAGCTCTAGAACAAAAAATGAATAAGGATTATAAGTTCAACAGTATTTTCAAAAAAAACATTTTAAATACTTTGCCCAAAAGACTAAACATGAAAGAATTTTACATGATGCAAATGAATATCCAAAAGCATCGATTTTATATACAATTTGAAGAAGCCGTAATGCAATATTTATATAGGTAACAAAAAGACCACTTAGTGTTGATGCAAGAAAATAACGTACGCATGGATTCGAACGTAGTTTTCGTCGCGTAAACACATAAATATTCAATAAATGACCAAAAGTACCGAGACAAATCAATAAATAGGACCAAAATTGAGCAAATATAAGACTACCACTTCTAATAGAATTAACATCAACCATAGTTGTACTTAATTAGGATGCCTAGTGAATGAGAAGATAAATATATCTGCAATAGATGATAATAAAAAATATGTCAAATATTTATTTCATGCCGCTTTATATTCTTTTTTTTCATCTCATTTTCTAATGTGAACTCATGTCATGAACAAAATAGCACATTTACTTCAATTAACGTAAGTTTGCCTGTTGAGCGTTAGAGTATCGACATGAGTATTATTTCCGCGCCATTCCTTTCTGTCAGTCTTTCTTTGCCGGTATTTGTCAAAAGAAATAATGATCTTCTATTTTTAAGTCGATTGTGCTCGTAGGGTGAGACATGAATAACACAAAAAAAAACTATCTTATTAACATATATTTGTTCATTAAAAAGAAATAGGTTAATGAGTAAATTTTATTGTCGTCGTGTTCCACCATTCGAAATAATATATGAGGTGTTTCATAAGTTTAGAGGCATGACAAAAACTAGTTTATGTTCAAATAAAAATAGTCTTAAATTAAATTTATTTATATAAAGCTTGCGCACTGTTTTATCTTTTCGTTAACATATTATCCAGTGATATTTTCTCGCATTTTACCCTCAACACCCTCCTCACAACTGTCGAAGATACATTTACTACTGTTCAATTAATTGGACTTTTGCCAATCGATTGACAGCAAAGTAAAGATTATTCTTGAAATATTGGATAATCAGACAAGCCATCTGATGAGATCCGTGAAAATCGGACGAAACCGGTCATGGCAGTACTTCCCCTCAACACCCTCACCCTCAAGAACGAAATTTCTTGTTGTCATTCCTTTACATGCATTTTCGATTATATTGAAAGCCTGATAATGCATCCTAACTCAAAATAGACGACGAATTTGTGTCTTATCAGTAACAATTGTTACCTATATGGTGCAACAAAGGTGCATTTGTGATAAGTCTTTTTTTGTTACTATTCATACGAAAAAAAAAGTCATCTTTTATATCATCATAATACGAGGTATGTATATAAGACGTAAAATAAACATATAATGAAATAATATTCAAGCAAATAAAAGTTCACTTTGCTCTTTTTCTTTATGAGAAGAGATGTAAAATCGAGTGGAAAAGTTTAGCACCTCTCCGTTTTAGGAGGATTAGATGTTTTTTTCAGATTTTCTCGAAATCGTAATTAAACCTCTACATCCCTAAATATTGGATATATCATGATGGTGTATTCTTACGTCCTCACCCTCATTCTCAAGAAAGATGATTGAATATTATCAGGATTTTAGAACATACAATAGGAAAAAAAATTCATGTCACTACTGTGGTTGATACTATTAATAATTGATGGATCTATGAAAACATTTTGTATGATCTCATCTAAATCTACTCAATTATATGTTGTTCCATTTCCATCGTTACTTCATGATGGTGATGGATCACTCACACATCCATATTCATCACTACAACAAGCACTTGATCATATTAAACATAATTATCATCATGATTTATTAACATCGACATATAGAACAACAATTAATTTATATCCAACTTATCATTTTGTTAATACTATTCATATTAATCAAATTCATAGTCATATGCGATTGACAACAATGAATGATAATGATATTGATTTTTATAAAGAATTAGCTGCTCGTGAACATACTCATCGACGATTGGCAACTGCCATTATTAGTGGTGGAATACCAGTAACAGATTGGATTTTAATTGGAAATAATACATATAAATCTATTATAAAACAATCAATATTTGTTAATCAATTATTTGTTAATAATAAACGTATTGTTCGTAGTCGTATTCCAACAAATCATTCTGAATATCTTCAATATGCAGCACCATTGAATAACGATTCAATTAAAGTCCATTATGGTTTTCAATATGTTTCTGGACAATTTAATTATACATCATTAATTGATGCTATGGTCGTTATCTATCACAGTTGGTCAACATCTTATCATTATATTGATCGACTTATTCCAGAGAATAATACTATTTTATTTAGCAATCCATCCGATTATCCTATTGGACACTTTGTTTATCAAGGTCAACGACGATTTCATATTGAAAATCTATGTGAAGCACTCATTCAAAATTCATTTTGTTTTGTAAATGAAACAAAAACTATTTATTTAATGACTGATGGTACTTATGATCCAACAAAAGTTGAGATCATCACACCAGTCCATGAGTTTGTTGTGTTAATTGTTGGTGATAGTGCTACATATCCAGTTGAAGATATTATTATTGATAATATTGCAATACAACATAGTGCATGGAATATTAATCGTACACAATTAGCTGATGGTCTTTGGCAAGCTTTTCTCACAACTGATTCACTCTATATTGCGAATGCAACATCCATTACTATTTCAAATGTTGAAATTAGTCGTACTGGTTCATATGCAATTTGCATTAAAGAAGGAACAAGTAATATCAATATAATAAATTCATTTATTAATGATACGGGTGCTGGTGGAATTCGAATTGGTCAAATAAATACACCAATAATAATACCAACTAATTCTATTAATATTATATCAAATGAAATTAGTTATGGTGGAAATGTATTTCCAGGTGGTGTAGCACTTGTTATTTTTCGTGCTGATAATATAGTTATTGTTGATAATCTTATTCATCATCATCGATATACTGGTATTTCAATAGGACGACAATTTGGTTATGCTCAATCCTATACAACTAATGTTTTAGTTCAAGGAAATTATATTTATAATACTGGACAACATATTCTTTGTGATCAAGGTGGAATTTATACACTTGGTGTACAACCAGGAACAATTATCATTGGTAATGTTGTTAAGAATGTTTATAGCTATTCTGTATTTATGTGGGGAATCTATCTTGATGAAGGTTCATCACAAATTATTGTTGCAAATAATATTGTATATAATACGGGTTGGGCTTCAATATTTCAACATTATGGTGCTAATAATACTATTATCAATAATGTATTTGCACGTGCATCTCTTATTCCATTACCATCACCACAGTCCGGTGTTCCTAATCCAGATGGTGATCTTCATATTGAACGAGCAGAGAATCATACATCATGGATATTTACACATAATATTGTATATGATACATATCAAGGATCAAATCATTCCGTTTACTCAGCGAGTCCAAATGTAAATTCAATATTTAATAAAAATATTTATTATAATCCATATGGTGCTTCATTATTATTTGGAATAAAAAATACATCTTTTACTGAATGGCAAGCAACTGGTCAAGATAATGATAGTCTTATAGCAGATCCATTATTTATTAGTGATGTTAATCAATGTGATTTCTTTACAATTCATGAGAATAGTCCAGCAGCAAAACTTGGATTTGCAAATATAACTAAACCTTCTAAATGGACTCCAGGATGTGGTACAGATGATCAAATAGAATATCATCAATTTTATCATTGGTGATCGAAATAATCTATTCTATAAGATGATATTTTCTTTTCTTTTTCTTTCGCTTGATAATGATTAATGTGTGGCAATTATTTATCATATAAATAGTTCGAAAATTAGATTATGAAATTTTTCCTTATTAATTTTATTGATAGATGAAGGATCTATTGGTATATTAACGAAAAAACAAACTGAAGGTGTGCGGTATGTGCAGATTTCCGAAATTTCTCCAACTTCCATTACATCACAGAAGAATGATATAGATATATCAACCATAAGCCTAGGACCGAATCAGTGGAATTTTTACAAATTACAGAGAAATTTCAGAAATTTCATTTACAAAGGGGGTAAATTCTATTAAGCTTCACTGTATGAATGACGTTACATGATATCTCAAGAACGGCTTGATCAATTCAGCTAAATTTTTTTCTGAACATATATCTCTATGATTTTTACTTAGAGTAGAATTTTCAACTCAAATCAATACGTTCGTAACCATTTATGAGTCACTCAACAACGATAAAAAAGCACATTTTCGACTACTTCAGTGAATTGTAACTCGCAATAGAAATGAGATAGAGATCAGAATTTTTACTAGAGCTAGAGTTTTTAGACTTCTTTCTTTGTTTTTGTAAGAAGCTCCAAAGAATAAAGAAATTATCTGATGAATTTATCGATGTTGAGTGACTCATAAATGGTTACGAACGTATTCATTTGAGTTGAAAATTCTACTCTATATAGTAAGTGCATACTTTTCGTACGCGTCTTATCGCACAAAATGTAATGAAGAATTTGATACTATGTGTCAAACTCATAATGAGTCAGCATATAAGTAGTTACTCTAGATTTTCTGATGCAATGTTTATTCAGCGATAAACAGAGAGAATATATGTTGCGTGGATTTCACATTAAAAAGAATATGAAATTGTCGTTTAATTCTAGAAAAATAAACAGAACGAGTCAACGTAGTTATGTTTACCTGTTTAATTAAGCGAAACAACGATTCTATTTTAGATAAAAACAAATGACTCGCATTGCTCAACGTTTAGCTATTATAGTTGCTATTTTAGCAAGTATTATTGGATATCTTTATTATGCACCTCATAGTGAAGATATTGCCCAAGTGGATCGAATTCGAACGGTGGCTGCTACAATGAAACTAGTTCATCTAGTTGTATGTTACGTTTTGTTTATTTTCCATTAGATTATCTTTGAATTTGACAGGGAACAGTAGCCGAACTATTTGGTTTATCTAATCGTGTTCTAATTACACGAAAAGTTGGAGACTTTGTACGATATGTGAGAGATAAAGAAGAAGATGCCGGTCTTCAAGTAAAATTATTCATTCTCTTTCAAACATATCACTTTTAATTTTGGTTTTAGATTGAAGATACATTGATAGAAAATGTACCAGTCCGAATTGCTCGACCATTGAATAGTAATGAAAACTTACCGGCTATTGTCTATTTCCATGGTGGTGCATTTAACTTAGGTTCAGTTGGTAAGTTTCATCTGCATATATAAATATATCTTTAATACAATTATAGAAACACACAATAGAATTACGAGTACTTTAGCAAGATCAGCAAATGCAGTTGTGATCTCTGTTGAGTAAGTATTCTTCTGATTATCGTGTAATTTATTCAATTTTATTTAGGTATCGTCTTGCACCTGAACATCCATTCCCAGCTGGTCTCGAAGATTGTTATACTGTTGCAAAATATGTTCTTGAACATGGTGATTCAAAAAAATTACGTATCGATCAAAATCGTGTTGCTTTAGCTGGTGATTCAGCTGGTATGTTTTAGTATCTTGTTGCAAAAAGAAAAATAATCTAATGAAAAATATATTATTTTATTACTATAATCAGCCCTTTAATTTTAATATTTACGAGGAACGCAGTTAATATAGTGAATTTATATTTCAGGTGGTAATTTTGCTGCTGTAATCGCCATGCGTTTTGCTACTTATCCTGTTGACAAACATTCACCTCGTCTTCAAATTCTTATTTATCCTGCTTTACAATTCTTTGATTTGATGCTTCCATCTCATATGAAGGAATATTATGAATTTATTCATGTTACTTTCGAACACACTTTATCACTTTATTTTAATGAAACAATCGATAAAGCAATCAATGCAAATAAGCATACAACTGTTGAACAAAAAAAACATTATCGAAAATATGTTGATTGGTCTTTAATTCCATCAAAATATCGAACAATTTATAAACATCCTATTACAGATGACTATGAAGGTGATTCAAATCTAATTGAAAGTGCTAAATTGACTCTTAATCCAGAAATTTCTCCATTACTTGTCGAAGATGAACAATTAGCAAAATTGCCATTGACTTATATAATAAGTGTTGAGTGCGATCGTTTACGTGATGAGACCTTCATTTATGAAGGTCGCCTTAAACGTGTTGGTGTTCCAGTTATTCATAACCATTATGAACATATATTTCATGGATCTTTAGGATTTATAGAGCACGAACCAGTCTCATTGGATGTTGCACATAAAATGATGGCTGATCTTGTTGAATATATTAAACAAAATTTATAATTCCCTCGACTGTAAGGAGGGTCATATGAAAAAAATTCGTTTGTCTGTCTGTTTGCATTTAAGGTCAAAAGAACATTGGTTTAAGAAGTCACTAATAGTGACCAATGATGGTTGGAACTTGGTGGGACCTTAGGTAATCGAGGTCAGGGAGTCCGAATATGAGTCATTCTTGGGGTCAAAGGTTAAAAAAACATTGGTTTTAGAAACTCGTAATAGTGGTCAATGATGATGGAAAGTTGGTCTGACCCCAGATAATCGAAGTCGGAGAATTTGGAATTTGAGTATAAATCGGGTTCAGAGGTCAAAATAACATCGACGTTAGTAACTCCTAATAGATGACAAATGATAGTTGGAACTTAATGGTACTCTGGATAATCCAGATCGGCGAGTTTGAATTGATAGGTAGATATTCAAAATTTTCAACTGATTATTTTTGGAAACTGACGATTTTTCAAAATTTTCAACTGGGTATTGCTCATTAGAAGATTCGTATTTTGGAAAAACAGAAATTTTTCCTATGATGTGGTTATGTTAAATCCGATATGGCGTTTCCAACTCTATTGTTGTGTTTAGAAAACTATAAAGTAGTCCTTCTCAGATATCTATAATCATCTAGACCTAGATATTCGATAACTACCTATGCTTGAGTCGAAAAATGTGGCAGCTCGTGTCGGAAGTGGCGGACCGTAGGGACGCCGACGACCGACGCGGTGCTGCCCAATATGATGTATGGTGAAACTTTATCATATACATGTATATACGTATAGTCGATCGTTTTTAATTCAAATTTTTATATGCGCGCACACTAACACATTCAGTCGAGGGTCAAGTGAATCGACTCTCGATGAACGTTACTTGTTTACTTATTGTCTTATCTAAAGATTTATGTTGGAAATTATCGTCACCTTTGAAAAAGAAAAAAAGCATCTGTTCTTGTTATCTTCAATCTTAACTAAAAACATGCCTAAACCCCCTCCCCATAATAAGACTCCCCATTTTAAAAGACCATTATGGGGCAATGGCGCAACCAAGGGGGGGGGGCAAATGGGCAATTGCCCATTGTAATTTTTAAATAAAGAGTTTTGCCCAATGAAATTTTGGTAGGAACTTCATATATACACAAACTATCGGAGATTTAGATAGAAGTATATGGTTTCTGTGGTCTTCGGTTTAGATCTTTAGGAAAGATCTCAACTTTTATACAGAACTTCCTCTTTTTTCGTTCAGCAAAAGAACTTTTGCCCATCAAAAAAAATTTTTCTGGCTTCGCCCACTCTATTTTTAGTCACAATGGGAGTTTGCCCATTGGTCTAAAAATCCTGGTTGCGCCATTGTTATGGGGATACGTATAAAAACAGATTAACTTGTAAATACAAATCAATCTGCTAGGCTCAACTTTTGCTTTTCAGCAATCAATTGCTATAATGTCAAAATGAATGAACAGTAGTATGTGTGCTTTGATAAAGATTAAAACTAATGCAGATATTATATATATTCGCCGACGCGTTGCGTGTTTATTTTATTTGAAAAACACTCTTCAGGACGCTGCAAAAAGTTTTCACGAAAAGCACACGAAAATAGAAAAGATGAAAAACGGAAAAAACAACGTATCGAAAAGAATATCGAGATAGAAAAATAGTGTACAGATATAAATGAAAGAATGAGTCTGTTGATAGTTTATACCTGTACTGCGGGTGCCACATCAATCTTGAGGGTGAGGGTGAGTCTAGCAACTATGACCGGTTTCGATCCTTGCTTAACCCTTTACGGCCGGATGTTGCTTTTTGGCAACATTGTCTCACTAAAACCTCTATATATACTTGAAAACGGTCATGAGGAAATGGTAAAGTATTCCATAATTAAGATGACATATTTTAGCACAAATCTATACACTCTGACAATCGAAAAATGTTTTTGTTCATAACACAGGTGAAAATCTCTATTATGACCCAAAACTGCCTGTATATCTAAATCGTTTGGTTTCTAGTAATCTAGATATTCTATCAAGGGAGTAATTACTGATTTGTTTTCTTCTCTACATCCATTATTAGTCATGATAACAAAATGAATAATTCAACATGCCCAGACAATAAAAAACAAACATGTTGCCTTTTGGCAACATCCGGCTGTAAGGGTACAAAAAAATGAATAAGTGACTCTTCTTCTATCTAATATAATATGATTATATATAGTTGGGTTTGGCCGAAATAGGGGTTGAAAAGAATGCTATATCATTCAGGTCATCGTATGCATTTTAAAAGTGTGAAATATTTCGTAAATACT
>Ga0209914_1002362_pt1 | contig 15812 bp, 19 predicted proteins | sample ThiBiot_500_plan_FD_183949 | JGI IMG/M metagenome (GOLD analysis project Ga0209914, IMG submission 183949) | Wastewater bioreactor microbial communities from Cape Town, South Africa - Thiocy_cont_500_plan (SPAdes) | ecosystem: Engineered > Bioreactor > Thiocyanate-remediating > Anaerobic-Aerobic...
GAGGGAAAAAAGGAACCTTCGAAGGGATTCGAGTACATGTTGCAAGTGGCTGAGGCGGGTGACGCACAGCTTATTGTATCTCGACTGTATGCATTTGGCCATGGGTGCACGCGAGATGAAGGTGCTGCGCGCAGGTTTAACCAGCGTGCTAGTCTGCAAGGGGCTAGCTGGGGTACCGAGGACAAGGTGGAGGAGGGCTCGATTGAGGAGTTGTTGAAAGGTGGGGGGGGAGGTTGTGAAGTTTGAGCAGGAAGTCTTTAAGCATTGAGGGCCTGACTATCCATGATCGCCTGAGCCGTATGGCGGTTAAGCGATTCATCAAAAAAGACAATGTCAAGACCCCCGAACGGGTGTTTGACGATCTCGGTCGGATGAAGAAGCCTGTAACGCTCGAACCCGCAGACATCGAAAGGGATGTGTTTAAGTGGGTATCCGAAATGGCTGAGAGGGCCGGTGGTGGATCGGTCATGGCGCGCGCCTTCTTCGAATCTTCGTCGATGATTCATAAAGGGATGGAGCTTGTGAGAAGCGGGCAGGAAGAGACTCTGGTCTTGCCTTGTTTTTAGATTCTTATCGATTGTGGGAGTTTCCGCCAATCAAAGCGGATGATAGAGATCTCTTTTGGTATTCATCGCGAAGAGGAGGTTAGATAAGAACCACCCCCCAAAGACAGGTTAGGGTCGCTCTTGTTTATGCACCTCGGGGGAATGGGAGTCAACCAATCGACCCCTTTCTTGCACAAGTGCATCGAGGCACATCCACACTCCGCTGCCATCCACACTCTGTCTTCCAACAAGCGCTTCCCACCCCCTCCCCCCATCTCCGTTAACTACTGGTCATAATTCAAATGCGCAGGGTATCACAGACAGAACCGCCATCTTTTTGGTGACAAACATTGTTGGTGCTGCTTTGTGTGCCCGTTAAGAGAGTCCTGGTAGTGTGCTGACAGAATTCTGTTCTTCTGTAGGATAAATATCTCCAATGCTTAATTGCGACCGATGGACCGGGGCACACTGGAAAGGGTTATCTGAGGCCCAAAAGGATATCGCCGTGGTGTTGCTCAAGGCCCAGGCCAGCCAGTGCCCTAATTGTACTGCCTCTCGTCAAGAAAAAGTGCTTGGTGCCTTCAAGAACGACGGTCACTTTTACAATGTGTACATTTGCACATCTCACCGCAAATGTGACTCCACAAGTCACTTCGTCTGGAGGTCTTGGATTTTCGATTTCCGCCGGCGTTACAAAAATTGTAGATATTGGCTTTAATGCCGGTGTGCAAGAATCGGTGCAAAAGTATGACTTCTCGTGGTTGGACCCAATCATGAAGGGCGAGGTGGGTGTGTCTGGGAACTTGTGGGATTCTGTACCAGTATTAAAGCAATAGATTTTTTATTTACTCGCGACACACTCCGCACCTTCAACGGATCTTCTTGTGAGTAACTCTTAGCGGCCTGCATCGCTTCGCCCTTTGAAGTCACGAAGGCGTAGAAAAGCGTGAAAGGTGTTTCACAGACCGAAAGCTCTTCCATGACGACTGTTTCAGTCAATGAAATCCTTTGTCATAACAAAAAAATAAATGTTGGCCTCCATGAAACACCCTGCTGTTACAAGGACCCTGAAGTGGGGAGCCAAGCCAGCCATCCTGTCTTTCGGGTGGAGGGTGGTCTGCCTTTGGGGTGGGTTCACCGGTACATATTGTTAGGTTGAGACAGCTGCTTGGCTTGCGTGCGTCCACCGGAATGAAGAAGACGAAGGGTTGGCGCAGCCCTGTTTATTTTTTCGTTATAGACACATGGATCCGCCGAGATTCGAACGAAGCCAATGGAGACCAGGTACTCGTGCATCTCCTTGTTCCACATTCGCGGGGCCTGTTTTAAGCCATAGAGGCTCTTATGAAGACGGTAGACATCATGAGGACGATCAGGATTGATGAATCCTTCTGGCTGCGTCATATAGATCCCCTCTTCAAGTGATGTCTGCAAGAAAGCTGAATCGACATCCATTTAAATGACATCGAGATCGTTGGCCACTGCAAAGGCAAGTAGTGATCGAACATCTTTCAGTCGAATAACCGAGCAAAGAGAAGATTCTTGAAGTAGTCCCATCCTTCTTGTTGATAGTCTCCTCGAGCTGTGAGTCTTGCTTTCTTCTTTCCCAATGAGCCATCCGCATTGACCTTCTGCTTGAAGACCCATTTGGAATCAATGGCTGATTTGCCCGGAGGTTGATCACACAGCTCAAGAGTTCCGAATTTAAGGAGAGCATTCATCTCGTTGATGATGACTTTCATCCACTCTTCACCGTTGGGTCCTGATATAGCCTCATCGTATGTTTGGGGGTCGCAACCAGTCACCTTGGTGACACAGGCTTTCAACTTGGCAACCAGTGCTGAAATGACCTTTCTGTCAATATTCGTGATTGTGGCAGAAGGGCTATTCGACTCTCCATCAGAATTAGCTTCTGAATTCGTTGAATCCTCGTTCGCTGATGACTCTTCATCAGATGCAGATGGACTGGCAGCTGAATCGGAATCGGAATCAGAGGATGATGGTGAAGGTGATGGAGGTAGTCCCTTGCCTCGCTGGTGTATCTGTGCTTTCCTCCTATTGCTCATTGGAGGTGGAGAGGCTGAAGCATCGTAGATCTTCCTTGGCTTCGGTGGAATGAAGTGTGACGGTTGTGGCTGTGATGAGGACCTAGCTCGTTGATCTGCCTTGGGTGTCGGCTTGGGAATGGAAGGAGGTGAAGGCTGTTGCACCGTGATAGGTATAGATTCTCCTCTCCCATTATCTTTTCTGCAATTGAGGGAATTCCTTTATCCCACATTTTCTTCCATTACAATTACACTTGTAAGCATTAACAAGATTTATGCATCACTCTAAGCTCCTTCAGGACCCTCCTGGCAAGCAAATCGGCAGCAAAGACCTAGGTGCAGCAAAATGGCAGAGTTTCAGCCTGGAAGGGTGTTGAATGAAACACTAAATCTGTTTCACTTTTAAATAGTATTACAACTATGGACCTTATATGAAGTATAAATAAATATCTTTTTTCACATGTTAAATTGTTAAAGTCACACAATTAAAGAAAGTGGCCATACTAAGAGAGGTAAACTTCTCAGGTTTTAGTTTACTTTTTTTAAACTTTTAAATCACATCTGGCTGATAACAGGCTTTTATTCACATTTTTTACACTTTTAGTATACTTTTTTATTAGTTTCCTTGAAGTTTGCACCTATAAAGCCATGATAGTTGAAAAAAAGGTTAGAGCACTTTTCTTGAAGGTAGATTATAAAAATGATAGAGTGAAGGGTTGGCTCTCATGTATGACCTTGTTTTGGGATTTTCAAATGGCCAAGAACCAAAGCTTGGAAATGCCAAAAAAAAGCCTTGTTGTACTAGCAAGGATTCTTGGGGAAGTAGTGTAGAGCAGGACCAAAGAAATAGCTGATCATGGGAAGGAAAGATGCTCTACAGAACCAATATGATCTGTTGCATGACCCTGAAATCCACTCTCAAAGTCAAGAAAGCCCCCTCGAAAATCAGTCACGGCAAAAAAGGAACTCCCTTATCCCCTCGATAATATGCTTCATCACACAGTGGAGAGTGTTGATGTGGTGCGATGGTGAAGTCCATACTACCAATGACCCCATTTTTCACATCAGCGAAAGTCCCTTCCAACAACTTCCGTGTCTCCGTGGAGGGCCACAGGATCTCAAAGCGGTAATGCCAGTAGATGATTGGGGAGATGCGATGAATCTCACGACAAGCATAAGACTCTTCAACTCCAAAAATTACCATCAGTTCGCTGTATCGATGAAAATTGCGCAGCTACATGATAACCATCAATACACGATTTCGGGTGCTCAACAAGGTTCGTCGGCCTTTTCTTTCTTTTTGAACGATCGAACTGCCTCCACTCGCGGATGTCTCGGTAGATACCCTCAAATTCATCTGGTGTTAAGTTTGTTACCCGATGAAATTTTTTAGGGGGCACCAATCGAGATGGAATAGACATCGCGAGGTTGGATGCTGGCGGTAGGCCTTGGAAGAAGCGGAATTTTGGGGAAATACTGCTTCACAATTGCATGTGATGGTGTGTCCGCCAATGGATGAGGAGGTGGTGGTGGGAGACACAGAGTTGAAGGAATCAATGGTGGTGGAAAAAGGGAAACCACTTCCTCAGCCTCTAGTAGTGTGTCCGCCAATGGATGAAGAGGTGGTGGGAGGGGTGTGACTGGAGAGCAGGGGATCATTGGCGGCAAGAATGCCAAAGCCTCCAGCTTCACGTCTTCTGTTGGTGGAGGTGGTGGAGGCGGTATGACCTGAGGTGAAAAGGTTATTGGACGTGCAATGAGGACGAAGAACTGTTCTGGCGTCAAGCCTTTGTCGTTCAGGAACTCAGCGAACTTCCGATTCATGACTTCACTTATTGAAATGGTCCCACTGTGCATGAGAATATTCACAGGAAACATTTTTTAAAGCCGGTAAGACTGCCTGTACACCAACAACATGTTTGGCTCAGTTTTGCAGAGCGCGCACCTGTTCTCCCTTCCTATGTCTCATGTTTTCGAGACAACCATCCGGCCTCAAGATGGCGCCTATAGAAGAAAATACAGCTGGGCCCCGCAATGCCAATCTGTGTTTTTTTCGGTGCTTCCTTCCCAGTTATTAGTAAGCAAATTTCAAAGCTCTGCAAGAGTTTTCACTCAGCTGATAAGACTCATTGCAGGCATAAGGGAAGACTGTTAGTAAGGAGGGAGCATCTGGAGGCATCACAAGCCTGTTCAACTTCCTAGCACGAAAAGAACAGCGAACACTGGTGCTTCGCCTCCCATGAACGAGCGATGGAAGGGTATTGTACAAACCCATTGCCATGTTTAGGTGAGACGACGAAAAACCTCGCTTTGCAGTTCGTATTCAATAACCATTGATGTTACTAAGCATTCGCCCGCTTGCAACATTGTTGCAAGTTGTAAGTTCACTCCTATTCCAATTAGACGAAACTGCTCTTACAATGTTATCAATGTGGAAAGAGTGCCAACTGTCATAGGGTAGCCAGAAGAAAACCCCTTTACCAATAGCAGACCTAACAGGATGCCAAATGTACCACTTGCCGGTACCATGAAACAACTTGCAGGAACACGCTTGCTATGTAGCGCTCTACCAGATGCCTCCTCAGACGGGGTCTCTGATGCGACTTTGTATACCCATTATTATATGTTATCGGTGGATATTGAGCAATTGCCCCTGGCACCTCACAAAGGAGTATCTGTTGCTAAGAATGGAGTTTGCTTGAGGCATCGTACACATTCAACAAAAAAATTTGCGGAAACGCCAAATACCTTGACGGCAATCTTGCGGAAAGACTCGCGTGAAGGGAAGGAAACACGTTCGTACATTCTGCTGGCTTTCAGACGAGATGGATCCTCCAAGAGCAGCAAGCGTCTTTGCCAGAAGGCTGACCTTGTTGACCGACTTGACAACGAATTAATTTAACCATTCCTAATGAAATTGTGCTCGAGCGAGTATGTTTGAACACTCGATGACGAAGAGATAACACACGATCCACGGGTTGAGAGTGCACGGTAACAAGCAATTACATTAGGTACATTTGCATCCTATTTGTAATTAGTAATTGAAAATTGTATTTTACCTGTAGGTGGCGTTGTATGCTTAACTGGCCGAGAAGAATAGCTGGGCAAGAGGTTCAATACCTTGTTATCTCGCCATGCACAGGCCAGCATTTTCTCCCACACCATATTTCCCCATTCTTGTGCCCCTCGCTTATTGATTATATTCTTTTAAAAATCGCAATGTCAGGTTGGCCAACAGGAGCGAGAGATCTGGATTCCTGTCGTGTAGAGAGGTAGTGTGCAAACGGCCAGTGGCGGACAGATTTTTGGTTGTTGCACCGAACCCAGCATTTGGGGGTGTGCCCAAGAAAGAAGAAGTCTGGCCCCACCCATACTGGAGGCTGACAGGCGAGGTTGAAGAAGATCCCAAGAGAAAGGCAGGGAAGGAAAAGGGACCAAGGAGTCAGCAAGAAAAGGTATCCACAGCAGAAGAGGATCAGCCTTTGAAGAAAGGTCGGAAGCAGCAAGCCAAGAGACACAGAGAGAAGAAACGACATGATCGGCAAGACTACCTCCTCCCACACGAACATTCAATCAGGTTGACGACAACGAGCTGCCTGCCGAAATTGATCAGATTGCAGCCACACATGAGCTTGTAAATGCTACCACCCAGGCAAACAATGGCAAACGCAAGGCCAGGAAGAACAAAGGGCGTAACAAAGAAAAGTCAAGTGGAAAGTAATTTGGAAAAAATGTATTAGGAGTACTTTCCGTTGGTCATGTTGTAGTTGTGGAGGTAGACCCACACATTATCGGAGGTGCACCACAGCCCACTAGTCTACGTACTCTGAGATCCTTACTTTTGTGTCGGCGGTCGCGGAAGCGGTGACAGTGCGAGTAATCTGTGCGTTGCCGGGAACATCAAAATACAGCCAGACATGAATTCCTGCAAGCTCAAACAAGACAGACACTTCCACTCGAGCAGCTTAATTGAGTTTTCGTTGGATCATTACAACTTTTCTTCTTCGCGAAAAAAATTTGTTAAATTAGTTTTCATGGGGCAGAGAACATGAAGTCTGTGCTCTTTCTGGCGCCCACATTAGTTCATGAAGAGTGGATTCAGTTGCAACTTTGGCGGGTCTTTTTACAACTCGGGTTACAAGCTGGTGCCTTCATGTTTCAAAGCAACAATCGGCTTTTACTTCGGAATCGGACTATCTGCAAATGATTCCCTTGGGTGGGGATGGAATTCGTGGACGGAGAGTTTTTTGGACTGCAGTTCAACACCCCAGCAGGGCACAAACACATTTGGCAAAAACGAGTTTACAATATGGTGGATAGTGGACATGACAACAAGCAGCCTCACAGCAATACAAAATGTGACTGTGCCTCATGGTCTTGTTTGGAGTTTGTCAGGTCTCTTTGCAAGTTGTGTTGTGATTGATGTGGCAAAAATGCCCGCGTGAGGAGGTTTTTTAATTATTATTATTGACTTTTTAAAAACTGTTGTTTTTTGTAAAAGGTATTTCACTCTACAAAAGATTGTTTGAATCATGAAAGGGTTTGTGAAACTACCTGACTCCAGAGTTGGGAACCTGAGTTGTCAAAAGCATGCTCTCAATAAACTCTATTGACATGATTAAGGATTTTGAAAAGGGTTGATCTTTATGTACAACTTTATTCCTTGCTTTGCAAATGGCCCAAAGAACCAAAAAAACATGAGTGAAGCTTTTCTTTTTTGGTCCAAAATAGGTGTACTATTTGGTAATGATTTTTTTATTAAATGAAAGCTTTCAAGGAAAAAACTTTCTTTGTAGCTTTTCTTAGTTTTAGTGACTGCCAAGTAAACTTTTTTTTCAAGTGGGCTAAGAACTATTCCCAAAAGTCACTAAGAAGGAAAAAAAACACATTATACTATTGCTTTAATCAATCAAGTTGACACCCTCACTTCAAGATTAACTTACTATAATTTTGATTGTGTTTTTGGTTTATATTAAATGTGTGAAAATTTGAATTTAAAATTTTTTTTTAATTATTTTTATATTTTTTTCAATTACTTTATTTATTTTATTTTTTTTATAAATATATATATATTATTTCTTTTATGTAGTAATATAAATTGTTTTTATTTTAAAGTTTCCTTTTACACTTAATTTAAAAAACTTTTAAATTACTTTATTATTACTTTATTTTTGAGTTTTTCAAAAAGCCTTTTTTTAAATGTGTGTGGTAAGTATAAGACTTTTATTTTTCTGTTAAAACAATTGATAGTGGGGTTTTTTTTGTGTTATAAGGTATGGAAATAATAATGATTCCCAACATTGGCTGGTGTAGTTTGAATAGTCCAGACTTAAAGTTCTGGATGATAGAGTCAACATACTGGTGAATGTAGCAATCTCCACCAATCCCTTCAATCTTTTTAGAGCTAAAGACTCGACCATTATGTGTCAGTTTGAGGATGAGAGAATGGTGTCCCAGGTAACTCTTGTCGTGTTTATGGATGGCATTAAAAGAAATTCTTGATGGTTGGCAAGTGCAAAACTCTTGTGCTCTAGCTTTTTCCTCAATTGCCATGATGAGGGACTATATACCTTAGTACCTGGCCTCTCGGAGAAGTGGCTCCCAGGATGTTGTTTGAGGCAGAGCCCTTGTTTGCAGCCATTCAAGAACATCAGCAAATAGCTTGCCATTTCGGTCAAGAAAGATATGCCCTGCCTCATCTGTTGCTAGTGTATCACGTTAGGTAGCTACAAAAAGTGAATGAGGGATATACTCACAAATCTCATGTCTGCCACTAAACATTGCCAAGAGCATAGACTCCTCAGAACAAAGAGTCGTAAGTGTGGTTTTGAATATTCACTGCGGTTCGATTCCCGTGGATGGAAGAATTTTCGGAACACTCCCACCGAGCGCAAAAATTTCACAAGTCCTCTCATCCCTGCACCAGGCACTACAAGGGTGGATGGTGACCACCTTGTGCACAGGGTCCACAAACACACCAAACCGGAATAACAATGAGGGTCGACATCGGAGTTACAAGACACTCCTCACACGGGCGTGATAAACTCCCCCAGCAAGACGCTCCGCCTTGAGTTTGATTCCGAGATCTGCGGAATTCGGAGCAGCATTCCCACAAACAACCTACTGCAGGATTGGAGGCATCCTCCGAGACAACGGATAATAATCTCATTCAATAAAAGACTGTAGAAGGTGCAATTTGGCCATCTATCCCTCCCTGCCAAACAACAAAAAGTGTTCTATTTGCATGTTCCTGAGAAGGGTCTCCAGTAGAAAGATTCTCAAGTGTGCGAAAGTATCGGAACCACGTGAGTGTGCATTTGCCTCCTCCACGATGGCCGGCAGATCTTGTCTCCAGTCTTCCACAAAGAATACCGGAGCGTTAGTTTCCTGTATGTGGCATGTGGTCTCAGGAACCCCATTGAGAAGAAGTAGTTACCGTAGGCCGGATGGAGAGAGCGGCCCTGCTCGAAAGGAGGATCTTCGACAACGGGGATCGAACCCGCAACGAGAGCCTCCCGGATGCGGTACTGCTCCAATGTGTTGTCAATCGACTCGATAGCACAAAAGCCAACAACGCCTTTTTTTTTTTAAAAACCAATATCAATCAGAACATCCGGAATTCATGCTTTCTCTACACAGGAAAAAAAATATAAATAAAACTTCTGTCATTCCTCGTGTTTGTGACCTTCGTCAGGATCGAAAAAAACTCCTCTGCAACTCAGGTTTCCATTAATCCGGGATTGAGCCTGACAAAAGGGCCTCTTCGAGTACCACCGTGTTAACAGACTGAAGCAGTTCTGGTCCCTGGGAGAGAGATAGGTAGCTTCGCTGAGTAGCACATCATCCCCGGACCCGGCCGCCAAGGCAGCAGTTCTTCTGCTGGTACTCGTGTTAAATTCTGATGATGAATTCATCATCGGAGACAACATGGCGCCAGTCCTGCTCTTCCACCCTCATAGCATTGCTTGCTGCTAGCGGCCCCCACCCCTAGTAAACAACAATGTTGATAGCACTGATGTATCCATTTATTTAATTTGGGGGACCTCCTATACATTACTCCTCGTTGAACTCAACCCTTTGAAAATAAGTTTCTCACGAACTCCTCATCCCGGTTCAATTGCTCCTGATAGTCTAATGGATTTAAAATGGCGGCGTTGTGCAGCTAGTTGTTGTATCGAGCTTTCCGGTCCTGACATGCGTTGTTCTAGCAAGCACATCTGCAGCATCATTTCTTGTAGTGATTGATTCATCTGCATTAGCAGCAGTTGCAATTGCTCGGGCAGCGAACGCATCGTATGCTGTTACATGCCTCCTCTTCTTGGGTCCGAATAGGTATCTTCGCTGTGATCGCTGCCAGAACCAGACTCCTCCTCGAGCGGCGCATCGAGCAGAGGAGGAAGCAACAAAACTGATACCTTTACTCCTGGCTTGAAGATGATGGGTTCCATCAGTAGGTTCTCGGCTTAAACTTTCGACTCAAAGCCCTCCATGTTGCATTGACGTCCTCAAGACAGAACCGGATCTTCTTGCCTACCGTCGCCGGGAAAAATACCGCAACTTCTAACACCAAGTATTTTCTACTATCATCCCCGAGAAGCTTTTTTTGCTTACACTGTTTTGTTGATATGCTGCCATAATAGTCGCTTATGACTACGATGTCCTTGCGATCGGGCATGCTTATCTTGATCGGTTCCGCATCGTTAATCTCTCCTGTCACCCTTTCTCGTTGCTTAACGTCCTTGAGTCTCAGAAAGAGTACGTTGATGTGAGACGGAGGACTTTCTACATGAAGATATACCGGACGGCGTTGTGGTGGATATTACAACATCAACATTATCAGGACTCTTGGTTGTCTACAGAATTGTTTCCCCAACCTTTTCATCCTCCAATCTCTCTCTTTGAATGCTCCCAGACCATTCCATTCCCAATCATAGAGACTAATTAAGAAAGTTCCCTGCCTCTTCAATGAGGCTATATATTCAGACTTGTTTCTTTATTCTTTTGTACTCAGAACACAATAAACACTCCACTTGCCACAGTCCTCTGTTAGATTTGTGTCGCTCATCAGGAAAAAAAAAATATACTTCCTAATGTGCAGTCGTACAATCCTTGTAGCATCATAGGAGCCCTACTATAACTCAAGTCAGAAAGCCCGCCGATCTTCAAGCTGGCTCCTTTTGGATGAGTGTTGTTCATTCTCCTTACGGTACATAATTGAAAAGGTTTCTCCCATCAACTCGGACATCTTGGAGCATGGCACTCTATTTCATCTTCTGTACTTCAATATTATAAAACCTCCACAGTCCCATCAACTGCACCGGCGTGGTCAATGCAATATTACCGAGTTGCACAAGGATTTTTTGCGCCTTCCTTCCATCGAGAGCATTCAGGAGAAAAACTGAGTCAGGCAACATATTAACTGATCGCTTGGTGGTGTTTGGTTTCGTTGCCAATTTAAAACTTGTCTCCCGATATACCAACTCCTTGACTCACAAATAATACATTTAAACTAATCCTCATATTCCAATTCAGCGCAGCATTTCTTTAGTATCACGCAATCAGAGAGAGCGGAAGCGAGAAATTCATTACAATGGGTTTCGTATGCGATCAATTTGCACAAATATGCCCAATTTGATCACCAAAGTTCATTTGGTACACACTCGTTTATTTAGCACAATTCTTGTGTACAAATTGCAGTTCTGACGAAGGAAAAGAAGGAAGGATGTTTTCTGCGAGGGATTTTCTTCACTGTGGCATCTCCAGAGGAGATCGTTAATGATCTGGAGAAAAATGACGGGATGAGCTTCCTCCCATATGCGTATCAATACATTTCTCATATTTTTACGTCTGTATGGTGCTTTTTTGGAGAAATGAAAGGAGTGATTAAAAATGCTGATTTGAGCCTTTCCATCAAAAGGAGATTGAGCTACTCTCTGGCCTTCATCACAATAACACTTTCCCCCTTGTTGGATCTGTTGTGGCCAATGATCTCATTATGCCGGAGCTGTAGTACAAGCCCTATAGCGTGGGAGACGGGTCCCTTAAGGTGGCCATGAAGGATTCATATGATATCCTTCAAGTCCTTTTATTACCTCCAACAAGATCTAGTCATCCATGTTGACATTCAGCCTCAGAACAACTTTCATTGAGTCTCATGGGAATCGGAAGCTTATCAAGTTCAACCATGCAGTCCGACGTGAGCACGGAGAAACAGGGATGCTTGGGATTTCAGGAACATACAACTTCAGAGCCCCGAAGTTTAAGTTGCTAGGGATTTCTTATGATTACTTTGCAGATATCTGGTCCTTGGACCTGGAGTGCAGAGTTGTATTTTTTTTTTTTGTTATATTGTATTCATAGCCGGTTTTATTTCGCTAAGAAATGTTACTTTTCTCTCTCAATCGTTGATCCTTCGCGTGCCAAAACTCAGCTCAGCGCCGTCACACAGTCCGGCTTCTTCAATGGTAATTGTTGCATCTGGATTCCAAGTGCAATTGGGTTTGCCCTCAGGATTCTCGGAACATAGCTTGTCCTCGTCGTATCGTCCAATCCTCGAGGGATCGAAGGGTTTGAGGTTGTTGGCAGTCGTTGCGTCTTTGCCCTTGTTCCCCCGGCACGATCGGCAAGTTTTTATGAATTTATCGACGGTAGTGTAAGGCGGAACCGAAACTGTGAAGGAAGACATGATTCGCGTTCCACCCTGGCTGCAAAAGATCTCGTGGACAGTGATTTTCCAGTTCGATTCGTCTGCGTTTCCCTCCTTCGCCTTTCTTCCCCACATTACTTTGCTTTCCGTGAACTAATCGTCGACGCGCCAAATTAAATTATGCTCCAAAATGTTATGCCCATGTTTAAAAACCATGGGTCATATGTAGAAGTGGTAAAGGCAGTGCAGTAGGGTGAAGCAGCTTAATTTGAAGTAATTGGAGATACAGTGAAAAGAAGAATTTAAAGCTTTGAGAAAAAGAAATAGGCTGAAACTTTCTTACAATATATAGTACATCCATAAATGTGCCTTTAGTGTTGCAGGTAAATCCGCTTCCCGATTTGGGCTTGCGCTGACTTAATGTGGCCGCAAAGCGTAACTGCAAGCAAGCGCAGGAGTTAGAGAACAAATTGGCGAAGGTGGAAAAAGAGTACAAGGAAATGTTTGGAGAGAACGAGCACTGACGGGGAAAAGATAAGGAAAAAAAAGGCTAAAGTGTAGGACAAGACGGGCCGCCTTTTTTTTTTTTTTTTTTTTTTTTGGTTTTTGTGGGTACAGCCCTAACATACAAAGGATGCTGTGTAAAATCTGTATGGGGAAGCAACACTTTGCGCAAATACTAGCTCAGTTCTATTTTACAAGGCGACGGGGAGCAAAACTCCTTTTCCTTGTTCTTGGATTTTCAAAGGTACCTCCCGAATAGGCTCCCCATGAAGTAGGTTGGCTCACTTTGGGAAAGGTCGGTACACTCTTTCCTTTCGTACTAACACCGAAAAACCGGGTTTTTGGGGACAAAAAGCGAGAGATTAATAATCAGCCGTTTATGGGAAGGTTCTGGTGGTTTTCTTTTCAGGTTTCAAAGCCAGCTATTGATGTGCTTTGAAATGTGGCACATCTTGATGGCAGCACGTGCAAGCGTGATGCCAAGTCATATTGGTGTGCGGAGGTGAGAGAGATAGCTTAATATGCAGTAACCCCAAAAAGTTTCTAGTGGAGATGCGCCAACTGGTTGACGATTTCAAGGCGGGTGTGTGCTGTTCATCATGTCGATGGCAACAATGAGATCACTCACATTGACCAGCTTTTCAGGATTTTCCGTTTAGGAAGGAAATTCAGGGGCAAGAGTCCTTCGTTTTTCATTTTCCATCATTCTATCGATACCTCGCTTTCCTCCTATGTAGGACAACGGACCTAAATAACACAGAAGCCGGCGGCCTTGGGTACCCATTCTTTGTTGTTGCCCTTGGGGCCATAAACTTCATTCGCCAAAAAAAAAAAAAAATTCGTACAAGACCCACATAATTTCTTTTCTAAACATTCAAACAGTGACTTGCTTCCAAATAATCCTTCTGGTGCCAACCCTCACCAACACCCAACAATGAACGTTGGCCTGGCCGATCTCCTTCTGCAAAGGAGGAAGGTGCGTGCTCCATGCCTCCTGGACAGCCTTTTCCAAAACAGCCTTCACGGTGTCGCCTCTCTTGTATTGCTTCATGAAGGCAACATTGAGGGGCAGGCCAAGGATATCATCATCGCTCACTTTTGTCTCATCATCAAGCTCGCGACGGGAGATCTCGCACAGCTTCTCCCAAGAATCCTCGGTTTTTGCCAATTCCAACGCTTGCACTCGGATATTCTTGAAGGAGAGACAGTAATACTGTTTGTTGTAGGTAGGAGATAAGGTTTTCCATATCACTCATGCACTACAGAGAGAATTTACCTGTTGTGGTTGTTTCACATAGGAGGTTGATTGAATGTAAACAACGTCCATTGCTAATCCATTCGCTTTTGAAGCCCGAGCCATCGAATCCACTTTGTACTCCTTGTGCACACTATCTGTAGGACGGCGAGCAAGTGCCAGTGCATCATAGACAGCTAAAAACTTGAGGGTTAGCTCATTATCAAACACAGGATCGAACTTGGTTTTTTACCTTGTGCAAAAGGATCTTCTCCACCAAGTACATCCCGTCCAGCAAGTCCACCCAACAGGTATTTGGAGACGGCTTCACAAAATGAGTCGATCTTTTTGGTGTCCAGCATCGTGATGATGGCTTCGCGCAAGCTGTCATAACCACCCTCTTTGAGACCGATCATTTGCTCCAGTTCCTTCGCGAACTCCATGCGAGAGCAACATTGTTGGGGATGCGAAGAGCGCGCTTGAGTCTCACGGCGGTCGAAGGAACGTGAGTCAATGCCCCGGTGTAGAATATGAAGGAGAGCAACGGCTTGCGATCCGTTGCGAGCTCGTTCATGTGCGACAAACGAAACTGCCCCTTCACTCCACCTCCGCAATCCAGTTCGGCGGTGTCAGAGGACAGGGCATCTGCGATCACGAGCGAAGCATTGGGGTTGTATGCGATGGCCCTCAGGGTCGTTTCGGAAGGCATCGAGTTGTTGTCATCTGGGATACGGCTCAGCAGTTGGTCTATGGCCTCCTCGGGTTGAAGTGTAGACGATGGAGGATCGACCTGGAGGACCTGTTCGAGTTGACAAAGTCCGTGGAGCACTCGCATCGGATTGTAGAGCGCCACCTTCTGTCGTGGGTCAAAGTAGTAGCCGTTGTGATCCCGCCTCCAAGATTCGATGATCCTTGTGACCACCGTTTCCGACAGTTTGGGCCTTGTGAGTCCATTCTTAACGTCTGGTTCGGTGAACCCGTAGAGCGGGGCGAATTCCAGAACGCCCATGATGTGTGTGGCAATGTTAAATCCGCTCGTGAACTCGTTGAGAGCAAGGGGAGTCACTCCCGTGATGAAGCACCGCGCAACGTTCTCATCGTAAGCGGTCTTGAGCTTGCTGAAGAACTCGGCATACATGTTCTCCATCAGCTGGAGAGGGTTTCGGTTTTCGGGAACTTGAAGGGCCGCTACAAAGGACGAGTTGCCAAGAGCCTTGTTGATGCTCACATCGTACTCGTCAATAGGCACGAAAAGCTATATACATCGTTACGAAAAAGATTAGAATGGACTAGTAATACGGAGAGTGTTTTTCTTTTTACCTTCCCCTTTTTAGTTTTAACTTCTCCAACAAGACGCGCAAAAGTGTCGAGTGCATTCTGTTCGTCCTTTTCAAAAGAAAAACGGTCGTACCGCGCCTTGAAGATGTTCAGTTCATCGTTCAAGCTCCTCTTGAATTCTTCAACCGTGTCGGTTTTGAGGCCAGCAAAGGTCAGTGGAAGGACGTAGAAGGTGTTGGCGAGCGGGGTTGGGGCCTTTCCTATCTCCAAGTGACTGAAGAGCTCCTTGAACCGATCCTTTTGCGCTACGTCATAGTAATGCGCAAGCGTATCTTTAAACAGAGTTTTCCCAATCCGCCGAGGCCTCAAGGAGACAATGGCCTTCGCATCAAGGGCTTCTAATAAGGGAATAAAACCGGTTCTATCGACCCAAAATTTTCCCTCTTTCTGAAAGACGTTCTCAAAGCTCCCATCCCCATAGGAAAACTGCGTTCGCGTTGGAATAATAGCTAAAAGAATGAACGTTAGTAGAACAAATTTAAAAAAAAAAAAAAAAAAAA
>Ga0209914_1002375_pt1 | contig 15776 bp, 11 predicted proteins | sample ThiBiot_500_plan_FD_183949 | JGI IMG/M metagenome (GOLD analysis project Ga0209914, IMG submission 183949) | Wastewater bioreactor microbial communities from Cape Town, South Africa - Thiocy_cont_500_plan (SPAdes) | ecosystem: Engineered > Bioreactor > Thiocyanate-remediating > Anaerobic-Aerobic...
TCGTGAATTCATTAGTGTTTATCTTCAATCTGAATTTCAAGTTGAACTAGGAGTCAACGAAACAATTCAATCAATGAGAAACACACTTCTAACTCGAATTATTTCATTCATCTCCTATTTGAGAATTCTAACTCGAGAGAATGATTTCATTTCTGCTTTTAGTACAAATGCAGTCATGGTATACACAACTGGTGTTTCGGGAGAATATGGAATCAAGGGAATACAACAAACACTGAAAGTAAAAAATCAAGACGCTACCAATGATAATTATTTGTTGGGATGTAGTACTCAGAATCTTATCACTGACGCTTATTTCCCTTCGGATATCAATTCTTCACTTCTTATGACAGTCATGTCTTATCTAAGAGATGCACCGAATTCTGTCAAAATAAATGGATTTTTTGTTGGATGTTTACCTTTTGAAGCTCTTCTTCAAAGTACACTCGATTGTTTATACGACATAAATTGTCTTCGACTGTTTTCGAAATATTTTCCTAATTTCAATCAAGTATATAATCGAACAGATTTAGTTATATCAGACACAAACGAAGGTCGATCAATAAATGAGCTCGTAAATGATCTATTTATTAATCAATGGACAACTCAAATCAATTATTCGAATTATTTTTCTCAATGTTCTCCTTCATATTGCACATATGTTAAAACGAATCAGAACAATGCTTCTTATACTGTTACATTATTTATCAGTTTGTATGGTGGTTTGATTATCATACTTCGTTTGATGACGCCAGTTTTGATAAATATTCTATTGAAATTGAAACAAAAATTCATCGTTGGAGATAATAGAAGAAATCTGCAAAATTTCGTGTTTATCGAATGGATAAAAAAATTGAATTTATTTAAATTAGCTACTGAACGAACAGAAAATGATATAAAACAGCAAAGAACTATCACACGCGTATACTTAGTATTACTCTCAAGTAAAAATGATTTGAAAAGAATTGATAGATTTCTAATTTTTATGAATAGGCTCTGCTATAATTCTTCTTCTATTTAATGCTTTAAAAACTGAAACAATAACACAAACTGTGCCAAATCCATCGTTGACAACTTATAGTGAATTGCAAACTTTACATGCAGGTTCATTAAAATGTACTTGTAGTGTTACAGCGATTCCCTATGAATCATTCACATTATTATCTGCTCTCTCACATCAAGTTTGTTCGAGTGATTTCGTTTCTGATCGTTGGTTATCAATATTAAACGTTGCTATCGTTATCAACACGCACAAAGACTGGCGTAATAAAGCTTATGCAGAGTTTAAACTATTATCTGATCTTTGTCAACTAGCAAACAAGACAATTGAAGATTTCATTACTGAATTTCGTTTGCGATCTTACATTGCATCGAACATGATCACAGAGGATGATTTCAATGTTCAATTCAATGCAACTTTCGACGATTTTATTAATTCAATATTAGTTTATTTTAATGCTTTAATTGAAACAGTAAAGCTTACTATTCAAGTTGATCAACCATTTATGGCGGCAAATACAGATGTATTCACTAAATTTGACACGGACTTAACTTTAGAGATCTCCCTCGATCAAACTATTGGTCAAATATTAAAAGAGGCATAATTATTTTAGTTAAAGCGTAATAACTCTTTTTCGGAAATATTTGTTTTGAATTTAGATCAAATTTTCTTTGACTACAAGTCGTAATTTAAAATCAAATACAACTGATTGTATCTGTGCTATTGATGCTGATTGCAGGCAGTCTGCTGGCTTTTACAATATCAGTTTTATAGTTGATCTAGGCAACTACAAATTAATTAGCGATGATTTGATGTATAAAATACCCGGTTATGTCGTTGGCTGTTCGTCTTTTGATTCTCTTCTACTCTCGACACTCGAATGTTTTTATTTGGATTCCGAATGTTTTTCCATTGTTTTGAATTACATCGAAAAAATATATATTTGGAATGTTGAAGATGAAGATTCACAATGGTTTAACGTTCGTCCGCTGATATATAATTCAAACTCGAGTCATTTTCCTCCTGAGACATCAATTTCCGAAATCGTTAAAAACGTAATGATTGAACAATGGAACGTATCTTTTTCCTACGAGGATTTTTATAAAACATGTGCACCGAATTCTTGCACTTATAACGAACTGGTCTATAGTCAATCTGCTATTGACATTATAGTGTCATTGATATCGATGATCGGTGGTCTTATTGTTTTGTTGCGTCTAATTACACCACATATTGTTAAGTTTTTCTATCGTTTAATATCAACAGCAAACGAACAACAACAGAGTAATTATATACTGTAACAATAATATAGAATTTCTTTCTTGATTTTTTTGTTTTTAGCTCGTCATCGTCAGAGTTTGTTTGTTCGGTTGAAGAACAATATACGAATGTTGTTGAAAATCATCTATAGAAGTATTATTGATTTGAATGTTTTTCAACGACGAGATTTTTCGAGTAAGATCGATCAAGGCACTGTGAAATACCTTGGTCGATGGACTACTCGTCTCTATTTTATTTTGCTATTCATCGGTCTAATTACTCTCACATTATACAGTCTTATTCAGCCTGTCATTGTAACAAAAACTTTTAAAGAACCATCGTTTGATTATTACAAGGAAATTGTAAAAAAGTATGAAAATAAATTGAAATGTCCATGTCAAACAATTGCATCAAAACATAATCTATTTATTGATATTCAATCAGAATTTCATGAAGTATAAAGAATTGATATATCTTTACTTTTTTAAATCTCGTTTTTAGATCTGTACAAGTCCATTTACTTCGAACGAATGGCGAATTAATTTCACATCGCATTTAATTTCAAATATTTCGAATTATGATCAAAAAGATTATCGTCGATATTTTTTTGCTCATTTACAATTCCTTAGCGGACTATGTGATCTATCTATTAAAACAGTAAATAATTCTATCAATGAATTTCTATCTTCGTTGTATATCACAACTGAATTGATATCCGAAATGGATTTCAATAAGAAACTTTCTTCATCGATTGAACAAGTTAAATCGAATTCATCAAATACTATTACGAATCTTTTCTATCTAATTCGAAGTTTTAATCTTGGAAATGCTCTTGTATCAATGTATGGAACGAATTTTGAATATATTTTTCCTTTGGAAATGGAACAGGATCCATATCTTTGCACTCAAGCTCTCGTTTATGATAATAATTGTTCTTGTGATTCGTATTCGAATTGTACAAGTCAAGCAAATTTTATTCTATCCAATTCATTTGACAGAATTCCAATCAATGGATTGAAAATCGGCTGTCTCCCGAGTGAATCACTACGTTCTTCGACACTCGAATGTTTTTATAATCAATCATGTATTCATCTTATTCAACAATATATCAATTATAATGGCCCATCGATTTCTTCGTTAGCAAATCTGAGTCGATTTCCAATAAATACAACAGTCAATGAATTGATAGATAACATGTTTATTGAAGAATGGAGAACACAGATTAATTATTCATCTTATTTTCATCAATGTTCACCTCTATTATGTTCATATACATACATACAATCTGTGGATTTAACTTATACAATCACATTTCTTCTCGGTCTTCAAGGTGGTTTAACAATCGTTCTCAAATGGATAACACCAAAGCTAAGTCAAATTATTTATAAAATCTATAAACAATACCGGAAGAAACGAACAAACATCGTTCATATACAACCTTCTATTGAAGTTTTCAACAATACTGACACTTCAACAACTACAGGATATATTCATGCCTCTAAAATCATTTCCATTTGTTCCATAGCGATGTTTTTAATTACAGGTATTATTGTATTTTCAATTTATATAATACCAAAAGAAAATCGAACGACATCGACAACTTTTCCAACAACTGATGTGAATTTCAATTCAACAATCCTGTCAACTATAACAATAACAACAACAACAACAACGACATTCCGTAAGACTTGTGAATCGACATTTGACTCAATACCATTGTATTACATTTATCCCCAATATCCTATCCTCGCTGATTTCACTAATGATGGCAAACTCGACATTGCCTTCACTACTCAGATGAGTGCAAGTATTACGGTTCTACCTGGACTTGGTGATGGAACATTTACAACCGAGATAGTGAGCTCAATGAGTTCAATAGATTGTTTTTGTACTATGTTAACAACTATCGTCAGTGGCGATATTAATAATGATAACAAAATTGATATTTTATTCAGCGCGGAGTCTTATATCCTAGGTGTCCTACTTGGAAATGGCGATGGTTCTTTCGAAGTTCAACCCGTATTTCTTACATTTATTACTAATCCTATAGAATTACCAATTCTTGCTGATTTTGATAATGATACATATTTGGATATTGTTGTTATAGAGGGAATAACTTCCATTATCTCTCTATTTGTTGGACATGGAAATGGAAGTTTTACGTTAAAAGTAACTCTTGATGGTGGAGAAATCGATTTTCCGATTTTCATTGATACTAATGATGCTAATAATGATGGCTATTTGGATATTTTGATTGTGAATTTGAGTGGTAAAAGCGTTAGTGTATTTTTTGGATATGGTAATGGCAACTTTCAGACACGCATAACATCCTTCACTGGAGGCGCGTTGACTCCAATGCGAATGTCGTTTGGTGATTTCAATAATGACTCTTTATTAGACATCATTGTTGCTTATCGTGTCTATAAATTTAGTATTATGTTTGGATTTGGTAACGGAACATTTGCTAATAGAAAAACGTTGGCTGCAAATCAAACAATTTCAGCAATTGTGACTTCTGTTGGTGATTTTAACAATGATGGTCATCAAGATATTGTGGTCAGCGAGTGTTTGCCAATGACTGTCAATATCTTTTATGGAAATGGGCATGGTCAGTTTTGGTCTCAAACAATTTTTTCAAACGATATTTTTGGTGTTTTAACTTGGATCAATGTGGGTGATTTTAACAATGATGGCCATCAAGATATACTTGCAACTGAAAAAGCGTCAGGTGTTATGACTCTTCTTTTGAATAGAAATCAATGTAATTCAACGCTTATTTAACTCTAAGATCAATTTATTTAATCACTATATGCTTATTCAAAATAAAATAAACTTTACTCGATGCTTTTAAATTTAATTCAAAAGAAAAGCTAATGAGAGCAAATTGAGAAATATCAAACAATTATTTAGGTTTTAAGAAGATATCTACTGTTTTATTGCTTATTATGTTTGCCATCGCTTATTAGACAGAAAAAAAACAAAAAAATTATCCGATTCTGTCAACATATTCGATAAGAATATATATATATTTGTCAGTAGAGAAAACAAAGCTGAAACAATGATACTTCGTCGATATTTAGTAAAACATTTATTCTTCTTTTTGTTTTTTTTTCTTTCTTTATTTTTGTATCAATAGTTCATTTTATTTGCTTTATTGGTGATTCATATCGATCATAGTTGTGGAACAGATGACGATGATCTTGATCAAGTTATCAAAGAACAACAAAAACATCTCGAGAAACTTCGACAGATGTCCGACGAATTGAAAAAAGATAGAAAACAATTCGAAGCCGATCGAAAGAAATTCAATAATGAAAAAGAATTAAACCAAGTCGTCTATGAAAGTGATGTTATTCATTTGAATGTTGGTGGAGAAATAGTTGCAACAACTCGTCAAACTTTAATTTCACTTCCAAAAAGTTTATTTTCGATTTTATTTAATGGTCGATGGGAACAACGATTACATCATGATGATCAAGAAAATATTTTTTTGGATTTTAATCCAATTGTTTTTCGTCATTTACTTGATCAATTACAATTAAATAAAGGTGAAAGTATTTCTCCTCCATCTGATCCTTCGCTTATTCGAACTTTTGAAAAAATGATGAAAAAATTACGTGTCGAACATTTGTTATCAACATCCGATCGAAATATTTTAACAGTTAATGTTGATGGACAATTAATCACAACTCATTTTTCAAATGGCCTGAAATTAACTAACAAAACTCATCTTTTTATTGATTATCATCCCAAAATATTTCGACATTTTATTAAAATTAACCGACAAAATAAATCACTTTCAATTGATAAACAAATGTTTAACATTTCGACAGGTTTTTTACCTGAAATCTATAGTATCTCTTCGATTCTTTTGCTTTCTTAGACAAAAACAATTCGGTTGTAATGAAACAAGAAGAAAATATTAATGAATTGGAACAAATTTTAAATAAACATCATAATCAATCTTTCACAAAGAATTTCAATGAATTACCTCCTGCGCAACCCAAAGCAAATCTCAAATGGCAACGAAATGCAGAAACAATTGCTGGTAGAAATGGAAAAGGAGACGAATTAAATCAACTTTCGAATCCTGAGGGAATCTATATCGATAATAAAGAACAGTGCATTTATGTTGCTGATAGAGATAATCATCGTATCGTTAAATGGAAATTAAATGGTGAAAGTGATGATGGAGAAATTGTTGCAGGAGGAAATGGTCAAGGTGATCAAATTGATCAATTGAATGACCCAACTGATGTGATTTTGGATGAAAAGGAGAGATCTTTGATTGTTTGTGATCGTGGAAATAGAAGAGTTGTTCGATGGCCGTTAGAAAATCCAAATGGTAATAAAGAAATTCTCATTGAGAATATTTTATGCTATGGATTAATGATGAATGCAAATGGAGATTTGTTTGTTACTGATCACTGGCGTGATGCAGTGAAAGTATGGAGAAAAGGTGAAATAGGAAAAGGAGGAGAAGGAATAATTGTTGCAGGTGGAAATGGTCTAGGAATTAAACTCAATCAATTGAATAGACCGACATATATTTTCGTTGATCGAGAAGAAACAATTTATGTCTCCGATAGCGGAAATAATCGTGTAATGAAATGGTATAAAGGTGCAAATGAAGGTATTATTGTTGCGGGTGGACGAGGTCAAGGAAATAGTTTAAGACAATTAGATCATCCTTATGGATTAGTAGTGAATGAAATCGGTGATGTTTATGTGGCTGATTGTTATAATAGTCGAATAGTGTGTTGGTCAGTGGGATCAAAAGAAGGTCGTGTCATTATTGGTAGGAATGGTAGGGAAGTAGGATCAAGTCCGTTTTTTCATTCTTACGGTTTATCATTTGATGTTGAAAATAATCTTTATGTTGCCGATCACGGAAATCATCGAATCCTACGATTTCGTGTTGATAAAAATTTATAATATAAATGAGAAAATAAAGAAGAAGAAATAAATGCTAAAATTGAAAGCTCCATCTATAAATGCAAAATCTAAGACGAAAACAAAAGTTTACCAATAGAACGAAATCAAGTTAAGATTAAAAAAAAGTGAGAAATCTCCAAGTTAAAAGTAACGCAACGATGTTCGCAATGAAAATGCGATGGAGAACTTATAAAGATCTTCTTAATAATGCAACATGTGACTTACGTTATGAAAAAGGAGTTGAACAAGATTATAATACCAATGGTCGAGTACCTGACTTATATGTTGTCGATATCAAATTCGAAAATCAGACCTATTCCATTTAGTAAATCAATTTTCTAGATTTAAAAACTAATTTCAATAATTATTTTTAGTATCAATGATAAAGTTCAGGTCGTTGATATCTTTAAGAAATTGATCGATCTATCAAAAATCAACATCAATTCTGTCGATGATTCATATTTAAAAACTGAAGATGGTCAAAAGACTTTTCAATATTACGATACAATTAAATTTCCTCATCGTGATTTCAATGTACCTTTCAAATTAATCGTACAGAAACGAAATAATTCCAATGATGCAATGCAAATCTTTGTCAAACCGTTAACAGGAAGTTTAATGACATTCGAAGTTCAACAAAACGATACAATTCAATGGCTTAAATGCAAAATCTTTCTTCGATACTCAATTCCAATCCAACAACAACAATTACTTTTCGATGGCAAAACATTAGACGATAAATCAACATTAAACGAATCGAAAATCAATCCCGAAGATGCACTTCATCTTTGTTTAAAAAAATAAAAGAAAACACTTGTTGTTGTTTTTTATCTCTCTGATGATAAGATAAAAACGAAATAAACTTGAGCGTTAACTTTTTATTTTTCATTCAATAATGTTTCGTTTGTTCGTTTTGTTTGTTTGTCTATCGGCAAGTTTCGCGACTAACGAACCGTTGAATTGGGCCGATGTAACAGCAACACGATTAGTCTCGTGTTTTTACGATGATTTAAACGGAAAATGGAAAAATGAATTAGCCTGGCAATCGGGAAATACTTTAGAATCCTTGGCAAATTTCATCTCAATTGTCGATTCACCATTGAAATATATTTTTCACGAAACATTCGTCAAAACCGATATGTACGTCGGTGGCGATTGTTTCGACGATTGGCAATGGTGGTTACTCGCTTGGCTGCAAGCCTATTCAGTCGACTCGAATTTAGATTATCTACATCGAGCTGCACAAGCCTATGAAGTCGTTGTGACCAAAGCTTGGAACCCTTCGATTTGCAACGGAGGAATTCAATGGTGTCCAAAAAATGCGTACAAAAACGCGATTACCAATGAGCTATTTCTCGTTGCCAGCATGCGTTTGCATCCGTATGCGACTCTTGTCGGTAAACCAGCGAATTATTATCTCGATTGGGCGATTAAAGAATGGCAATGGTTCGAACAGAGTGGAATGATTAATAAACAATTTTTGATTAACGATGGTTTGAATTCGCCATCGTGCGAGAATAATCAGCAAACAACATGGACGTATAATCAAGGCGTGATTCTGTCGGGTTTAGGACTATTGGCCAATGCAACGGGCAATTCGAGTTTGTTAGCAATTGCACAGAATATAGCGGATGCAACGATTCAATATTTGACTTATTCGGGTCAATTTCTTCGAGAACCGTGCGAACCTAATTGTGATAATGATCAGAAGCTATTCAAAGGAATATTTATTCGACATTTGAGTTATCTTCTTCGTTATTTAACGGATTCGATTCATATTGAAAAATATCAAAAATTTATTGAAGCAAACGCTCAATCGCTTTGGTCGAATAATCGATGTGTCACTGATGGAACATTTGGAATCACGTGGAATAATCAAACATCGACGCAATGCGATGCAAATCGAGATACTTCATCGACATCATCGGCGTTCGATTTGTTTATTTCGGCAGCTCAAGTTCAATCAACAACATCAACTCGATGGATTTTATTAGGACAAGGAAATTGTGCAGATGATAATAATGATTCAATGCCGAATTTCTTCAGCGGTAAAGTCAATGAAAATGTTTGTCGACAAACAGCAGAAGGAGATCAAGGTTCAGCTGCTTATGATTTCGAATTGAAATGTAATGGAGAGACATTCTGTCGTATTCGAACATTATCTGATCAATCGAAAACACCAGCTGGCTTTCAATACGGTGGTGGAAACGCTCGAACTGTGACTCAAACTAACAAAGAAGGACTAACGAATTGTTTTTTAAAAACAGAATAAATAAATAAAGATAAAAGTTTTCTACTGATAAGAAAATTTGCAGGATTCATTTTCATTTATTCAAAAAACCAGTAAGAAATAATAGGCACATGGAACCTTGTCATAACCTCCACCTGTACATGATGGAATTAGATCGGTCGAATCCCATTCTGTACCTTTAACACGAGATATAGTTAAAATTTGTTTCTTATCGAAATTAGTACCATTAAAAACCATTGTTCGTGGCGTCCATGTATAACAATCATCGCATGCAAATCCCATCCATGATATAGAAACAGAATCATCGTTTTTAACTTTGTGCGGTGGAGCAGGAAGCCACACTTCAACTTTGACACTGTTGTTGGCTTCTATTAAAGCAGGTTTTGGTTTATACGATATTCCGAGATCACCATCTCGACAATTTGTTTGCCAATTGTTTGGCACCGATTCAAAATATTGATCGCTTGGTTTTCCGATGGAAAAAATTGTATAGTTTTCAGTTCGTCGAATAAACAACTTCCGAATATCGAATTGGAATCGATGTATTTTTTCGAAAAGAAATTTCTTGACATGGATAAATTTGTCCACTATCAACTTTACATGTTCGATTCGAATACCAATAGTCTTCCTCGATTGATTTATTTGTTGAATGAATCATTGGATATTTAAAATTCAAATAATTTCGAATATGATACGAACTATCGTTGCCCCAATGCTGTGGAAATAAGTCGAACTATATTCCCAATATGTTAAATACGAGCAGTCAGCGTTTTTACCATCTTTATTTACGATTAATTGAACGTAATGTTTTGCTTGTGATGAATTTGGTTCAGCATGACGCATATGTTCCATTACGTATGCAACGACTGTATTCTTTGAAGTTGAATTATGTCGTAAATAAGTTTGTTGATTGATTTCATCGATGACAATTAGTGTTTTATTGTGATCAGGAGAGAAAATAACGGCTACACCTACTATGCGGACACTTTTTGTTACCAATTAAGAGAAAATGTCCGCAAAGGAGAACCGAGGGGTAAGAAAAAAAATTAATGAATTTTCGAAACTGTCCGCAGAATAGAATCGATATAAACTGTCCGCATTAGAGAATCAAAAAATAATTTATTAAGGAAGAGAAATGACGATATACAGAACACAAGAGACTGAACATTCACCTATTACCTGGTTCGTAATCTTCGTCGTCTTTCTCAGATGCATCCAATACGTGAATGTATCGATAACAAAGAGAACGTACTCTCTTTTGATAACCCTCTAAATCTAGTAAATCATTTACATAGTCGTGTTTGACTGAATTCTACTATTTCAGTTTCTTTAAATACTTTCGTTTGCAATGCGAAAAAAACAAGGTATCTGAACAATAACTATCCAGTATCATCACCTCGAAAGAGATGATATCGTCTATTAAATCACTCTCTCTCTCCACTAATTACTCCAGTATTTCGATTTCTTCTTTCATTCCTTACTGCGGACATTTTTCCACGATTCTATTTTGCGGACATTTTTTAACATGCGGTCATTTTCTTTCCATACCCCTCGATTCTGCTTTGCGGACACTTTTTTTCTCCAATTAAGAGAAAATATCCGCAATCAAGAAGATACGAAAATAACTTGTTCAGGAAAATCCGGTGGCACTGAATTAACGAAATATTGACCGAATACTAACATTAATACATAGACGAATAATTTCATTTTTAAATATTAAATAATATTGCTTATAAACAAAGCAAAGATATCTTTACTCGAAAAAAAATTATCTATTATCAACGATATACGAAACGAAAGTGAGGGTGTTTATTGCACTTTGTATGGACTGGATTGTCCCATGAATTGAAACGATGTTGGTAATGTTAAAGTTACATTATTTAAGTTGAAAGGTCCTCGATCTTGGTCAATCCAACTCGTTCGTCGAGTGTGGACAATCTCCTGGAAAAGACCACGTACATCTATGTAAGGCAGAGTACGCTATGAATCATCGTCCTTTGTGGACAGAACGAAAGAGACGTGACTGAATTCTAATGCTTTCTTTCTATATTTTTAGTCAACTTTATTTTCTTTTTATTGAGACGGCCGATTTAGCTCGAAAATTCGACGTTGTTCAAATGCTCGCCGAGAATCATCATATCGCTTTAGTTCACGATAAACAATTTCTAACATTTTCAAAATTTCTATAACTTTAGTATTCATCGCTGGTAAATGTTTTTGTCTAATTTCAAGAGCATATTCATAGTGAGTTGCAGCAAGAGCATAATTGTGTAATTGAAGAGCTGTTTCACCTAACAAATTTTGTGTGTCAGCAATATCAGGATGATCTGGCGGTAACAGAGTTATTTGAATAAACAAACATATTTCGAAATTTTGAAAAGCTTCGTCAAATCTTTTTAATTTGAAGTACGCCAACGCGATTGAGTTATATGTTTCCCAAACATCAATATGAGCGGAGGGCAATATATTTAACTGATATTCCAGACATTCGTAAAAAGCCATTAGAGATTCTTCATACTGATTCGATAAGTCATATGACATTCCTAAACTATATAACGTTTTTATGGTTTTGGAACATGTTTCAGGTAAATATTCTAGTTGAATAATCAGAGCTCGACGATTATTCTCTATAGCATTTAAAAAGTCCTTTTTCAATCGATAAAGACATGCAATTTTAACGTAAGCTTCAGCTATGTCAATATGAGATGACGGTAATACATTCTTCAGAAACTCCACGTATTTTTTGCCTGCAAATATTGCGTCATCATACTGTTTTAATCGAGCATAAGTAACCCGTAGATCGTCCCAGATGTCACCGATTTTTGAATCGTTAGAAGGTAGATGCTTTTCAAAAATGTTTTGTGCTTTCTTATAATTATACAATGCACCTGAATAATAGCCTAGCTCTTTATAAGCCATTCCAATGGATTGATATGTTTCACCAACATCAATATGAGCGGAGGGCAATATATTTAACTGATATTCCAGACATTCGTAAAAAGTCATTAGAGATTCTTCATACTGATTCGATAATTTATATGACATTCCTAAATTACCTAACGTTTCTATGGTTTCGGAGCATGTTTCAGGTAAATATTCTAGTTGAATAATCAGAGCTCGACGATAATTCTCTATAGCATTTAAAAAGTCCTTTTTCAAATAATAAAGATTTGCAAGTCTAACGTAAGCTTCAGCAATGTCAATATGAGATGACGGTAACACATTCTTCAGAAACTCCAAGTATTTTTTGCCTGCAAATATTGCGTCATCATACTGTTTTAATCGAGCATAAGTAACCCGTAGATCGTTCCAGATGTCACCGATTTTTGAATCATTAGAAGGTAGATGCTTTTCAAAAATGTTTTGTGCTTTCTTATAATTATACAATGCACCTGAATAATAGCCTAGCTCTTTATAAGCCATTCCAATGGATTGATATGTTTCACCAACATCGGGATGATCATGTGATAAAACATATATTTGTATTTCTAAGTAACTTTTGAATCCATGTACTGCCTTTTCATATTCTTTGGAACAATATTGTTTTAGTGCTCTTCGTTTAAATGTTAAGAATATAACCTCAAATAGCGATTTTTTTCTCTCGGTTGAGGAAAGTTGAGGATCTGTGTTGATTAAATTTTTATATTGTTCAATGGTAAATGACGCTTGATCATAATTATCTAATTCTATATATATATTTATAATGTCTACTAGTATGCTAAGCATTCCCCAATGTGTTTTACCGAAATGTTGAGTTCCAATTTCGTAGCTTTGCTTAAAATCATTTAAAGCTTCAATTAAATTTCTTTTCTTCTTATGACAAATTCCTCTGAACTGATATGCATCTACTAAATCAGCGTGTCTAATTGTTGAACGTTCTTCATGAAATTTGATGTATTGGTTCAGAATGAGCAACGCTTCATCACATTTGTTAGCCGCAATGAGCTGCGGGCACACCGTATTCAATTTCAGCGGAGTCATGTACTCAGATAAATTATCGATTGAATATTCAAATGGTAAATCATCATATTTATTATCCTTATCAGATTCATCAGAAGCATCAAGAAGTTCTTGCAGAAAATGCCCAGGTGGTAGTGCATGTTTTTGAAATTTTCTGGCTTGTTTTATAATGAGCGATACATCGTCTGATTGATTTGCCATTGTAAAATTAACACTCAGTTTAAGAAAGTACATAATCCTTGAGGGATGTAACGCAGGTAAAGTTTCGATCGACCTATTGCAAGCCTCATTTTGATATTCAAATACATCTTTATAAAGTCCTTGACGAAGGAGTATTTCACTCTTCAGTATATCCAAGTATCGAGTAGGATCGTCAAACAGAATATTCTGTTTCATGGCTTCGATATCGCTTAACGCAAGATCAAAGTTTCCATGAATAAAATGATTACTAAGTGTTGCTATCGCCGTCAAAGTCATGTTACATTCACTTTCATCAAGGTGATTGGAAACTTCATGGAATAATTGAAAGGCTTCTAATGCTGACTGGAAATTTCCAAGTTCCATATAAACGCCTCCCAACATTATATACAACTTAGGCAAAGTACTCTTATTTTTACATGAGTTGATACATGTATTGATTATGTCTATCGTTACATCATGTTGACCCATGTATTCTAATAAGATACTCAGAGAATCAATGTTTGGGTATTTAAATTTTGATTGCATATATTTAATCAGTTCAGTGGTTTCTGGGTCATCATCTGCTGTTAATGTTAAATGAATACACCAACGAGAATTTTCATCTTGACGACCAATGGATTCAATACGAAAAATGCTTCCCGTTGTAAAGAGATATTCTTCTTCATCTCCATATTGACTCATTCCTTGAATAGAGGAAAAAGCAACGTCAGTTAACATCGATGGATCAATTGTGATTTCAAAGATAACTGCTATTTCATTGAGTAGAGATGAACTAGCAAACATCAATGCAACATCTTGATTCTTAGAAGTCGATAAGAAATCATTGAAAGATAATAATTTGCCTGTTTTATCTTTAATTTTTTCAAAGTCTGTTGTTGGCATGACCACACCTCTGTAAAGCTTTAAGACTGCAATTATTTGTGTCGTTACATGTAATCTAGCAATTTGTAAATGAAGATCTTTAAGAAATACTCTCATTGCATATAAAGCACGTATATCAAATGTACGTAATGCTGAATTGACTGTTTTATAAAGAAAAATATAGTTTGTATAAAACCATATAGCTTTATTCGGTTCATAATGTTTTCCAAATTCTTCAATTGATTTCAATGTTATTGGTTGATGTTTAAATTTATTCCTGAAGAATTCAATCATATCATTCGTATCATCATTGGAATAAATCATTCCTGTTAAAACATATTTTAATATTTGACAGTAGACAAATCTTGCGTCAAATTTATTTTGATTTGTCGATATGATCGATGAATCGAGAATATCGATGCCAACGGTATGATTTGCGATAAAAATTTCTATTTGTTGGTAGACAGACGTACTGTTTACTGTAATACATCTTATGGGTCCGCATTCTGTTGCCCATATTGGCCGCATTGTATGATTTGAACAAACAAGAAAAACTACTTGAATTTGTGAAACATCTAAAACTCTTCGTAAAACTTTCGCACCAGTTGATGGGCCAATAATGAGAATGATTCGATTGTCTTTTACATCATTAATAAAATCCACACATTCATCAACATCATCGAAAATAAATAAAATACCAACATTATTTTCTCCAAGTTGATCCTTTACCGTTTGTATATCATCACTATTTCCCATTTGAGAATCATTGAACCACGTAATAATCGTATTTTCTTTTGCAGTTAATAGTTGGCTGTCCATTATAAATTGTGTTGCTTTTTTTTCTCTCACAACTGTTTAAATTGCATTATGTATTCGTTACTAAACAACTCGACGTAAATTTGAAAAGCAAACTAAAAGCATAGTTGTTAGAGGACACTACTTGTCGGTCGTTTTAGTTTCTTTTCTCTATCTCTCTGTTCTTCAGTCATTGTACACTATTCATATAAATTGACGTGTGTTTTTCCATTTACGGGTGATTTCTCTTTTTCATCTTCTATCGAAATAAACTTCGTTAAAGCCATCTCGAAAAGGAGCTAACAATAGTTCTGTACGATTTTATTCGAAGAAAAGTAAAAATGTTTGTGACACTTTCGTATTGTTCTTTTTAGGAATGAGGTTTGAATATTTTCTTTGCTATTAATGTTTGTTCGAATTCTTTTTTATATGTAGTTGAAGGTAGAACATAAAGAATAAAACCAAGTATTTGAGGTATATAAGTTAGAAGAATAGAAACCAAAAGCATGTGTCGTT
>Ga0209914_1002383_pt1 | contig 15722 bp, 18 predicted proteins | sample ThiBiot_500_plan_FD_183949 | JGI IMG/M metagenome (GOLD analysis project Ga0209914, IMG submission 183949) | Wastewater bioreactor microbial communities from Cape Town, South Africa - Thiocy_cont_500_plan (SPAdes) | ecosystem: Engineered > Bioreactor > Thiocyanate-remediating > Anaerobic-Aerobic...
TCACGATTCGATGATTCATGAAATCGGCGATGTATATATTATTGAGAGTGTTAATATAAATACCACATGGTTCATGCAAATGTGCAAGATCATTACCAAATTCCGTCTTTCCAGCGACGCATTTACCAGTTTCATTCCACTTTGTTGCATTATTTGGCTTAAAATCATTATTAAAATCCATGATGATGTCTTTTAATTGGCTTTCTGGGAGAATAACATCTGCCGCAATACTTTTGTCTAAATTTATATTCTAACGTAGAGATCATTTTTGTATGCTATTAAATAAATATAATTTTTACTTGCAGTATAGTAGTATTCATTCAAAAGCTTTCTTATTTGTTTAAAATTTGGTCTGTCATCTGGAGATTCAGACCACATTTTTGTTATTAGCGACCAATATCTATCCGTACAATTACGTGATCGTGGAAGTCTTTCACCAGCTTTAACTTTGTTCGCAACGTCATCATCATTTCCGACATTTTCCCAAGGCGCTACACATTTGTTATAAGCTTCCCACATTAATACAGCCATTGAGAAAACATCGGATTTTTCTGTACGTTTGCTTTTATCTAGTGGCGATTGCAAGAGTTCTGGTGCTGCATATCTCTTAGGAATTATGCTCATCGTAGTTATTGCGGCATCTGGTTTTACTTTGTACAATTCACTGTGTTGACTAAGACCAAAATCAGTGATTTTAACAATATTTTGTTCTGGTTCATTTTTATCAAATCGAAATACTAAAATATTACGGCATGCTAAATCACCATGTATAATATTCTGCTCTGTCAGATATACCATTCCATCTGCAATTTGTATAAAAATTTGAGCCAAAACTTTTTCATTGACATCTTCATCTTTTTTTTGGGAGCTTAAAATATCCTGCAAATTTCCCAGGTCAGCATATTCTTGCAAGAGCAGTACCTTATTCTTGTTCGATGAATTCAGATCAAGCACAAGTCCGAATGTTCGAACAATATGTGGATGTCGACTTAGTTCAACGTAGAATGATGCTTCTTTCTTTGCTCGAGCATCTGTAATTTCTAACAAAACTATTGGCGGTCGTCTGCGGTTATTTTCTTTCCAATCGGCACGGTAAATTTTTTTTCCAAATGCAGACATCAATGGTTGTCCGTTTCTTTTCTCCACTTCATTGCCCAATGTAAATTCATATCCATTGTTAATGGTAAACTTTTCAAACTCCTCGACAATTGATTTCACGGCGATATTCGGCCTTAGTTCGTCAATTGTCAACGGTTCACGTCCGAGTGGACATGTACCACTTCTTTGAATCCAATCTTCAATAGCTTTTCGTTCAAATGTGTGATTATTCTGGTCTATAACAGGTTCTTTGAAAATGTCATGTGTGATTGGACACAATAGTGACTCGAACTGCAATTGCATATTATCCACATCCATGTTTGATTATTATCGTAGTATTCGTTAAAAGCTTCTAAAAACATAAATTAATAAGACGTTTTTAGAGTCATGATTACAGAATAAAATGAGACTGTATAGTTTCACTCTTTGTCGTTTCTTTTTCTTTTTAACGCTTTATAAATCACTCACAATAATGTGCCTTTTGGCAGTTTATTCAATAACTGTATTTTTTTTCCAACACGACAATGAAGCCATGAAAACAAAAAAGAAAATTCCAAGAAATACTGCGCTTGAGTCGTTTTTTTGATCACTCCTTTTAAAAGTTGCTTTTAACGACGTCCTTTTTAGATGAGTCATAAATTTCTATTGGAAGAATCTAGAAGTGCTCCAGTGCTAGTGAGATCAATACCAGCATCAATTCGAAGTGGTAATTTTGGTACAAAGGCTGCCATCGGTATTACTATATCAATTATAGTGATACTAGTTGTCATTATTATTGTCCTCAGTGTTGTTCTCACGCGAAACTCGTCGGATACTAAAGTGACAAGTCCAATATTATTTAATACAACTACTGTGACAACAACCACTACAACAACAACAACATCAACCTAGTTTATTCCGATATGTTCAGTTCTCTCATTGATTACTATTGTTTCAAAATAGTTGTTATATCTATAGTAGTTTCCGAACAAGCACTAACTACTACGAGTACAACCACGACAAGTACTCACAATGTTTTAATACTACGTCATTTGATACAGACTTGAATTTATATGTGTATATTATATAGAGTTGAATTTATTTATGAATAGAAACTGACTACAACATCGACTACTACAACTACAACAACGACAACCACAACCACAACAACTACAACAACATCGACGGCAACGACAGCTACTCGTATTATATTTCCAAAGGAGAGATCTGAGGACAATGGTAGGTTTATTCAGAAACTAGGACGTCCTTTCGAAATCATTTTAAATATGTATTCACGTTTTAGGGTTAACTGATGGCGCAATCGCTGGGATCTGTATTGGAATTGTTGTTTTTTTCGCTATCATAGTATGTATAGCTGTTTATGTATATTTAAAAGATTAATATCGATTGGACCATTAAATCTACTAGTTAATTTTGTGAATCATCATCGCTATTAGTACAAATATGTAAAATTTTATTATTCCGTAATATTTTTATTTTGAAATTCATGATTAATAAATGACAAGTACATACAAATGTATATGAACTTTTTTCAATATATCAGTAGAATTCTCTAAAACATTATCGTTCCTTTGTTGCAAAGAACACCTCAAGTTAAATATTTTCAAAATCAAGCTGCATCTACAAAAATTCGGCCTTTCGAACATATCGGATTCTACACGCTCAATTAATTTTGATTCACTTTTACAGAAACTATTTCTGACATCCAGCAATGGATTGAGAACAAAATAAATGATCAGTAAAAAGCATTATTGCACCAGCTATGCAGCTTTAGCTTTTGATGGTCTATCTCGTCTTGGCTTCTGGTGCTGGTTTGCAATATTTTAAACGAATAGCCATGCCAACGATATGTTTACAAATGAAGTTTTTAAGAAAACTAGGGCAAGTGTATTTCGATTGTTTCCAATTGAAATCGTTAGTCATCGCTAAGCATCAAATATTGAATGATTTTTTTGGAGCAAATATCTTTGCATTTAGCGAACTAAGTTTGAATTCCCTTGAACCACCCACCATTCGACTGAACCCACTCGTTATCAAAATAGGTCAAGAAATCGATAATCGATTAATTTTTCTGTTTGTTTTTTATTTTCCATTTCTTGAGCAGCGGCTTTATTATCTAGTTGACTGGCACGGTTGTCGTCTTTTCTCTTCATATGCGACCAACACATAATCTGATCATATTCATAATCAAAAACTTTGCTAAATCCATTTTTAATAGACCCTGCAACGTCAGCAACCAATGCAACTCGTTTGAGTAAATCGTTCCCTATTTTTCGCATACCACTTTGTATACTGTTGAAAATAAATTGAAAATCTGATGTTTTCTTATTGGAACACATAGCTAACCCAAATGGATGGAAAGCTTTGTTTAAATCAGTTGTTTCAACAGCCAATACTGGATAACCTTGCCAAACCAATTTGTATGTGGCATCGGCATTAATATGAGATGATATGGATGGAATATTTAACAGAAGAGTAGAAGAAATAAATAGACGAATGATTGGTTCGCATTTAATGGAATCGCTGAATCATTTCATAGAAAAATTGAGGGACTGTTCGGTGAATAGAATAACAGCTTAAGTAGATTTTCTCGATTTCGTAGTTGTAAAATCGAGACACGTCTGAAGTATTCTATGCGAAATGACACTCTCTTCTTGCTTGAAACATTGTATGAATCGCCATAAATTTGAATGAGGTTGAATTACTCTCGAAAAGAATCAACGATTTTTGAGCTGAAAATAGAAAATTGCTAAGTGTCAATGTGAAATCGTTCTTTACCTTCGGCAAAATCATTCCTGTTCTATGTACCCTCTCTAACTGACCACACTGTAGGAGCTGTTATCTTGACCCCTTTCAATTTTACACTTTTATTTTCTAAGCTTGAAATTTCAACTTTCGTCGATATGCCCTCCGTGTACGCATCCTCAAAGTACATAAAAATAAGTTCTACATTTTACAACTCATTTTCAAAAAACCATCCTTTAGCATATAGTTACTTAGACAGGTCGTTGGCTAAAATTTTTTAATCTTGTTTATTCAAATATAATGCTTGGTAAATCATTCCGAGCATTGAAAAATCGAGAAAACTATGTTGTAACTGTGAAATACTGATCATCTTTAAATAAGTTTTTTCACTATCTTCAGCTACTCCAAATGTTTTGTCAGGTTTTTCATTTTCCAAAATTTCTTCATATTCTTCTTTGGTAAGCTCAATAGCATAGAGTTGTGCTCGATGTGACGATAATGTAGCAGCCAATTGTCGTTGTCCAACGTATTTAAAACGTGTTGTGTCATTAATGGTTATACCACATTCTTCCTCTAGTTCATGTTTAGCAGTGAGTTGTGGATCGGTGTTCAATGTAAATGAGCTGCCACTAGGTAGTTCGTAGACAAAACCATCTGAGTTATTGACAGGACTACGAAATTCTTTAATTACAGCAATCTTAATGTCACCATCATTATCTTTATCTTTGTAATAAGCTAAAACAGCACTAATATCTTTACGAGCGAAGACGAACTCATTTTCTTTGTATCGTTTTTCTACTTCAATCCAAATTTTGACCCACAATACATAGGAGAAGACTTGTCTAGATTTACTAAAGTCGACATGATGTAATAGTTTTGCTTTTTCCAGACGATTTCCCACTAGTTTCAAATTGGAATACCACGATTGGAAATGTTCTGTTTCCCAGATAAATAGTGGAATGTAAACTTCGCCATTAGTTCTGTATGCACCACTGTTGAGTAGAGATGCAGCATAATGAAGCGTATCTGCTAACGAAGAAAACACGGGTAATTTTAAATCTTGTATACGTTTATCTAAGTATTGACATTTTTCAGCGTTTTCTGGACGACCGTATACAATTTTACCCGAATGAAGATCCTCACCGAACTCTACGTTTGTGGTAAATCCTGGCATTTCTCCGTCAATATTACGAGGAACCCAAAAGACAATCAAATCAGCTACATGACGGCACTCACATTCCCATGAAATCTGATTGTCGTAGGTCCACGTAGAAGGATTATGACCTGCACCATAAAAACGTTGTTCAGGAATTGGAATGAAAACAGTTCCATTGTAATTAATCGGGGATGAAGAGAGATACGAAAGAGCTTCATGACGCCAATCGATGATATCTTTTCTTCGTGGAGATGGACCCGCTAAGAAAATTGATTTCGTAATAACAGAAGGAACGGGATGATCGGAAAAGACGAGTTGCATAATTTATTCGTCTAAAGAGAAAAAAAGAAAGAAAATATGCAATGTAAAAATGGGCAATCGCACACGTGTATCGTTACCATCGAGCAAGACAGACGAAGGAAAAAGAAAAAAAAGAAAAAGAAAAAGAACACGGCAATGAAAGCTAGTTCGTTATAGATGATTGATCTCATGGAATAATAGACCAGAATTTACTAGTAATTGAGATATACCAAGAGCTGAGCCGTATATATAAATCGGTTGCGATTGAAATGCAAATGTGGAAACTGGAATATGAAAGCGATAATGAGTGCCTGTTGTTTGACATGATTGTGACACAGCTGATTCTGACATGGCATTCGATAACCAAGATCCAATGAACTGTGATTGAGAAGTACCTCTTGGTCCGCCAAAATAAACGTCCACAGCTATAGGAACTAATGATCCTACAACACATGCCCATCCATTCAAAGAATCAGATGCATGTGGTATATCAATCACTCCTATTATTGAAGAGCCTGTTTGCTTCGGTGCCGTGTTGTTATTCCAACAGTACGGACTGATAACTGATGCATTAGCGTCAAACGGATTTTGAATTAAATCGAATCCTTCACTTGCTAATCTCCAAGTTTCTGGATGAATTGGAGTACCAACACTTCGAATAGCGTCAATAGGAATGTATAGAGGTTTTGTATAGTTACAAAGAGAATGTCTGTCAGGAGTGCTTGCCAGAGCAAATTCTTCAGTTGTTTGTTCATCAGGAACTGTAAATGATGTGATAATTTGTGTCAAATTACCATTGATGATAAAAACTTTACCATAGTTGAATATCCACACATCAAACTGGTCAACGAATTGCCATTCAGGTCCAGCACCGCCAAATCCAAGAAACAGATGATCTGTAACAGTTGATCGGTTATACGGTACAAAGCCAGTGGGTGTCCACTGCTCTGTTTGTAGCGGTGGAAAAAGTGGACTCGTGGAACGTATACAATAGATTCCACCACCATGAGAAGACGCTCGACCTGTTGTATCTGTGTAGAGCATCCAAAACATGCCATCCTTGAATACAACTGACGGTTGTCCAGCTCCATACAACGAATCCCTAGTAATCATTGCACCTCGAACAATTGGAAGTCCATTGTTGAGTCGTGTAAAGGTATAACCGTTGTCAGTACTTTCGGCTACACCGATTGCAGTTCCACCAAAGACAGTCTCATTACAGATATTATGACAATTTCGTGACGTAAAAAAAGAGCAATCGCATGCTCCACCATAGTACAAATATATTTTTCCACTTCCATCACTCACTACACTTGGATCACATGTATGAAATGAATCCCAATCATCTCCATTGTGTGTTGATTGAAAAACAAATGATTTTTGTGCAGTAAGGGGATTCCATTGTTGTCCTACTTTTGTATACCATGGCCCGTGCATACTCGAACCTTCGGCATAATAGACGGTGTCTCCAATATGATCTTTTTGACCACCAGCACACCAGTACGTTCTGTACTTTTGTCCTTGTAGTACAGATGAGAAATCATAGATAACCGATGGAGAATAGTTGTAGTCTAAGGTTCCATCGGGATAATCGACCCACAGAGTTGGTGTTGCACCTCCACGATAGTTAGTAGAAGTGAAAGAACTATTTATGGTATCGCATGACGATACGAGCAAGAAGATGAGATAGAAAGTGGTAACCAGATGCATCGAAAAATGAAGCTTACATATGAAGAAACACCAAATAGTGTAAAATTTATTTTCAAAAAAAAACCTTATCATTGTGTTAATGATAACAATGAAAACGTGGCCTAACTCAGTAAATAGATATACTTTAGTGTCACTGATTTTAAAAGCGTTCTGGTGTAATTTGTCGAGTGCGTCTGTGTGCAGTTCGAAAATATACGCCGATTTGAACCACAAGAGGAGCAAGAAATCTGAGTGAAACAGTTAAGCCACCATCTATTTAAATACAAATGCATTTTTTTTTATAAAAAATGAAATTTTAGAAAATATTCTTCTTACATAAACCAAGAAGGTTTGTACAAATGGCTAATGGATTCTTTGCATCCATAGTTGAATAAGTACATTTTTCCAAGTTACATGTATCAAAATATTGAGTATAATTAATTTGATTTGTCCACTTTTCTAGCATGAAACGATCAATAATGTAATTCAATGTTGTGTTTATTGAATATTGACTCGATGCAAATGGGTCGAGAGAATTAAGTGACATATTTTGTAGATTTAATGTTTCCTTAATTTCATTTAAACATGTTTGATTATAAAAACATTCGAGTGTTGACAAACGTAATGAAGTGATTGGTAAACAACCAATATACATTCCAGATATGATTGTATGATTTTTAATGATAAGTGAGTCTTTACAAGTTAATGATTGTGCCGTTCCACATGAACAATTATCTAAATCAAACAGAGTGAATAGAGACAACGAAAATACAAATTGAAATTTTACTGTATGATCTTGATTTTGTATACAAAGCATTTGATCCATTTGGATCAGGAATAAAATACCAATTTGTTCCATAGATAGACATTAATTGATTTCCTAATATAATATCAATAATAAAAGAAAGACTACTTTTAAATGTATTAATTGTTTTATTTTGAAAATCTTCTATAAAAGATTCTGTTTGTTGAATAAGTTGTTTTTCTGTTAATAAATTAATGCTAATAAATTCCATTAAATTAAAGTTATTTATGGAATTGGATAGTGTTGTATTAGCAGTCTGACAGAATGATCGCAGTAATGTGAAATGTGATGCAAGTACACCTATATGTACTGAATTTCCCATGCTCGACTGAAACAAAGCTTCTAACCATGCATTAGAGATAAAATTACTTGAACAAATCTATTGAAAATTTTAAAAAAAAGAACAAAATCAGAAGAAAATTTTTTTTACTTGATATAAATTAAAATCTAATGATGTAAATGTTTGAAATGGTATAGCAATTTTCGAACAAGGACAAGTAAATTCATCGAGATTTTGTGATTGATATTGTTCAATAATATTAATTGATGAATTTTTAACTTCAAAATTTGACTTTGCTCCATTTAAACCATTGTAGGCACAAACAATTGTAAGACTGATTGTCCAGAAAATTATATACAAACGAGTTGCAACAATTTGATTACGACGATTGTTAATATTTTCATTTGTTTCAATATTCTGGAAAAAATTCATTTCACGAATTCTTTTAATTAAACGACGATACCAACGATCTAATAGTTAGCCTTAATATTTACTTCTCATAGATGTGTAGTTGTAACTTACCTTGATAAGTTGCCATAATAGTTTCTCTTTGCTTGTTTAGAAACCACCTAATCAATTGAATCATTAGTGGAATTAGGATTTTAAGAACAACAGATAAACCACCGAAAAGACCAGTAATAGTTGTAATAATAGTTGAAATATATAGATTTTTTGTTATTGTATAAAAACATTTGACTGGATTACAATTTTTATAATATGAATCATAATTAATCTGATCATTCCATTCTTCAATTCCAAGTGCATTCATTATTGTCAAAATACTTGAATTAATAGGAAATCGTGATGTTACATTTGGGTTCATCGTAAAATTAGATATGGGAAATGAGCTAAGATCTATATTTTGCAAATATTGTATACCACTAAGACTAAAAAAATTAAAAATATATGCGTTAACTATTTGATAAAAGTATTAGCATACATTGCACGAGTACACCCTTTATCATAAAAACAGTCTAGCCGAAACGCCAACACTGTACCGAGGGGATAACAACTTATATGAATGTTGGCATTGGGCATACTACATGTATCTGTAGATCCATAGGTAGAAGTATAATTACAATACTTATCAAGTGATATTGTACATAAATCTGATGTTAAAGCACAATTGCATGATTTATTCATTGGATTGATCCATCGCATTTGTATTCTATCTTCTTCATTTATTAATGAACTATTATAAATAAGTTCTGCATTAGTAAAACCACCTGATAATAATTGATTTCCTTGTATTATACCTTGCGATAATTCTAAAATGGGTGCCATCGTCGTAAGTAGTGAAGTTTCAAAATTTCTTATTGATATATTTATACTTGAAACAAACTCATCTTCATGTGTTAAATATGTACTTAGATATGTTTCTGTTAGATATGCTGTTATTGATTCAGTAATTACACGTACACCAACTTCACAAAATATACGTGCTGCATAGTATGGAATTTCAGACGCCAAAGACAAAACAAATCCACTTATAATATATAAATTAGTGAGCGGAGCATAATGAACATCCTTAAAATATGACGGCCACAAAGTGTAACAAAATTGATGAAATCTGGGTGAAAACGAGATAAACACTGAATAATTACTAATAGTTTGTTGACATTGACATGTTAAACTTGGATATTTATCAACAAATTTACGGTATGTATCTATGATGGTGAGTCGATCTAAATTATTTACTCAATTGATCAAAAATAAAATGGATATATTTGTCTTACGGTATAAGTAAGATTATATGGAATAATCGATGTATATAGTGCAATAATTGTACAACCAATTATCATCAATAAAATATAGATTCGAGTTGATAGAATTCCATTTTGTCGTTTATATTCATCAAGATGTGCTTCTTCAAATAAATTAAAATTCATACTTGTCTCGAGAATTGTATTGTAAATTTTTTTGATATTGGTAGAATTCAATTTTTTTGACAAAGCATTTAAATTATTTATTCTGCTGTATGATGATCTCTGAGAACATTTTTTTCTTATTGCTTGATAAGATTAACAATAAACATTGAAATCATTTGTAATGCTACAAATAGACCGCCCATTAATGATAAGATCGTCAATATAACAAATGTAGCATCGCCTTTTGAACTATAAGAATAAAGACATTTATTTGGTTTACATTCTGAATAAAATAATTCGAATTTTTTTGTAATTGAAATAGTTTCAATGAATAATTGTTGAATAAGAAAATCAATTGTCGTATTATTTGAGTAAACACTGTTTATATCATGATTTAATGGTTGAATATTTTCAATATTGATAAATAATTGTGATAAGCAATAATCGTCATAAAAACATTCAAATGTTGACTGTAAAATAGATCCGTAAGGCATACATCCAGCATATAGACCTCGTATTGGTTTTGAAGATATAATTGATGGATTCACTATACCATAATATTCATATGAATCATATCCAGTTAAATTTGGATATATTCCTGATGGATATACACAAGTTGATTCGTCAGTACAATAACATACGTCAGACTCGGTAACACTATTCAAATCTGGTGAATATGTCCAATTTTTAAAATATCTATATACGTATATTAAAAAACATATATATTTTTTGTAATCAAAATAAATTTACTTAGCAGTGTAAAATCCTTGCTGTTGATTGTTAATATTCATATAGAAAAAATTACCACTCAATGAATTAAAGACTATGCTTGCATGAAGAAAGATTTGAAAATATTCTTGAATTTGTTTTTGCTTGGAAATAACCGATTGTATAGCTTCATCAACAAGAATATTAATTTGTGAATTGATTGCATCTCTAGTAATCATTTTTGGAATAAACATTCGATTCGATAAGAGAACATCTAATGTTTCGGTAACCATGATTTGAGATGAACGACATTGTGATGCAATTAATTGTAATTGTGATGAAATCACTCGACGTATGTCGAGAGAATAGTATATATTTGGTATTGGATTTGATATCGATGAAATAAACTCATCGGTTACGAAGATACTCGTGCAAATCTAAATAAAATTTTATGTGAAGAGAAAACGAATATTTATTTACTTGATGATACGAAATAGTAAAGTTAACGAATTTGTTAATTTGAATTGATGTTTGTGAGCAAGAACAACTTAATGTTTTCGAATAATCAGCATAGAGTTTTTCAAATGTTGATTGAGATGGATTCTTCACTTGGACATTTGATAATCTTAAAGTTAAACCTGCATAACCAACTAAACCAATTAAACTCATCAGAAAAAATATACTGAAAAGTCTCGTAGCAAACAATTGATTTTGTTGTATTTCAATTGTATCATCATCTTTTTTTATGTAGATATTTGCTGTTTTCAAATATTTAATACAACCGCTCAACATACTTTTCCAGGAAAAAATGTCTTTGAAGGACATAGTCATGAAGTTATTTATTAACAACAACTAATGTTGCTGAGTAGTTTTGACGTCTTTCATCAATTAACAAAACTAATTTCATATAGTCTTTCATAGGTGAACAAATATAACTACTTATATTCACACAGATACTGATTTCAATTCATATAACAATGCCTGAAGACAAGTCATATGATCCTTATGTTGTCGATGAATATATATTTCTTTTCAAGTTCTATATTCAATTTAAAAGAAACAAAAAACACCCTCAACACCCTCACCCTCAAAATTTATTCTTTAAATGAAGAGATAAATGACTAAGTAAGAATTCTTTGTGATAAAAGTCACAAGTTCTTATTAGTAGTTGGTAGCATAGTGAAAGGGGGAGCTTGGAGGAGCTCAGCTTCCCCTACAAGACTTTCTTCTTTTAGCTATGGCACTTTTAAATTTTTTAACATAATTCAAGTTTAATACTTTTGGTGTAAACAGCCTAATCAAAGTTTCGCTTTTCAAAACTTTCATGTTTTCATTAATTGAATATATGCAGTACGAAATATCAAGGTTCGATCACACCAATAGAGTATTTCTATCAGAAATATAGTCGACCATTGTGTTTTTAAGGGATTCTGTACGGTAAAAGAAATAAATAATTCGAGAATATTCGACAAAAATTATCTCTGGTCGTATTGTTAAAAATACTCTTGTGATATATGTGAGATAGAAGCAGATTATTATGAGCAGTTGTTTAAAAAATCTATTATTTGTCTTCCTCTCGTTTCCCTCGAAGAATTACTTCAAATGATTGAGAAGACAAAAAAGAAAGAAAAACAGTTGATGCTAGAGGTTTAAAGTCTGTCACATTGGTCGTTTCTTCTAAAACTATTTCACGTATCATTTCAATCTGGCATTCTTCCCTCAACATGGAAAGATTAGCAATCAATGCTCCTGTTTCTACGGTATTTATTGATTTTCGTTCCGCATTCGATATGTTATGACACGCGAATTGTATTGGTAAATTAAGAAGACTGACTGAGTAATTGATGCTCTTTTATTGAAATATACAAGTGTCGTTCTCATTGGTTCAATATAGAAAAAGGAGGTCCTGAAGGGAGTGTTTTGACTCCTACACTTTTTATTGCTTACTATTGTACAAGCCAACGAAGCAAAAAAACAAACTGTGTTTCACTGGGATCGAATAATCCACAATACAATCGACTACCAGTCAGTTTTTCGTGTACAAGTCGATTGCCCATTTCATGATGGTCTATATTTGGATAGAAACAGATCAAATGAAAAGAAAGCGTATTTACGAAACGCTCTTTTATACTTACGAGTAATAGTTTCGGCTAGTGATCCTAATGTTGAATTGACATATTCGTATTCACCGCAAGGACATGTCATTACATAGATAATATTTGTGGTATCACAAATCTAAATGAAATTCAACAGAATTAATTACTACTGAAAGTATCATGTGTGTGTTATACTGCTGGACAATTTAAATATGTTGTATAGCCATTTGAGAATCGATGTGTCGAAGTTGATGTGAAATCAGCCACAGGTCATGGTTGACTTTTCTCTGATTGACTCAGTGGATGACAGCATGGACATATTTATATATACGAGTGGTTCGATTTAATAAAGTCGGAGATTTATACACACACACAACCATCGTCTTTTCTCTCTCATCCTCTCACTCTAACAATATATAACAATTTTTTTTCTTTACCAAAAAAACTCCAATAATAATGTCAACTTGTTGTTTGTATATCTATTGGACACTAGCTCGAAGTAGAATGTGTATGACAACCAGTTCAATAATATGTAGCATTGACTTGAAGAAATCTAATCATCGACTACAACACAATCATTCTTTTTAACGTTATCAAAATCTTTATAAAATGAGTAGAATCATTCAATATAATCTCGAGAACTATAAGCATATTTATAGCGTACTAGAAATGGAGATGGAAATTGGATCACAACATCTGATTCCTCCAACTGTTTCATGAATTATTGCTTATGCTATTGATATTTGGGCACCTGTTTTCACTAGCATATGAGAAATTCGTTCGCAATGAAAAACAAAAACTATATTTTGTCTTGTCTTTTTTTTAAAGGACTGCATTTTTTTAATTCTGTCTTTAAAATAAAATTTTCCTTTAACAAAAGAATTTAATTGTGAAAAGTAGATATAGGTTTAGGTTTTGTGAGGGTGTGAGAGATGAATACATGTTCCGTCGAGTTGATTATCAGCTGAACAATGTTAGAATAATTATGCAGTGAACGAAGCTTGTAACAACTTGTCATTAAATGCTGTTTGATCATACATCGTTTAGATCAAAAGTTTCATTTGCAAGCATTTTGTCGTCGATAGATAGAATGTGTCTTTGAAATGATGATTCGAGCGATTTTTCGGTAGCAATGGAATCTTTTTTTTTGCTTAAAAAACAGTCAAAATACGAAAAACATTTTTTCACCCTCACTCTCACTCTCAAAATTTTTATTAAGATAAAGGAATCAATTTAAATCAAAAACTAATGTTTATATCTTGATTATTGATATGTATAAGTATAAGTTAATCGCGAGCCTGTGGAGTTCATCACGGGATTAGAAACTCCTGTCGCGTTATCAATCAATTCTTCACTTATATGTTCTTCATACCACGACCCATTGTGATAGACAAGACGACCATTTGGTTGTCTCTTATCATTTTTCCATTGACCTTCAAATTGCATGCCATTAGGCCAAGTGGAAATACCTTTTCCATTTCTTTCAAATCATCTTTCCAATGTCCTTCATATCGACGACCGTCTGGCCATGTGTAAACACCTTTTCCATGCTTTTTACCTTGTTCCAAATCACCTTCGTAGTTCGGATCCAGAACCATTCCAACTAAAAATACGATTTTAAAAACAATTTTTTTTATCGATGGACAAATCGTATGTACTTTGTTCGAAATTTGGTATTAATATACGACAATAGTCCATGTTATTTTTGCAACTATAGAATTTTAATAAATATTAATGAGAAAATAATAAACTCTAATTGCCCTTGTATGAATTCTTGTTGTGTTATTTTTCCAGCTCGTTTCTTATCGCAAGTATCGAGAATTTTCTTTGCAAGCATTTTAACATTTTGCATTTCACAAGGTTTGCCGAGAAGTTCACCAATAGCAGTAATAATATGAAGTATTTCCTTTCGATCGATTTCACCTGATTTATCATAATCAAAAATATTGAATGCCTATAATTATAAATACAAAATATTTTGAAAGAACAGGAAAAAAAATGCATAAACTATATGCTTACGAGACCAAGACTTTCTTCAAGATTATCCATTTCATGAATATGCATTACAACAATATATTCAGTAAAATTTAATGATCCACTATTATCTTTGTCAAATTGACTAAATGCATATCGACAATAAGTACTTGTTTTGCCACTAAAATATATCAGTATTGAAAAAAATACGTGTGTGCATTATGCAATCCTACTTTGAAAATACTTTCTGAAAAGCATTTGCAAACACTTCTCTTGACATTTTTCCATCAGGATTAAAACAAGAATAAAGATAAAATTTTGTTTTTGTTCATATAAAATCTCTATGCTATTATCATTATCATTTCTGCTTACCATAATTCCATGAATTCAGCATGCATTTCTCGCAGTTTATCTTCATCCAAACTATCGACTTCATGTAGAAGATCATCGATTTGTTGCATAGTCAATTCTAAAAAAGAGACAATATACCAAGGGGGAAAAAGCCATTCCGGCATTCCCTGCATTCCCATCCATTCCGGTGCACCAAAAATCATCATTATAATATTTTAAGTTGTCTTTTGCAAAACATCAGCTAACTTTTGGGTAATTAGCAGATCTATCGCATTTACAGATTCCAAAAAGTATATAAAGTGAATATAATGTTTTATTACGTAGTTATATATTTTTTCATGGACAAAGTATAGCTAAAAATTATTGTATCTAACAAAGGTTAGCTGAATAATGACAGTATTCATCTGACTACATCCACTTACCTCGAATTAAACCGAGAAGTTGTGATTGGAAACTCAAAAAGCATTGCATTTTAATGATACCTGAAGGATTATCGAGCAAGTTGAATCTTTATAGGTGTATTATGAATGAAAATATAGATATAGAAGAGATATCTAGATACAACCAACACGAGATTAATACGTTGACAATAACAAAAAAAATGTTCATATAAATCTATTATTCGATGCATGATTTCTCAGTTACGTCGACA
>Ga0209914_1002397_pt1 | contig 15651 bp, 7 predicted proteins | sample ThiBiot_500_plan_FD_183949 | JGI IMG/M metagenome (GOLD analysis project Ga0209914, IMG submission 183949) | Wastewater bioreactor microbial communities from Cape Town, South Africa - Thiocy_cont_500_plan (SPAdes) | ecosystem: Engineered > Bioreactor > Thiocyanate-remediating > Anaerobic-Aerobic ...
GCAGAACCTCTCGCACCAGACTTGGCAGGCTCGGAAGCAGAACCTCTCGCACCAGACTTGGCAGACTCGGAAGCAGAACCTCTCGCACCAGACTTTGCAGACTCGGAAGCAGAACCTCTCGCACCAGACTTTGCAGACTCGGCTGCAGAACCTTCAGAATCAGACTTGGCAGGCTCGGAAGCAGCACCGCCAGAACCAGACTGTGCGGACCCCGAAGCAGTACTTCGCGGTATAGATCGGGAAGAGTAGACATCCCACCAACATCCACAACGGGTGTGAATGCAGCATGGTACCAAGAGTAGTATCAAAATAGCGACGCCTACGCCAGCAAAGACCAGCCCCGAGAACGACTTGGAGACTAACGAAAGAATTGGATCTTCGGTAAAAAGGTACTTGAATGTTACAGTGCCGTTACAAGGCCGAGTAACTACCACCGAAGAGTTTGTAGAAAAAGGCTGTTCCATGGAGGGCGTGGTAGAGGTGGTGGTGGTATTCCAGTTGCAACTGGCGACAAGATTAGAATTGATTGCCGTATGACTCAAGGAGGCGATTGCCGGGCCCAGGGGAGCAAGGATCGACAGCATCACGATAAAGTTCACCATCAAACCGCAACAGATGAGCGGAACCACACGAAATGGTGACTCAAGATATTTGGAGTTCGCTCGAATCTTATGATACGTGCTTTCGGCAGCTTGTTCTTGAGTTTGGTTCGCAAGGCGATGGCTTAGATACGCCGCAGCAGCATATCCACCTCCCGAAACAGAGCTTACTTGTTCAACATCCACGCGAGTAGCCAAGCGGCGGAGAACCCCGCTTGCGACTGCCGCCGCACGAATGCCACCTCCGCTCAGACAGAGCTTCACTGGGGGCGAAGAGGCAATGACTTTAAAGTGGTTAGCGTGGTATCCCAGAATGTATCGCTTCGCGTCGCCCGCAGGCTGACCCTCTTGTTTCCTGTAGACATTACTGATCAGGGTGCCTTCATTGTTGAACTGAAACACTTTGAGCTCAACTCCGAGAACGTTGGTAATAGCACAAATTTCGGGTTCTCCTGCGTACAAATCCTCGAGAACCGCTTCAAAGTATTCGTTCTCTGACGTAATACGTCGATCCTTCGGCCTGAATTTATTGGCGTCATCAATTTGACCCTCAAGCACTGGGGGATTTCTGCGGAACTCGTCGTATACCAGTCGGCGCAGTTGCGGCACACTCCTCAATCGCGCGGGGTTTTGGCGTCTTTCCCACCAAGCGATGCAATGAAAGAAGCAGTCAGGAGCGCCACCAGCTTCAATCACTCGATAATGAGGACGCTTCTCGCGAAGTACGCGTTCAAAGTCATTCCATGTAAGTGCCGCCCCGTCGCCCATTGATCCACTTGCAAAGGCTGCTTGAGAACCGCAGCGCCACGCAACACAATACGATTGATGGCCCAACCAAGTGATTAGATGTTCGATTGTTCTGCGTTCGACCTGCGACTCACATGCAACACACATACGTATGCTGTGTTCTGTCAGTGCGGGGACCCAAACTCACGAAGGGCTTTCGTTTGCCCCCTCTCGTTGTACCAATGCAGGAGCTCTCCGAAGCAAACAACTTACTCCCACACTTAGGTCCCGTTCCTCAGCTCTCCCCGCTCGTCCGCTGTCGCAATCTCCTCGAAATGTGGACCGCTATTCTCTGCTACCTACTTGGGGCAGTGATAACACTGGGCTACGTTGGATTCTCATTCTGGGATATCCGAGAGTCGTATTGTTACTGCTGCGATGACGGCCATAACAGCTTGCACCAATGTCGTGTGCTGGCGTTCGGTTACGGCCTCGATGCCATCCGCATACTTGTGTTTTGTCTAGTGGACTATGCGACTCTTTGGAAGACGATTCACAGTGAGAGATCGAGGTGCTTTCGTTGTCCAGATGACCTATGGCATCCTGTCTCCATCGCATGGCTCGCAACCGTACTCACGTTCGTAGCCTATTCGGTGTACACATTCCCTGGATCTTTTGCGGTCCCCGGCCCTGCGTCCACGGTAGATATTGGAAAGCTGATTTTCCGGCTTCTGTTTGTGTTCTTTGTCCATCTTGGAGCTTCATTGCACTTTATTGCTGGCGTCCACTTCTTGGAGCAAGCCCGCAAGGAAGTTGAGTCTGTTCAGCGTGTGGCTTCGGGAGCCACTTACACTCTTCAGAGCATCCTTTCATACAGCACTTACATGCTTCGCAAGTGTCTCAACTTTGTTCGAAACTACTGGGAACTAGAATCTTGGCCTTGGTATCACTTTGCATGGTTCGCTACCAGCATCCTATGGATCGTTGGAGCCGTTGCATTCATTGGAGTAGCAGAATACTCCGTGATACAAACAGATCAAATGTCTATCTTGGTGTTACTGGGTTACTTTGTCGTCAAGGTCCTTGCTGGGATATTGCCCTTGATGCACTTTGCCTTGTTTTCTATCTCAGTTGGCCAGTACAATGCCGAGGTTCAGCACACACGTTCCTACATTCCTGATGATAAAGTAGATTTCCCCGTTGGACGCGCGGATATCAACATCGCCGCTGGCGCCCCGGCATGCCTAGAGTACCCCAACCGCCCGGCAAATCTCCCACAGATTCCTGAAGAGCCAACATTTACGGTACTCCAGGACAACGCCAATCTGAACCTTCGTCGCGGTTGGACTCAGGCGAGAGCAGAGCTGCATTACAAATTGACTGAGAATGTAATTACTGGCTTCAGACTGTTGTCTGCGTTGGTTTCGATCACGATCCTCACAAACTTGGCCCGTTTTTTCGTTACCGCCGTGTGCCAAGACGGAAACTCGTCGTGGTACTGCAGTTTTAGCCCCAGTACAAACTCTTCCATCGCGCAACTTGTTGATGCTGGTTGTACGTGCTTGTCCGTCCCTGTTGGCAACCAAACAATCTCCCACAACACTTGAGAGCTCTGTGCACTGGTAAGCTCAATCCTCCAACAAGACTGCGCCGATCTCCTTACGACACAATAAAATGACAACAAAGCAACAGAACAGAGGAACAGTATCCAGATGGGAGGGAAGAACAGGCTGCCACACAGGAGGGCTACGTTGGGGAGGCTTGGTATGCGCGCGTACTAAGTAGGCTGGAGCTCTCGTTTGCTTTGTCGGTATCGCGGCGCCTACTCTATCGGCAATGTTGGACTGCCTCAACAAGGTTTCCTTCCTTCCCACCCCCACTCCTCTCGTGTCGCACACTGAGCCATGGGTTCCTGCACCATGTACTCGTGTGCGCTGCTGATATTGTTGGTGGCCTTGCTCGTGAGCGTTTCCTTGCCCCACAAGGCCCTTGGCGCCACAGTGGTGCATGTGAGTACCGATGGAGCCGACTCGCCGTCGTGTGGCTCTCTCGAAGCTCCATGCTTGTCGATCTCGTTCGCCATGTCGAATGCATCGGAGCCTGGAGACACGATCATGGTTGGGGATGGTACTTTCTCGATGCAGTACCAAACCGACGCTCGAAACACGAACCAGACCTTGCGCGCTACCAACCCTCACATGGTTGTGATTCATTGCGCCACTGCATCACAACCAGCCCTGTTGGTGTTGCATGCTCTCGTGATTGATGGCCTCGTCTTTGAGCGATGCACCAATCGCAGTGTGGTTCTCGATCGTACTGAAAGTGTGGTCGAGTTTCATGGCTGTATCTTTCGAGACAACTCGTTGGCGATCGGTCCCTCCCACATACCGCCGTACGGCCTGCCTGTTTCAGGAGGAGCCGCCCTCATGGCAAACGATCCTGATCTGCTGCTTGTTCGAGATTGTGAGTTTGTCAACAACAGCATCACTGCGACGGAGAGCGCTTCTTCCACTGAGATGATTGGTGGCGCAGCGATACTTGCCTATTTCAATGGCAGTCGCAAAGCCCGAACGATCGAAATCTCAGGTGGGAGGTTCCTCTCAAACCAGGTCGACTTGTCATTGGCCCAAATTGATGATTTGGCTTTCGGGACTGTAATGTTGGGTGGCCGAGGTACCAGCCTCATCACTCAAAGCAGGTTCGAGGCAAACCGCGTCTTGGTAGGATCTGCCGCTGCGGGCACGGGTGCTGCATTGGGCTCCAGACGAACCGGACTCACAATCACCGATTGCGAGTTCCTGGCCAACACTGTTTCTTCTTGGATTCAAGTTCCGAAAGGATCATTTCGGGAAGCAGGGCTGGCTGTTGGAGGCGCGTGCTTTCTTGCAGACCTTTGGTCGTCGATAGAAGGATGCACCTTTCGCAACAACACTGCCAAAGGAGAAAAGCCGGACTCTTCTTCGACTGGAGTTTGCGCCGCCCAAGGAGGTGCTCTGTTTGCATTTGATACAGAGCAGCTGGTCATAGAGAACTCAATCTTCGAGGCCAACCAGGCGATCGGAGCCAACATTCAATATATTGGCTCCAGCGACAACGGATTTGCTGAAGGTGGAAGTGTTTTCGTTGAGAAATCAAAACAGACCACCATACGTGATTGCAAGTTCTCAAACAATCGAGCCATTGGCGGCACTCGCGCGCACGGGAACGGAGGAGGCTTCTTCTCCTTGGATGGCAAAGAGATACTGTTGGAGAGCTGCTCGTTCGAGGACAATTTGGCCATGGGAGGAAACAACACCAACGAAAACGAGCCTGCTGCATTGAACATGCCAGCTGGTGCAGCAAACGGTGGTGGGTTTGAAGCGGCTTCATCGAAAGTTACTCCGGTCGTTACGATCCACAATTGCTCGTTTGTGCGCAATCAAGCAAGGTCAGGCGATGGACTCTTGAATGCCGCTGGGAATGGCGCCGGAGGTGCGTTGAAGCACATAAACGGTGCACTCACGGTACTTGAATCGTCCTTCATCAACAACTCGATCATTCTTGGAAGTACTGCGTCTTCCAACATTGGAGTTCAAGCAGACGGTGGAGCCATCAACTCGCTCCATCGTCCCAACCAGGATCTCATTATCTCCTCGACTTCCTTCATTGGAAACGGAATCACTGGTGGCGACTCGGGAGTCCTCACGCCGTTTACGCCAAACATTGTTAGAGGTGGAGCCGTGATGGCCACGATGAACAAAACATCGACGCTGAATGTTACGGGATGCAAGTTCATCAACAACTACTTGAGATTCGTTCCAGTATCCGGCTATCCTTTTCAATACATTCAACAAGGCCAGGCGAAAGGAGGAGCTCTGGGTTTTGGAAGTGAGACCCCTTTCGATGCGTATCTCAGTGACAACGAGTTCTCGGACAACCTTATCGATTGCTCTCCAAAGACAAAGCTTGGAAGTACCTGCGGTGGAGCAGCAGTCATGTCATACAAGTGTGGAATACGTATTTCGCGTTGCAACTTTACTCGAAACGCTGTCATTGCCTCGGCAGGAACCGTTTGGGGAGGTTCGATCATTCATTCAACTGGCGTAATCACAATGTCAGAGTGTCGATTCTCGTCAAACTCTGTCGCTTTACAACCTCAAAGCTGCCAGTTCTGGAGTGATGGAACCAATGCCGCAGGCGGAGCACTGTTTGCCATGGACTCGGGGCTCGTTGGGGAGCTCTCGGTGTTTAACAACAACACTGCCACAATCTCGTGCCCTCTGTTCACTCGCACACAAGCAAGTGGTGGTGCAATTTGGACGGGTGGTCTTGAGTTGACTGCGTGCGCCTTCTTGGACAACTCAGTTGTGGGTCCAAATGCTACTGGTGGAGCGATCGGTAGATCTCCTGTCATTGCAGACAATGCTCAATTCAGTCCATCCACCATCGAACAGTGTGTGTTTGAGAGAAACTCAGCTCAGGGACTACTGAATCCCGAGTCATCGCCAAGTGGAGCTTCCTTTGACTGCTTGGCGGCAGGTGGTGCGATCGGATTCGTTACTCCGGCCAAAGAAACCCTTTCGATTCGAGGTGCAATCTTTCGTGATAATCAAGCTGCTGTCGGTGGCGCCATTCATTTCGCTAGCTCCACCAAAGGTTCCGGTTGGATCTCAATCGAGAATGGAACCTTTACCAACAATCATGCTCGTCTCGATGGAGGAGCTCTTGCATTTGGTCTCGATCCATGTCGGTGGCCAGAATCGACTGCCAATTCCACGACCAACTCGTGGCCCAAGGCAGAGAACGTCAATCTCTTCAATATCTCAATCACGAGCAACTCTGCCGATCGATTTGGAGGAGCGACTTGGGTTTCAGCATTCACTCCAGCAAGTTGGTTCAATCACACTACGATTGACAACAACTCTGCTGGAACTGCTGGTGCTGCTTCATTCATCATTGATGCTCGTTCCCTTGCTCAGCTTCAACAAATTGATACGTCCGTTACCAATAACTCGGCCCCTTACGGAAGCGAATGGGCGTCACTCATTCAATCTCTCGAAAGTGAAGGAGAGAACGAAATTTATGTCTTTCCAGGTCAGCGATTTGTACTGCAATTCTGGCTTCTTGATCACCTCGGACAACGAGTGAATCGATCAGAATTGTCGTTACACCTTTCAAGCCCAGCAATTCAATCGCAAACTCTCGTTTCAGGTGTGCCGGGTGACTCGGTATCGAGCGTACCCGAGTCTGCGACATTCGAGTTCCCGAATGCACGAGTCATTGGAAACTCGTCAGTGATTGGTGAGTCGTTCGTGGTGCATGCCAACGTCCAAGTGCAGCAGCAACAACAAGACTTTGGAACCAACATTTCGATTGGAGTAGTTGGTTGTCCTCCACCGTACTATTTGAATCGGGTCGAATGTCAACTCTGCACCTCGACCAGCTACTTGCTCGACTCAAACTCCGACGAGTCATGCATTGATTGCCCCGAAGGCTCGAGCATTCCTTGTGTACAACCAAACGACCAAGATACAGGATTCTCAGTGAGCCCAGGCTTGTGGCTATCTCCATCGCTCAGCAAGCCCTCGAGGCTGTTGCCGTGCTACACGACCAAGAGTTGTCGCAATGTAGAGTGCCTTCGCTCACTCTCGATCGCCAATGGATCATGGTCGATTCAGTGCATCCCGTTGGATCCCGAGGAGACAAGTATCGGATGGCCGAGTGACACTCAATGTTCGCCTGGATATTCCGATCGATTGTGCTCTCGATGCTTCCAGAACGAGACAATGTGTTACTTTCGCCTTGGAAACGAGTGTGTCAACGTCGAAGACGGACCTTCATGGGCTCGAGAGGTGTTACTGATCATTGTCGTGGTGTTTGGAACGGTTTGCTGGAACTCGAGCATCGGATCCGAGCAGTACAGCACCAAGAAGACTCTCTCGTTCTTTTTCCAAGTGACCGTACTGCTGAATAGTCAAGTCTTCTCACGAGTCGTGGGTGACGTATTTGGATTCCTTGGGCTGGTGAGTAGTGGCGGTGTGGCCACGATCCATTCCTCCTCTTCCTTCACACAAAGTATTCTGGACTCAAACGCAAAGCTCTTTGGCATCAATTCGATCGAATGTTTGATTCCGTTGCTGCACTCACCGGAGGCCGACTTTTGGCGTTCAATGTTGTACCCGCTTCTTGTCATACTACCACTGATTCTCATCGTGACTGCAATGCGGCAGGCGGTCTCAGTTTGGCGCCTGGCTCAAGAGCGTGATATTGCTCTGCGAGAGATTTCATGGTCGAAAGTGTTCTTATCGACTTCCAAATCAACACGCCCCCTCTTTCCTACCGTGGCCGGTGGGTATGCCATTTTAGCAAACGAGGACGATGATCAAGATCGTCAATACGATGACGAACCTACTGGGTGTACGGATGAGCTCCCGGCTGATGGGTCAATGAGAATCCTCGCTGAACCAACCGAGCGTGATCGAAATATCAACACACATCTGTTGGATGATCCTGACGAGTTTGTGCCCGCCCCAAAGTTCATTCCGTTTTACTCTCGCTGCATCGAAGCAAGCTTGTTCCTCTGCTACTCGGTGTTGTTGGGCTTGACTGGAACGATCGTAAACGTCTTTGCATGTTCGTCATCGACCATCGATGGCTCAGAAGAAGCATCGTTCATGAGCACGTTACCCTGGGTGCAATGCAGTCTGACTCAGTCATCCACTTGGCGACATTTGGTTTGGTCGGGTCTGGGATTCTTGGTAGTGTATGTTGTTGGAATTCCAGCATTGTTTGGCGTGCTGTTGTACCAAACTCGAAAGCTGTGGCTTACTCCTGACAAGGCCAAAGCCGGACACTTCCTTCGCTTCTTTTGTGCTGGATTGAGATCAAAGTACTTTTGGTTCGAGGTACGTACATTTGCGTGATGTAGAGGCTGTGGTATTCGTGTTCTCTATCTCACCAGCATGAGTCGTCAGATTGTGTGGTTGCTCCGCCGTATGGCACTCTCGGTGGTCAGTGCCATTACACCAGCTGGAACACCATTCTATGCATCCTTCATCTCGGCCATCATGACCCTATCGATCACTCTGCAAGTATACGTTCAGCCCTACAAGCGAACCTGGGAGACGACCCTGGAAGTGGTTACCGTGTCGCTGTTGCTCATCTCGTTCGCTGCCGTCACTGCCACTGGATTGACTGGCGAAAATGACCTCGGCGATTGGAACTCGTCAATCACTGCTTGGACTCTATCCATCCTGAATCTGGCGTTCGCGATTGCCGTCGTGTTGCGCTTGGCGTACGAATACTTTCAAGCGTACATTCTTGCAAATTGGCACAAGGTCCGAATGATGAAATGGAAGATACGATGCAGATACCTTGCTGCAGCGCTTCTTGTGCTGTCGTTGTGCATCGGTGTCGTGGTAGGAGCAGTGTTCTTGAGTGCGTTGGTGGAGCTGGTATTGGTCCTTGAGTTCCTTTGGTTGGCCACGATTGTATATGGTTAATGCATCACAATAAGATAGAGAGTCGGTAGGTCTTCATTCCGATACGACAAGTAAACTGATTCCTGGACCAACCAGTGCAGACCTGCCCATCAATCCCTCACACCAACCAGTGCAGAGCTGCTCATCAATCCCTCACACCAGACCTGCTCATCAATCCCTCACACCAACCAGTGCAGAGCTGCTCATCAATCCCTCACATCAACCAGTGCAGACCTGTTCTTTGGGCATCTTTCACGCCGCAAAAGTGCGCCACTATTGCTCCAAGTGACGACCTTTTCGGAAGTCGATGACTCCGATCATAACAGACTCGACGAATTGAAGCAGCATCTTTCGGCACAACTCAAAGACTGGACTGCATCTAACCCCTTCCCATCTCTCTCTCTCTCTCTCTCTCTCTCTCTCTCTCTCTCGCTAGCTTCCTGGAATCCAATAACCTTCGGGAGTATAAATCCTAGACAAACTATTGCTGGTGTGCGTTTTTATGGATAGTCAAAGTATGGGTTACGAGAATGCGTGGAAGAACGAACGAATCCCAGGTCAATTGTACGACCAAAACGGAGGCATTCTCAAAGTGCTGAAAAGAGTTGCAGATTGAACCAGCCAAAAAGTCGCAAGCGACTTGCATTACACCGTCGAAGGACAGATTGCTTGCATACTACTGGTAGCCAAAGTACGGATGTCCCATAAACGGATGGCCCATCATCATACCAGGATGTCCCATTCCATGTTGCACAAGACGAATTTGAACTCTCTCGCGTTCCTGGGCCTGGCGACGGGCGAGGAGTTCTTCGCAGCACTCCTCAAGCTGCGACCGAAGTCGAGAGAGCTCTCGTTCGAGCCTAGTGTTCTCCAGCTCAAGCTCTCGTACCTTGGATTCCAAGCGGACCTGGTTGGCAGCCTCTCGAGCTTGCTGCTCCTGTTTTGCTTCGAGCTCCTTAAGGCGTCGCTGGAACTCTGCTTCTTGTTTCTCCCGCGCAGCATTCGCTTCCCGGGTTTGCCTATCCAAGTTGAGGCGGACAATTTCCAGGGCACTCTCAGCCTTCTGGTGGGCCGAAGAGGACCGAGCAAGCTCCTCCCGGAATTTCGCAGCCTCCTCCACGGCGCGAGCTCTCTCTTCTTCTGCAACGCGTTTCGCCGCCAATTGTTCGTTGATTGTGAGCCTCGCCACCTTAGTTGCCACAATGGCTTGAAGGACTCGCTCTTGGGCGCGAGTGCATTCCATGCCCTGCACGTTGAGTGCCCGCTTATTGTAGTTCTCGTAAACGCCCCTCGGGTTGGTCTCGGTGGTCTCGGCAAAGTCATGCACCAATGTCTCCCACAACTTTTCGTTATGACTGGTTGCCTTCGCACGGTTTTGATTGCAAATGCCCTCCCATTGAATGGCAATGGCTTTTTCAATGGCACTTGCCAAAAGCGCCTGTTGCTCTCCTTGAAGACCGCATCCAGCAATGCCTTGCCGCAGCGCCCCAGAAAGCGCAGCAGCGTGCATGGAGTTTAACTTTGCCTGAGAAACTGGTTCGGACAGCGACATCTTTTGCTCGTAATGCAGAGCAGCTTGTGCCAGCGCTCGCTGCTTGGTGTCCTCCAAGATTGCGGTAAAAACGTCCGGAATATGAACGACCACCTTGGGGTTGTTAACGACCGACAGCAGCTGCTGAACGACTGCGGCAAATTGGATCCCATCCAGCTGCACCGACTGGACCGCCTTTCTTCCAGTATCCTTGCGCACGTCCAGAACGAGACGACAAAGCTCCTGAGAGAACCCTTCTCGCAGCACAGCTCCTTCCTGAGCCGTTCCAATCAGCTGGAGCTGCTGTTCTGGCTTCTCCACCGGTGAAACAAGTGTGCGGCACTGCACACCAGGAAAAAGTTCGTCGTCCCACTGCTCTTGCAGAGCATCACGCAAGTACGCGTTGGCATCTCCACCGTGTTTTTCTTCCAGTGCCAACGAAAAGTCCCTCACGAGAAAGACTACTTGCGGCAAGAAGACTTTTAGGTCCTCCGCTTGGCCTGGCTGAATCCTGGCGGCGAGTTGCGCAAACAAGAGAATCGCCTCGATGTCAGGTTTCGTGATTGTACCAGTCATATTGAATATCACCAAAGAAGATAGAGCCAACGCCAGTACACTCCTTCTCGTCGCTCCGTCGGCTCGAGCGCTATGCTCAGGAGAATACAGGCCTTCGGTATCAAGAGCAAGAAGAGCATCGCCCGAGCCATCAGGAACGACGGAGGCCCAAACCCAGATTCCTTTGGTAAAGGAGTTGACTCTATGGTCGATTCCAAAGCCTCCTGGTCCCGTGTGGCCGAGGATACGCGAAATAAGAAAGCTCTTTCCAGAGCGCGCGCGGCCAATCACAGAGCAAACTCGAACTTTTCGGTTTTTGACCTTTTCGCGCAGCAGTCGCAAGGCGCTCTCCGAAACATGGAGTGTGCCATCTTCTGCACGCTGCTCGACAAGTAGGACTGGACTAGGCCATAGCATTTGAGGGATATCTTCGCCCGAGGGTTGCTGCATCGGTCCACCAAGAGTTGTTCCGACACTAGCGCTCCCTGGCGGAGTGGCCACTGGAGCTGTTCGCTTTTTCTGATGTGTAGGGCCTGGAGTCACCGTTGAGGCTGGTGAAGGGGCGATGACTTCCTTCGAGCTTGCGGTGGGTGCTTTGGTGCGCGCTGCTCGTTCTTGTTGTTGTGCCTGGCGAGTGGTTGTCGACTTGGAGGAGGGAGAAGCGCTTTGGGGGGAGGGAGAAGCGATTTGAGAGGAGGTAGGTGACTTTCCAACAGTTGTGCGACTCTTTGGTGTGGCCTTAGGAACTGGCTTTGACCCACCTTCGAACACACTCCTTCGTTCTGCAACAGACGGACGCGGCGAGCTCATTTCCACAAGCACGGGGAGGGAAGCAAACAACTCAAATACATTTCGACCGCCGCAGAGCGTGTTAAAAAGGACTCCGGTGGAGCTCCCGTTTGCCGTGATAGCCAGGAATTTGGAGCTTTTGTCGGAGGCGGATGTTCGTGCTTGCCTAAGCCTGCGTATGCTTTCGGTTCGCGCTTTCGGGAGGCTATTTAAGCGGCGGTGAGTGACAATAGACTACCAGCATTTTTCGTTCCCCATCTCCTTCGTCACAAGTTCACATGGCTTCGTGGCGGCCTATCTGGGCTGAGCCTGTTCGGCTGGTTGTTGAGTCCTCGAGCGGTGAGCTGGAGGTGAACCCCGAGGCAATCAGGCTCCTTGAGGAGCCGAAACTTGCTCGCAAGGCTGTTCGCGTGTGTTCCGCTGTGGGGCAGATGCGGTTCGGAAAGAGCTACATTTTGAACCGTGTCGCTGGTCACTCGGGCGCTGGTGGCTTCAGTCTCGGGCACACAACCGAGTCCACCACCAAGGGAATTTGGATCTGGGCGAGCGAGCACCCTCATCAGCCAAATGAAGTGCTCCTGACCCTTGATACGGAAGGTCTCTTTGATCCCAAGAAGCCTCAAGGACAGCAGGATAAGAATCGGTTTGTCCTGACGATCCTGTTGAGCACTCTTCTGATCGTCAACGTGCCCAGCGTGCTTACGAGCACGATTTTGGGAGATCTTGAGGTTGCGACAACCCTTTCAAAGTTCATCACCGAGAAGGCTAACGGCGATGGACCCACTGTTTCGGCCAAGATGCCAACTCTCTTATTCCTAGTGAGAGATTTTAGTCTGAGCCTTGGACAGTTCAAAAATGACCCGGACGAGTACTTGGCCAGCGTTCTGAACGATGAGGATGAATCGGAGGATTTTGATGCCAACAAGCGCAACTTTTACCGCACAAACTTGAAAAAGCGATACCAATCGTACTGCCGCACTCTCCCCACGCCAACCAGCAATCCCGAGAAGGAGAACGTGCTTCTTGGAACGGATCGAGAGGATACAGTCACTCGTCCAGAGTTCAAGCTGGCATCGGAGAAGGTGGTGCAGGAGGTTTGGGATCAGACTAAGGTTTTCTCGGTCGGCCCCGCCAATGCAACCTGCGCCTCCTATGCGGCAGTTGTTACATCGATTGTTGCGGATATTCAAGCAGGAGTCATGCCATCCGTTCCTAATGTTCTAGATTCCCTGCGAAGCGTGCTTTTGCAACAATCCGTCGCTATTGGTGTTGAGATGTTTGTCGCCAGTCTCAAAGAGAAGTTTCCCGGAATCGAGGTTACTGTGAACGAGGAGCACTTCATGGCCGTGAGGAGCCTCGCTGATCCGGTCGACGAGACCGCACTCGTCTTGGGAATTGGTGAGGCACAGACCGCTGGTACAGCGGAAATGGCGCGGCAACCAAGCACGGTACTTTCTGATGCCACGCATGAGTTCCATTCTCGAGTGTCCGTGCTTTTCGAGCAGCTTCGAGAAAAGAACTATCAAGTTTCCGCAGCCAGCTGCCGGTATCTCGTTGGTACACTGAGGGAGCGTCTCTCCACAAGCTCAGAAAATCTCAACACTCCGGCAGAATTTGACGCTCTTGTTCGAGAACTACAGGAAGAGTACGAAAAACAGGCTGTTGGACCCGGCCGCGTCGAAGGAAGGAAGTTTTTGGAAGAGGGGATCCGGCAAGAAGAGGAGCTGGTCAAAACGAAGTGGAACCTCACTCAAGCACAAGAGGAGTCACGAGTGGCGCAGCAGAAAGCCGAAGAGGAATCCAAAAGGGCACTGGAGGCGCAAGAAGAACTCCAGCGGGCAGCTGAGGAGGCCAAGAAGCAAGCTGAGGCCTACCAGGAGGAGATGCAGCACATCAAAAATGCGATGGAGCTGGAGCGAGAGAGGCAGGCCAAAGAACGGCAAGAAATGGAGGCTCGCCACGAAGCCTCGATTGCAAAGGCCGCCCAAAAGGGTGAGAAAAAGTTGGCAAAGGCTCTCGAGCTTGCTCGAGAGAACTCTCGCCGGGAATTGGAGGAGGTGACCCGACGTTCTGAGGAGCGGCTTGCCGAAGAACGCCAGCGAATGGAACACCGCTTGCAAGAAATGGCTGAAAAGCAACGAGAGGCCGAGGAGCGAGCTGCCAAAGCCCAGCAGCAGCAGCAGCATCAGCAGCGTTGGCATATTTTTCACTGGAATGGACGATGGTGGTTGGGCCCCACCTGTTAAAAAGTAATACTTTCAGCCTATGTTGAGACATTGGTCAGTCGTTTACCCGTGACCAAGGCACATGCATCGCTCACTCGCTGTTGGCTGTTCTCAGTACTTTTTCCATTCACATTACTACATACGACATTGGCAGCTTCTTTACTGGCTGCCAGCACTTTCGTCACAAATAAAGCTCATTAATCACTAACACCAACGCAGCAGGCTTCAAAGGAACGTATTCGCAAGGTTGGGTCGCAAGCCAGGCGGTGTAACGGAGGCAGGATATGTCCTGCGGCGTCCAGGCGAGAGTCTATTTCTCAGGTCCCAGCTGTGTGCACTGCCAGCTTCTTACTGTCCACTCGATGTATTCATTCAAACTCTCGTTCTTGAGGCTTGTGCGAGAATTGCAGCGTCTTTGTCGTTGTCTTCACTGAGTGGGAAAGACACAGAGCACAATCTTCGCTTTGTAAAGCTTGCGACAACAACTTCAACTTCCTCAATACACAGCCGGAGCGACGCATGATTCAATCGCTCCCACACCTGCAGTCCGGCAGCTCGTACGTAATGGCGTTGCTCCTGATCTCCAAGATCATATCATACAGCCCGTTGCAGCTCGCGCACATGTACACGATTTTTCGCATACCGGTAGCAGCGGTTTGGTTGGCGCTGATCACGTGACAGGCTCGAATCGCACGCTTGTCGCAGCCGTTGGTGGCGCACTTGGTCGCGGAGAGTGCGCTGGCTGACAGTGCACGGTAGTGGGGGCATCCTGATGTGTAGCGCAGGTTCTTCACGCGGTATCCCTCGTTCCCGTGAGAATACATGATCGAATAGCTCTTCTATCCAATCTGATCTACCGAGTTCTTGAGCGATGGCGAGGTAGGAAAAGAAGACAGGCGCCATTCTACTCAAGTCCACCATTTCACTGCAGAGGGGCCTTGCGGACCAACTCGAGCTCCCATCTGCCGGAGCGGCCACCTCCTCTTCCTCATATTGTGGTGTGCGAGCAAGCTTACGTTTGCTTTGTGCATCGCGTTCCCTCGCCTACTATGGGCAATGTGGGACAACCTCAACAATTTCCTTACTTGGTTGGAGGTACATGCACAACTGCGTGATGTACCGGCTGTGGTATTCGAGTACTCTGCAAGAATACGTTCAGCCTTACAAGCGGACCAGGGAGACGACTCGTGGAGCTAATGGTTCTTGAGTTCCTTTGGTTGGCCACGATTGTATATGGTTAAGGCGAGAGAGAGAGAGAGTCGGCAGGACTTCATTCCGATACGACAAGTAAACTGATTCTTGGACCAACCAGTACAGAGCTGCTGATCAATCCCTCACACCAACCAGTGCAGAGCTGCTCATCAATCCCTCACACCAACCAGTGCAGACCTGCTCATCAATCCCTCACATCAACCAGTGCATACCTGCTCATCAATCCCTCACACCAGAGCTGCTCATCAATCCCTCACACCAACCAGTGCATACCTGCTCATCAATCCCTCACACCAGAGCTGCTGATCAATCCCTCACACCAACCAGTGCAGACCTGCTGATCAATCCCTCACACCAACCAGTGCAGACCTGCTGATCAATCCCTCACACCAGAGCTGCTCATCAATCCCTCACACCAACCAGTGCATACCTGCTGATCAATCCCTCACACCAGAGCTGCTCATCAATCCCTCACACCAGACCTGCTGATCAATCCCTCACACCAACCAGTGCAGACCTGCTGATCAATCCCTCACACCAGACCTGCTGATCAA